>OLPW01000659.1_pt1 | contig 39937 bp, 46 predicted proteins | sample 1672161 | NCBI WGS metagenome assembly OLPW01 (sample SAMEA3136654, study PRJEB25190) | human gut metagenome
TCATATTATCACCATTATTAGTATAACATGTAGTTTATAAATATGAAATATTTAGATTGGAAAATTAAAACAATTATGATATTATTTTATTGGTGATAATATGTTCAAAGATAAAAAATTCAATATTTACTTTATCACAATTTCAATTATCATCTTTACTATTTCAATTATAAGAAGTTTGAAGATGGGAATAACTTGTGATGAAGCTTTAACTTATTTAAATTTTGTATTAGACCCTAAAATAAATAATATTGATTTTGTAGCTAATAATCATTTATTAAATACTTATCTAATTAAATTTTTAACAATCTTAACAGGCATAAAATATAATGAATTTTTAATTAGAATTCCAAGTCTTATTTTTTATATAATATATATAATTTATACATACAGACTAAGTCATTTATATAAAAACAAATACTTCATATCATCACTTTTATTATTTAATTACGTTATTAATGAGTTTGCAAGCTTAGCTAGAGGATATATGATAGCTAGTTCCATTGTATTAATGGGAATATATTATTACAAAAAATGGCTTTTAGAAAAGAAAAATAATGACTTAAAAAAAGCTTTATTTTTGTTATTAATTAGTGGTCTTGCTAATACAATAACATTAATTATTTTTGGCAGTTTTACTCTTGATGCTATCATTAGAATGTTAAAAGAAAAAAAGTTTTTTGATTTTTTAAAAAAGAATAAACAATTTATTATAATAATAGCACCAATTTCTATGTTATTATTGGGATATCATCTATACATTTATAACAACGACAACTATATCAGTTATTGTGATAGTACTTTTTTTAAATGCTTTATTTATACCCCGATTAATTATTATGGAATAAGAATTGATTCAAAATTAATTGTATGTTTTATTCTTATATTAATACTTTTTGCCATTTTTAACATTAAAAATTTTAAACAAAGTAATAATCTATATTATGTAACAATAATTTTTCTTCTCTTTTTTATAATTTGTAAATTAATTCTACCAATCAACTATCCAAATGGAAGGTCATTGATTCCTTTTTATAGTATTTATAGTATATCAATTATTGAATTTTTTGAAAATTTTAAACAAAACATAATTGTCAATATTTTTCTATTTCTTTTGACATTGATTTGTGCTTTATGTTTTTTTGGAAACGTTAATACTAACTATGTAAGAGAATGGAAAAAAGATGCTGAAATTAAAGATTTAGCTAAAAATTTATATCTTAATAATAGTTCTACTTCATTTGATAATCTAGAAACAAGTCAGATGGTAACAGCTCTTTTTTATGATAAAAAATACCAATATTTATATAAATATAAAATAATAAGATAGATTAATTTCTACCTTATTTTTGTAATACATCTCTATAAACACTTACAAGTTCTTTTCCTACTTTTTTTACATCTCTATCCTTAGCTATTTTATATGCATTATCAACTAATGATGGTAATTCTCCATCAACAATTTTTCTTATTTTTTCTTCAAATTCGTTTAATGTTTTGGCTTTATAAACAATTTTTCCCTCTTCAAATTCATCGAAAATAGGAATATCTCTAACTAAAGTATTAGTTTTACAAGCAAAAGCTTCTATTATGGGAATTCCTTCTGTTTCTTCTAAAGTAGGAAACAAATATAAATCAGTTCCACACATAGCCGCTTTTATCATTTCCTTTTCAACATAACCTGCGAATTTCAAATTAGGAAGTTCTGTTTTCACTGCCTTTTTAACTGGTTTGGTAGCCGCACTTAATGGACTATATCCAAACCAAATAAACTTATAATCAGGCATTCTTTTTGCAAGTTCAACAAAATCAACTATACCTTTTCTTTCAATATATAAACCAATTCCAATAATTATTTTATCTTTATTACTATAGCCATATTCTTTTCTAAATTTTTTACCTAGTTTTTCATCATGCTTAAAAAAATTAGTATCTATTCCATTTGAAATTGCATATATTTTTCTATTTATATTATAATTTTTTAAAAGGTTTCTAGAATAATTAGTTGGTGTTATAACAACATCGCCTAAACTATAGCATTTAGTTATCCATTTCTTAAATAATGGTGCGACTTGTCTACAAAAAATAAATCCATCTCTAAAATCTTCCTCTGTAGAATGTGCATGGTATACAACTTTTTTACCTAATTTATGAGCTTTTTTAGCCAAATGGTATGATTTTGGACCATAAAAATTTATATGCACAAGATCATAATCATCTTTAGGATTTAAAGTATAGGTTATTTTATTATCTTCTAAAGCTTTCTTTTGGTGCTCTACAGCTTTACCAAGTCCTGATTTTCCTATAGTTTTTAATCCTTCTGTATATAATAAAACTTTCATGATATCACCTACCTAAAATTATATCATTTTATTTCGTAATTAACAATATTGACTAAAATAACATCTTCACCTATTTTTTTTATTTGTTCCCATTTTATTTCTACATCATTTTTACTTGAAAAAAGATTTGAAAAAAATTTGTTTCCTTGAACTATCATAGAGACTATACTTCCATTATTATCAATAATGACATCAATAATTGACCCTATTTTTGTTCCATCATTAACATTAACAATATCTTTACCTTGCAAATCCGATAAATGCATAAACATCACCTATTTATTAATTATATTAAAAACAAGTAGTAATTATTTCTACTTGTTTAAATGATGTTCTTCCAAATCATGGTCAAATATTTTTTGTAATTTTTTTTGATTTTGATTATATACTTTTTCTACTTCATCAATATCAATGTTCAAAATCTTGCTTATTAATTCTTTAGAACAAAAATGTGACTTTATGTATCCAAATTTTAGGATTATGATTAGTTTTTCTTTTCCCGTTAATTCTTTATTATTGTTCAAATCTTCAATATCAATAAAATATTTATACAAAACATCAATATTTTCTTTTTCTTCTAAAATTTCTTCTTGAGATAGTAAAATTTTTCTTAATTTTTCCAAATTTACCTTTTGTTTATTTTCTTTATTATTTAAATATTTTTGTTTTATATAGGTAATTAAATGTTCAGAAAATATTGTTTGTCCCTTATATTCTTTTAGAGCATCAATAATAATTTTTTCTTTTTCTACATTTGAAAAAGTTATTTCATTTATTTTAGGTAATAAAAATACATATTTATATTTTTCTATTAAATATATTTCAGAATCAATATCATTATAATACTCAATTTGATTTTTTAAATATATAGTAATTTCCTTATCCATTTCATTCATAAAAATTATGTCTTCTGATATGTTTGAATCTAACGTATGCATTTTTTTCTCTCTTAAAACTGTAACTATTAAAGACATAAAAATTGTACGGTCTATAGGAAGATTTTTGTATTTTTTATAAACTAAGTCAAAGTTATCCATAATATCACCTCTTGTTTAGGGAATATTATATCACAACTTTAAAATAAATCAATTATTCCATCATTTTTTTTATAGTTTTTAGTCCACTCTTTTCAAGTCTTGAAATTTGAGCTTGTGATATACCTATTTCACTAGCTAATTCTAACTGTGTTCTTCCTTTTAAATATCTTTCAATAATTATATACTTTTCTTTTTCTTTTAGATTATTCATAGCTTGTTTTAAAGCAATTCTCGTATCATTTGGAATTTTATTACTTTTATCTTCTAATTGATCAGCTAGATATATAGTATCTCCACCATCATTATAAATAGGTTCAAACATACTAATTGTATCCCTCATAGATTCAATAGCATTATTAACATCAAATTCACTCATTCCAAGTTTTTCAGCAATCATAGAAATAGTAGGTTCTCTACCTAATTCGTTGGTAAGTTCCTCCTTAACTTTCATTGCTTTATAAGCTGTATCTTTAGTACTTCTAGCAATTCTGATACTGCTTGAATCTCTTAAATATCTTCTGACCTCTCCTAGTATCATTGGAACAGCATAAGTTGAAAATCTAACCTCATGTGACAAATCAAAATTATCTATAGCTTTAATAAGTCCTATACACCCTACTTGAAATAAATCATCCATATTATCAGTTCTATTATTATATTTTTTTAAAATAGATAAAACCAGTTTTAAATTACCATTAATTAAATCTTCTTTGGCTTTTAAATCACCAGCTTGATATTTTTTAAATAAGTCAAACATTTCTTCGTTTGTTAAAACTTTAATATTCGCAGTATTCACGCCACATATTTCTACTTTATGACGTGCCATATTTTCTCCTTTCTGATTTAATTATGGTATTCAAAAAGGATGTTTATACAATGATATTACAATAAAACAATTAGAAATCAAAATGTTTTAAAAATTATTTTATCAAATGTTTCTTGACCTATTTTTAATAGTTTAGTATTATTTTATAGAGGGATATTATGAACGAAGAAAATTTAATTAAATACTATAACAAATTTAACGAAGACAAAAGATTAAATTCTAGACATGGGCAAGTGGAATTTATAACTTCTTTAAAATATATTCACAAATATTTAGAAGAAATGGAAAAACCCAAAATATTAGATATTGGTGCGGGATGTGGAAGATATTCAATCGAACTTGCAAACGAAGGATATGATGTAACAGCCATAGAACTTGTTAAACATAATTTAAGAGTAATTGAACAAAAAAGTGATAAAGTTAAAGCTTACCAAGGTAATGCTCTTGATTTATCACGATTTAAATCTAATTCATTTGATCTTGTTCTTCTTTTTGGGCCAATGTATCATCTATGTAATGAAAAAGATAAAATTAAAGCATTAAAAGAAGCAAAACGAGTTACGAAAGAAAACGGTATTATAATGGTTGCCTACTGTATGAATGATTATTGTGTTATTACCCACGGATTTAAAGATAATGAAATTTTAAAATGTATAGACGATAATATGCTTGATGATAAATTTCATTGTTTATCAAAAGAAACCGATTTATACAGTGTTGTTAGACTAGAGGACATTGAAAATCTAAACAAAATGGTAAATCTTGAAAGAATTAAAATAATAACACCAGATGGTCCTAGTAATTACATCAGACCTATTTTAAATAAAATGGATGATAAAACTTTTGAAGTTTTTTTAAACTATCATTTTAAAACATGTGAAAGACTAGATTTAATGGGAGCTGCTGCTCACACTTTGGACATATTAAAAAAGGTAAATTAATTACCTTTTTTTTAGAATTCTAAGTGTATTTAAAATAGTAATCAAAGTAACACCAACATCAGCAAATATTGCTTGCCACATATTTGATACCCCAATTATACTTAAAACTAAAACCAAAATTTTTGTTCCAATAGCAAATATTAAGTTTTGTTTAATAATATGTTCTGTTTTTTTAGAAATTTTAATTGCTTCTAATATTTTACTTAATTCATCAGTCATTATAACAACATCAGAAGCCTCAATTGCTGCAGCACTTCCTACTCCACCCATTGATATACCTATATCTGCTAGTGTTAAAACTGGTGAATCATTAATACCGTCACCAACAAAAGCAACTTTATTTTTAGGATCACGTTTATTTATTAATTGTTCTAATTTTTTATATTTATCATTTGGTAGAAGTTCTGCTTCTATTTCATCTATTCCTGTCTCTCTTGCAACTTCATATGCTACTTCCTTGTTATCACCAGTAAACATTTTAGTTGTAATACCAAGTCTATGCATTTCTTTAATAATTTTTTTAGTATCTTTCTTAATTTTATCACGCATAACAATATTACCAACTATATCATTGTCAATTTTTAAATAAATAACTGTTCCATAATTTTCTGACTTAGAGTTAGTTTCAACAAATTCACTATTTCCTATTTTTATTTTTTTATTATTTAATTCATAACTAACTCCTAGTCCTGTATGGTCTTTAAAATTAGTTATTTTTTTATTATCTTTAACATCAGATAAAACACTTAAAATTGATTTAGCAAGTGGATGAGTTGATAATCTCTCACCATAAGCAATATATCTTTTGATATCATCTTTTGTATATTTTTCATCAATAACATTAATGGCATATAAATCAAATGTTCCTGTTGTTATAGTTCCTGTTTTATCAAAAATAATTTGCCTTAAATCTTTAAGACCTGATAAATAATTACTACCTTTTATTAATATTCCCGATTTTGAAGCTCTTCCTATTCCTGAAAAATAACTAAGAGGAACAGAAATTGCAATAGCACATGGACATGAAATAACTAGGAAAGTTAAAGCTTTATAGATACTTTGACTATATGTAACATTTGTAACCATTGGCATAAAAATAGCAACAACGATAGCTAATATTATAACAATTGGTGTATATACTTTAGCAAAGTTACTAGCCAATGTTTCTGATTTTGCTTTCTTATCAGTAGCATTTTCAACAAGTTCTAATATTTTACTTACTGTACTGTTTTCATAAGTAGCTGTTGTTTTTATTTGAATAACATTACCTAAATTAATACTACCAGATAAAACTTTACTTCCTTCCTCTATCTGTGTAGGAATGCTTTCTCCTGTTAAACTAGATGTATCGACCATACTATTTCCTAATGTTACCACACCATCAATTGGAATTTTTTCTCCTTTTTTAACAATAATAATACTACCTATTTCTACTTCATCAGGACTAACTTTTATTTCTTCATCTTTTAATACGTTAGCGTATTCTGGTTTAATATTCATTAAATCATTAATTGATTTTCTTGTTTTATTGACAGCTTTTTCTTCTAATATTTTTCCTATTTCATATAAAACGATTACCATTAATCCTTCCATATGTTCACCAACCAAATAAGCTCCTATACAAGAAATTGTAATCAAAAAGTTCTCATCGATATTATGACTGCTTTTAAATAATTTAAATGCATTTTTTACTGTCCTTGATAATAATAAAATATAAGCAATAATTAAGATAGTCTCTGAAATTATTTTAGGAAGTTTTACATATGAACTGATTAAGGCAAGAACTATAGCTATAACTAATCTAAATAAAGCTGTTTTAGTTTTATTATCAGTTGTAATAGTTTCATTTACATCTAAAACTTCTATCTCCGGTTCAATTTTTTTTATAATTTCAGTAACTTGTTTTTGAATATTTTTATTATTATCAGCTTCAAATGTAAGTTTTAAAGTATTAAAGTTAACTCTAACATTTGAAAAAGCTTTATTCTTTTTTATTTCATTTTCAATTTTGACTGCACATACTGCACAATCAAGATTTTTCAATACATAACTATATTTCTTCAACATGTTCACGTCCTTTCTCAAAAATTTGCAATACATGATCATCATCTAGGGAATAATAAACCGTTTTACCTTCTTTTCGGTATTTTACTAATTTGGCTTGTTTTAAAATTCTTAATTGATGTGATATAGCTGATATTGTTGTATTTGTAATCTCTGCTATATCTCCAACACACAACTCATTTTCCTTTAAAGCACAAATAATTCGCATTCTAGTTGTATCTCCAAATACTTTGAAAAGTTCTGCAACATCAAAAATTATCTCATCGCTAGGCATTTTTATTTTTTGCTTATTTATCATTTTTATACCTCTTTCATTTGAACGATTGTTCACATATTAAATTATATGCAAAAAAGATTTAAAAGTCAATAAAAAAACCACTATTTTTTTAGTGGTATCGGAATTTTAATATATTCTCTTTTATATTCATTTTCCTGATTTTCTTTTTGATATTTTGCTTCTGCCTTTAAAACTTGAACAAATTCATATGTTTTAACAAGTGCAAAAGAAGTTATTCCAACTGTAATAAATAAATTAAACTTTTTCATCATAAACCTCCCACTACATATAGTTTATATCATTTTTTATTATAATTCAACAAAAAAATACTTAATTATAAGTATTTTCTTATTTTATCAAATTTATCACTATCATCTAATTTAGTTTTAGACAAAGCTTCAAATAATTTCTTTTGATCACGAGATATCTTTTTAGGAATATGGATATCAATAATTACATACATATCCCCTTTTCTTCCGGTTTGAGGATCTGCTATTCCTTTACCTTTCAAACGATGTTTATCATTAGTTTTACTTCCTGCTGGAATTGATAATTTAACAGTTCCACTTAAAGTAGGAACATCCTTTTTACATCCTAAAACGGCTTCTGTAATGGTGATTGGAAGTGTTAAGTAAACATCATTTTCATCTCTTTCAAATAATGGATGACTTTTTACTTTGAACTCTAAATATAAATCGCCATTAGGACCCCCATTAACTCCTGCTTCACCTTTTCCATTTAGTCTCAATTTATTTCCAGTATCAACTCCTGCTGGTATTTTTACTTCTACTGTTTTATTTTCACGAATTCTTCCCTCTCCATGACATTTTGAACATTTGGTATCATATGTAACTCCTTTTCCATGACAAGTCTGACAAGTACTACGAGTTGCGAAAGAACCAAAAATTGTTCTTTGCTCACTTGTTACTTGACCACTACCATGACATGTTTGACAAGTTTTTTCACCATGTCCACCTTTTCCATTACAGCTATCACATTCTACCATTGTGTCAATTTTAACATCTTTTTTACAACCGAAAACAGCCTCTTCAAAAGTTAAATCGATTCTAACTAATGTATCATTTCCTCTTCTTGAACGGTTAGATGATCTTCCACCAAATCCAAAACCAGATCCAAAAATATCACCAAAAATATCTGAAAAATCAAAATCAGAGAAATCAAATCCTGAAGCACCAGCTCCACCCATTTGATCAAATGCAGAATGACCAAATTGATCGTACTGACGTCTTTTGTTAGCATCAGATAAAACTGCATAAGCTTCTTGTACTTCTTTAAACTTTTCAGCTGCATCAGGTTCTTTTGATACATCAGGGTGATATTTTTTAGCTAGTTTACGGAAAGCAGATTTTATTTCCGCTTCACTAGCATTTTTATCTACACCTAAAACCTCATAATAATCTCTTTTATTCATAAACTCACCTTACTTCTCTATTAAAGTTTTAAATTCTTCAATTGTTTCATCAAACATTTTAATAGCACTCTCGTAAACTTCTTTATCAGTCATATCAACACCTGCTATTTTTAATGTATCTAATGGATTTTGTCTACTACCACTTTTTAACATATTCAAATAATTATCTAGGGCATCTTTTTCATTATTTAATATACCATCTACAATCTTACAAGCTGCTGATATTCCTGTAGCATATTTATATACATAAAAATTATAGTAAAAATGTGGTACCTTCTCCCATTCATAACGGATTAAGTCATCAACGACAACATTATCACCAAAATAAAGTTTATTTAATTGGTAATACTTATCACATAGTTTATCAGATGTAATAACATCATCGTTTTCAACTAAATCATAGGCATATTTTTCAAATTCAGAAAACATTACTTGGCGGTAAATTGTTCCTTTAAATAGTTCTAATAATTGATTTAAAATAACTAATTTTTCTTCTTTACTAGTACTATTTTTAAGCATATATTTTGCTAGTAATATTTCATTTACAGTACTTGCAACCTCAGCAACAAAAATTGGATAATCTCCATATTGAATTGGTTGATTAGTTCTTGTGTAATAACTATGCATTGAATGTCCGCCTTCATGAGCAAGTGTCGAAACATCATTTAATGTTCCTTGATAATTCAAAAGAATATAAGGCTTTGTATCATAACTTCCTCCAGAATATGCCCCGCCTCTTTTATTTTTATTAGGATAAATATCTATCCATTTTTCATCAAAAGCTTTTTTGAAAGTCTCAATATAATCATTTCCTAAAACACTCAAAGCATTAATCACTATTTGTTTTGCCTCATCAAAAGAATATTTTTTATCATAATCTTTAACCATTTCTACGTAAACATCATATAAATGAAATTCATCTAGATTTAAAACTTTCTTTTTTAAATCATAATATTTGTGAAAAATATTTAAATTTTCATGTATTGTATTAACTAAAGTATTATATACATCAATACTTATTTCATCTTTAAAAAGTGACGCTTCAAAAGCTGAATTATATTTTCTTAATTTAGCTATACTAACACTTTGTTTTATACTTCCATCAAAAGTAGATGTAATAGTATTTTTAAACTGTTTATAATGGTTATATAAGGCATCAAAAGCTTCCTTACGTACTCTTCTATCTTTTGATTTGATATAGATACTATAATTAGTATCTGTAAGTTCAACTTCTTTGTTGTCTTCATTTTTAATTGTTCCAAAGGTCATATCAGAATCTGTTAAATAACCATATGTTTGTTCATCATTTCCAAAAGCCTTTGAAATATTAGAAAGGAGCTTTTCTTCAATATCAGATAAAGTATGTTTCTTATATCTAAAAGTGTCTTTTATATTAACTTCATGTTCTAATAATTTTGGTTCATCTTGATAAAACTTTTCGATTTTAGCATAATCTTCTTTTAAAAGTTCTGTGTCTACGAAAAACATATTAGCGGTTGCTAAATCATATAAGTTGATTACTTTATTTTTTAATTCTTGATTATCATTGTTAGATACATCTTCATCACTTTTCATACTAGCATAAACATAAAGCTTATCTAGTTTTCTTGAAATTTCAAGACTATCTATTATTGAATTATAGAAAATATTAGCATTATCCATTGTATGATTTTCATATTTTTTTCTATATTCTAATATTAAGTTTTTTGTAATTTCTAATTCATTTTCAAAATCTTTTTCTGTCTTATATATTAATGATAAATCCCATTTATCTTTTGTTTCAATCATACTTCTATCTTTAATTTCAGTCATATTTTTCTCCTTTTATTAAACAAATTTAGAAGTTCTGAAAAGAACTCCTAAACTTTTTATTATTTTTCTTCAAATTCTGCATCGATTACATCATCATCTTTTTTTTCTTCGTTATTTGTGTTTTCACTTGCTTGTGATTCTTGTGCTTGTTTTGCTGCTTCTTCATAAACTTTTGTTGCAAAAGCCATTGCAGTTTCTTGTAATGCATCTTTTTTAGATTTAATATCTTCGATATTATCTTTTTCTAGTGCTTCTTTTAAATCTTTAATTTGACCTTCTGCTTTTTCTTTATCTTTTGCATCAATTTTATCTCCTAAATCTTTAATTGATTTTTCTGTTTGGAAGATTAATTGTTCTGCTTCATTTTTAGCATCTGCTTCTTCTTTACGTTTTTGATCTGCTTCTTTATTTGCTTCTGCTTCTTTAACCATTTTATCTATTTCTTCATCACTTAAATTAGTTGATGATGTTATTGTGATTGATTGTTCTTTATTTGTTCCTAAATCTTTTGCTTTTACATTTACAATACCATTAGCATCAATATCGAATGTTACTTCAATTTGTGGTACTCCACGTGGTGCAGCTGGAATATTTGTAAGTTGGAATCTTCCAAGTGTTTTATTATCTGCAGCCATTGGTCTTTCACCTTGAAGAACATGTATATCAACAGCTGGTTGATTATCTACAGCAGTTGAGAATACTTGGGATTTACTTGTTGGGATTGTTGTATTTCTTGGAATTAATACAGTGTTTACATTTCCAAGTGTTTCAATTCCAAGTGAAAGTGGTGTTACGTCTAATAAAACGATATCTTCAACTTCACCAGTTAAAACTCCACCTTGAATTGCTGCTCCCATTGCAACTACTTCGTCTGGGTTAACTCCTTTTGATGGTTCTTTTCCAAGTTCGTTTTTTATTATTTCTTGAACTTTTGGTATACGAGTTGATCCACCAACTAAGATAACTTTATCAATATCATTTTTAGTAAGTCCAGCATCTTTTAATGCATTTCTTACTGGTTCTAATGTTGAATCTACTAAATCACGTGTTAATTCTTCAAATTTAGCTCTTGTCATAGATAATTCTAAATGTAGAGGTCCATCTTCTCCTTGTGATAAGAATGGAAGAGAAATTTGTGTTGTTGTTACTCCACTTAAATCTTTTTTAGCTTTTTCTGCTGCATCTTTAATTCTTTGCATTGCCATTTTATCTTTTGATAAATCAATACCATTTTCTTTTTTAAATTCAGCAACTAAATAGTCCATGATTTTTTTATCAAAATCATCTCCACCTAAATGGTTATTTCCACTTGTTGATTTAACTTCGAATACACCATCACCTATTTCAAGAATTGAAACATCAAATGTACCTCCACCTAAATCATAAACTAAGATTTGTTCTGTTTTATCTTGTTTATCTAATCCATATGCTAGTGCTGCTGCAGTTGGTTCATTTATAATTCTTTCAACTTCTAATCCAGCAATTTTACCAGCGTTTTTTGTTGCTTGTCTTTGAGCATCGTTGAAATATGCTGGAACAGTAATAACTGCTTTAGTTACTGTTTCACCAAGATAAGCTTCAGCTGTTTTCTTTAAATCACCTAAAATCATTGCACTAATTTCTTCTGGTGTATATTTTTTACCATTAGCTTCTACTTTTTCACTTGTTCCCATTAATCTTTTAACAGAACTAACTGTATCTGGGTTAGTTACCATTTGTCTTTTAGCAGCTCCACCAACGATTATTTCACCGTTTTTAAAAGCTACTACTGAAGGGGTTGTTCTTTCTCCTTCTGGATTAGCTATTACTTTAGCTTCTCCACCTTCAAATACACATACACAACTATTTGTTGTTCCTAAATCAATACCTATTGTTTTACTCATATATATCACCTTTCCTATTCACTAACTTTAACCATCGCTGGTCTAATAACTCTATCTTTTAACATATAACCTTTTTGTAATACTTCTATTATCATTCCAGGTTCTAAATCATCACGATGTTCTGTCATAACTGCATCATGATAAACTGGATCAAAAGGTTTATTTGCTCCATCTATAGCTTTTACTTCAAAATTTTGAAGTGTTAAAGCTAAGTTGGAATAAATCATTTTAAATCCTGATAAAAATTTAGATACTTCATCTTCTAAATTATCATCATCCATTTTGATAGCTCTTTCAAAATTATCAATAACCGGAAGAAGTTGTTTTATTAAATCTTCATTACAATATTTTAACATTTTTGAAGTTTCTTCTTCTTTACGGCGACGATAATTTATCATTTCAGCTTTATCTCTTAAGCTTTTTTCTTCGTATCCTTTTATTTTTTCTTCTAATTCTTGGATTTGTTTTTTATATTTATCCTTTTTCTTTTCTTTTTTTTGTTCTTTTTCGCAAGTGCATTCTTCATCGCATTTGCATTCTTCCTCACAATTACATTCATTGCACTCGCAAGTTTTTTCTTCTTTATTTTCTACTTTAGCGTCCATCTGTTCCTCCTTAATAGTTATCTTCTATATTATTTTTTATATAGTTTAGAAGTGATGTAACTTTATCATATTCCATTCTTTTTGGACCAATTAAAGCTATTGTAACTTCTTCACCATTTACGTTATAACTAGTTTTAATTATTGAAACGTCATCGTCAAATTCACTTTCACTACCTATAAATATGTTAACGCCATCTTCATCTTCATTTTGTTTAATTTGACTAATAAAATCTTTATCTTCAAATTTATTTAATAGATTTCTAATTTTATCAGCATCATTAAATTCTGGCTCACTTAATATATTACTAGGTTTATTCACTTTAATGTTTGCTTCATTACTTATGTCGTTAAAGACATTATACAAAGCATCATATATCGCTTTCTGTTGTTTTATCGTATCAGCTATTTTAGGTTTGACTTCAAATTCTAATTTACTACTAACTTCATCAATTGGTGTACCTACAATGAATTTATTTATTAAATCAACCGTTTGTTTTATTTCTTTCATTGAAATTTTTTCTTCAATTTGAATATTTTTATGTTCTACATGACCTTTATCAGTAATAATTATGGTTACCATATTGAATTCATCAATTGGTACAACTTCTACTTTACTAATACGGTTTTCTTTTGAAGATGTTCCAAGTACAATTGAAGTATAATTAGTAAGATCCGATATTATTTCCATACTCTTTAATACGGCATCATTTAAGACCAAAGATTTGTTATGGAAAACGGTTTGAAGCTTTAAAACATCTTCACCAGTTAATTCCTTTGGTTTCATAATATTATCAACATAATATCTATATCCTTTTTCGCTTGGAATTCTTCCTGATGATGTATGAGTTTTTTCAAGTAAACCTAGTTCTTCTAAAAAACTCATTTCGTTTCTAATTGTTGCACTAGAACAATTTAACTTTTCGCAAATGGCTTTAGAACCAATTGGTCTAGCTGTTTTTATATATTCTTCAACGATAAGTTTTAGTAATTCAATTTGTCTTTTATTTATCACTGAATCACCTCCGTTAGCACTCTCTAACCCTTAGTGCTGTCTTCATTATACTATTATATGTTAGCATTGTCAATATATGAGTGCTAATTTATTTTTTTTTACAAAAAAAGTTAGATAAATCTATCTAGCTTTTTAGTAATATATTTTATTTCATAAGTTTTATATAAGATGATTAATTATGATTTAACTATTCCTTTTAGTTTTTTTATAACTTTTTTTTCAATTCTTGAAATATATGATTGGCTTATTCCTAAAACTTTAGCAACATCTTTTTGTGTCATTTCTTTATGATTAAAAAGGCCATATCTTAATGTCATAATTTTTTTATCTCGTTCGTTTAATTTACTTATTTCTTCTTGCAATATTTTTTTATCATCAGATTCTTCTATTCCCTTAGTTACAATATCATTTTCGGTTCCCAAGATATCTTCTAAATGTAATTCGTTACCTTCAGCATCATAGCTTAAACTATCCTCGAAACTAATTTCACCTTTTCTTCTTTTGTTTTTTCTCAAAAACATTAAAATTTCATTATCTATACAACGACTTGCATAAGTAGCAAGTTTTATATTTTTATCAAGCTTATAAGTATTAACGCCTTTTATTAAACCAATGGTTCCAATACTTACTAAATCTTCTAAATCTACACCTGTATTTTCATATTTTTTGGCTAAAAAAACAACCAATCTTAAATTATGTTCTATTAATTTGTTTCTCGCATCCTCATCATCTTCCATAGCCATCATTACATACTTAACTTCATCATCTTTTGATAATGGTTCTGGTAATTTATCTGCACTTCCTACGAAAAATACATTATTACTTCTAAATATTTCTAAAATTTTATTTATTATCTTTTTTAACATTTTATCCCTCCAATAACGATTGATGTAATATACAATCAATTCCTTCCATTTCTATTTTTGTTTTTGTAACTCCTAATAAAACATTTTTCTTTTTACCAATTCCGACTATTTCTAATTCATCTATTTTAAAACATTTTATAAAACTTTCACCACCTACAGTTTTCATAGGAACTAAAAAAAATTTATCACTAGGTTGTTTTATTCTTTTTTCATTAACAATAATAATTGGTTTTCCAGAATATGGATCTTTAAGTTTGTTACCAGTATCTAAAAATCCATTCAGTCTAATTTTTTTATTATTAAAATATAAATTAACTTTATAATAATTAGAAAAGTTATTTTTTAAAGTTAAACCTTGGCTTATATAAATATATAAAATTAATGGTGAAAATATGAGTAAAAAAATAAAATTGATACTAAGACCATCATGATAAAAAACTAATCCTTCTTGTTTATAAGAAAATTGAACATTTAAAAAATATAAAAATCCTCCAAGAATCATGCTAGCAGAATATAAAAAAAAGAAATTTTTCATAAAATATTTTATATTTTTATATGAAAAAGAAGCTAAAATCATAATAATGCTTATTAAAATTTTTAAAATAAATAATTCAAATGAATTTATTTTTAAAAATAAAATAAATATACTTAGTCCACCAATTAAACCACCTAAAACAATTCTAGTTAAGCTAACATTTCTTCTTAGAATAATACTAACTACTAAAAGTAAAATAAAATCAAAACCGAAATTTAGGAAAAACAAAAGATCTAAATATATTTTCATGGTATCACCTACTTAATTATAAAAAATATAAATTAATAAATTTGTCGTTAAAAAGACAAAATAAAAAAAACATGATTAAACACGTTTTTAAATATTAGATTTTGAAATTGTTATTACTGGGCGAATGCCAACGACAGTGCGTGTCACATAATCAAGGGTCAAACTACCATAACTATTGACAACCCAAACATTGATTGTATTATCTTTATATGGTATGCTTGTCCAATATCCCCAGTTACTTGAATCTGATATATTACATCCATAATCTGTACATACACTTGTATAATCAAATAACCATGTATATTTGCTTGTTCCTTTAGTCTTTGCACACCAATTTGCAGTATCTGGTTTATTTGTATCTAAACAAAACCGATCTTGATTTTCCCTGCTTGCATCAAATGTTGGATGTTTTGTTATCTTAGCAACTTCATTTGCTGTTATTAATCTTGCTGTATTTTTCCAATCTTTTGTATCATTTTCTAATGCTTTTTTTACTTCTTTCATTTCACTATTATTTCCGGTTGAATTCCAAACTACCTTTGCTGTTGTATTATGATCTAAGATGACATTTACAGTTGCATTTCCTTCCTTATCATTAAACACATACCATTTCATACATCCACTCTTTGTTCCTGTTGTACTATTTGCTTCTGTATAACCAGTACATTTTTCTTCGGATACTGGATTATAATATACTGCTGTTCCATTTTTAAACCTTTTTGTTGTACTTACTTTTTCTACTTTTCCATTACTTACTACATATCCATCTATTCCTATATCATAACTTTTTACTGTTTTACTTTCTATTTTAATTGTTCCATTATCTGGTGTACTTCCTTTTACGCTTACTCCCATACTATTTAATTTTTCTACTGAGTATGTTCCATCTTGTATACTTTTATCTTCTAATTCACTACTTACTATATATTTCTCTACTGCATCCATATATCCGTATGCAGAATCTTTAGCTGCTTCTTTTTTCGCATCATTTATTACATTTAATATTATTGGTGTTGCTATTAGTGCAATAATGGCTAGTATTACTATTACTGCAAGTAACTCTACTAATGTAAATCCTTTCTTTTTATCCATCTTCTACTTCCTCCTATCATAAATAACATTTTACTATTATTATTTTCCTTTTTCAATCTTTTTATATCATTAATTTTCCTTTATTCAATCCTCTATATTTAGAATATTATCACATTCTTTTATAAAAATGTGATTTTCAACTTCATAAAATCAAGTTCAATTTACGTTTTTACCTTATTTTTTAAGAACAAAAAAATTTTTTGAAAAGAAAAAACTAATCAATGATTAGTATTTTTTAAAAGTTACGTTGTTTTCGCGCTAATTGTTCTTCTCCGATTCTAACTAATCGTTTTGTCATTTCTCCGCCTACGGTTCCATTTAAACGACTGCTAGTATCTGCACCAATTTTTATTCCAAGTTCACTTGCAATCTCATATTTCATTTGTTCAATTGCTTTTTTAGAAGATGGAGCAACTAATTTATTACTATACATACATCTCACCACCTTATTAATATTGTGGATTATTTTTATATTATAATTCCTTGTAATTTTTGACAAATATTAAAAAAGACAGATATAAAACTGTCCATTTTTAATTAAACTATTTTCCTTGGTAGTTTGATCCTCCAAGTTGTTGTTCAGCCATTTGAACTAAACGTCTTGTGATTTCTCCACCTACAGATCCGTTTGCTCTACTTGAAGCATCAGGTCCCATTTTAACACCTAATTCACTAGCGATTTCATATTTCATTCTTTCGATAGCTTCTTTAGCTCCTGGTGCAACCATTTTATTAGTTGATTTGTTCATTTGTTTCACCTCCTGTACACTAATATCATGTACAGGTTGTTTTTTTTAATACGTATTTTTTTTTGGTAATTTATGGTTATAAAATATCATTAAATTCTTTTTGTTTTAAATTACTAACTACTTCTATATTTTCAACACATTCATTTATTAATTCTTCATAATCAAATAAATTTTCATATTTGATACATTTATCTAAATCAGGATTAATAACTGGATGTTTGGGCAAAAAGATTGTACAACAATCTTCATATGGAAGAATACTCGTTTCATAAGTTTTAATTTTTTTTGCTATTTCAATTATTTCTATTTTATCCATACATGCTACTGGTCTAATTACAGGCATATTTGTTACATTATTTATAACTATCATACTAGATAAAGTTTGACTTGCAACTTGTCCAATACTTTCGCCATTTATTAAAATTTTGCATTTATTTTTTTTCGCAACTTTTTCTGCAATTCTATACATCATTCTGCGCATAATAGTAATAACATAGTTATCAGGAACATTTTTATATATTGTTTCTTGTAATTTAGTAAAAGGAACAATATTTACCTTAATATTTCCAGAATATTCATCAATAATGCTTGCTAATTTTATTACTTTATTTTTTGCTTCTACACTAGTATGTGGTGGTGATTCAAAATAAAGGCACTCTAAATCTACACCACGTTTTAAAGATAAATATCCAGCAACTGGACTATCTATTCCTCCACTTAACATCAATAATCCTTTTCCTTGAATACCAACAGGATAACCACCTATACCTTGTATTTCATTAGTATAAATAAATGTTCCTTCATGTCTTATTTCAATATTTACAAGGACATCTGGAGTATGAACATCTACTTTTAAATCAGTGTTTTTTAAAACAACACCACCCATTTTATTATTAAATTCCATACTTGGAATAGGAAATTTTTTATCGGCTCTTTTAGTATTAATTTTAAATGTTTTAAACTTTTTATTTTTTAAAAGTTCTAATACTTTTGCTGATATTTCATCAATATTAGTATTAACCTTATGACATATAACAATACTATGTAAACCAAAAATTTTTTGAAGTTTTTCAGTTATTTCTGTAATATCATTTTCATCACATTCAATATACATACGAACACGATCTTTCTTTATATTGACAGAATAACCATGTAATACTTTCAAAATATTATTATTTAAAATATTGATAAAAGTTTTTCGATTAGCCTTTTTGGTTGTTAATTCTCCATATTTTATCATTATTAATCTATTCATTATTACCACCTATTTCATTATAACAAATTTATTAAACATAAAAAAGGCTTATTCGCCCTTTATATATGATAATATTTTATTTTGATTTTTTTTAAATATGATTTCGTTTTCACTAGGAAATAAAAAAGTTTTATAATTCTCATTAGAATAGATTTCTGAACTATATTCAGAAAATATCTTGATTGCCTTTTCATTTTCTTTTTTGATTTTAGCAAGAAGAGGTAAAATCTTTAAATCTTCTTCACTTCCATAAACAGGAAGAGTTGTTAATACTTTTGATTTCAATTCTCTTAAAGCTTGTTTAGCATAACCTTTATTAGCGTAACAATTTTTTATTCCCATATTAATAAATAAAGCTTCATTTATATCTTCTTTTAATAAAAATATATATCCAATATCTTCACCTGCTTTTTTTATAAAATAGGTACATATACTCTTCATAACTTCATCGTTTATATTTTTAAATTGATTTGCTAATTCATCATCATTTAATATTTTCTCCATACGTTCTAAATCATTGTTACTATAAATCATTCGTTGTAAATATATTTCCATAAACCTCACCTAAAACTTCTTTTTTTAACTTTTTCACTCACTAATTTTTCATCAGCAATAGAATTGAATTTAATATTTAAACTACTTATATCATTAAATATTAAATTTATAATAGAAAAAAGATTATTATCATCTATGCACTTAACATAATCATTAATATTTATTTGATTTTTTTCTATAGTATTTGTATATATATTTCCATTTGCTTTTACATAACTATATATATTATCATTTTCATAAATTGTAATTTGTTCTTTTTTATTCATTTCTGTTTTTTTAGTACTATCTTGTGTAATGGTACTATACCAACTGTCACTTCCAACTAAATTTCCTAAATCATCAAAATGTACTTTCTCACATAAAAAATCTTTACAAGTAATATTATTTCTTAATTTTTCAATATCAATACTATTTCTTTGAATATTTACTTTATCATTTTTTACCTCAATTACATTTTCACAATTTGGTTTTGATAAAGATATTATTGTTTTTTCTTCATCAGTCATATCAATAAAAAAGATATTATTATATTTGTCCACACCTATGATTTTATTTTCTTTAGTAAAAAGTTCTTTATTTCCGAAATGCCATAGCATTTTTTCTATATATATTAATAAAAAATCATTATTCTTTAAACGATCATTTAGTTTTTTAACTAATTCTTTTAATAAATTATCATTCATAATAAAACCTTCTTTCTTCGCGAGTTACTATAATATCATATATAAATTTAAAAATCAATATTTTACCTATATTTTACTATATTTTACCTATATTTAATTTATGTTCATTAAAACATTTTTATTAAAAAAACTAACTTTTAGTTAGTTGTGTTTTCTCATGGTACCGGCCAAGGGACTTGAACCCTCACGATATTGCTACCAATGGATTTTGAGTCCATCGCGTCTACCATTCCGCCAGGCCGGTATAAAAGAACAAGATAATTATAACATATCATTTTTATTTATTCAATCTTTTATTTCTTTATATTTAGATTCAAACAAATTTTGTTCTTCTTCATTTATCTCTATTTCATCATTTAATTTTGGCAAATCAGAAATGTCTGCTAGTCCAAAATAATCTAAAAAATCTTGAGTAATTCCATATAAAATTGGTCTTCCTGGTGTTTCAGCTCTTCCTATTTCTTTAATTAAACTTTGAGCCACTAATTTTCTTATCATGTGACTACTATTTATGCCTCTTATTTCATCAACACCTATTCTTGTTATAGGTTGATTATAAGCTATAATAGCTAATGTTTCAAGAGCCGATTGACTCAAAACATTATCTATTTCAACTTCTGTTAACTTAGCATAATAATCCTTATGTTCTTTTTTGGTTGTTAATTTTAATTTATTACCTAAAACATCCAATTTTATTCCTCGATTTTCATTTTCATAACTTTTGTTTAATTCTTTTAATAAACTTTCTAACTCTTCATCGTTTATTTCTAAAACTTCTTTTATTCTTTCTGACGTTAGTCCTTCTTCCCCAACTATGAAAAGCATTCCTTCTAAAACTGGTAATAAATTCATTTTATTCACATCCTCTTAGAGATAATATAATATTACTAAAATTATTATCTTGTTTAATAATCAATTCTTGTTTTTTAGCTAAAGCTAAAATAGATAAAAAAGTAACTACAATGTACTCTTTTGTTGATATTTCGAAAAGTTCTTCAAAATTTATTTTTTGTTTTGTTTTCAATAGTGATTTTATTTCTCTACTACGTTTACTAACAGAATATTCTTTTTTTGTTATTTTAGTATTTAGCGGTTTTTCTTCTTCTTTTCGTTCTAAAAATTTCGAAAAAGCATTCAACAAGCAATCTAAATCGATATCATTAAAATCTGGTTTTTGATTTTCATCTTGATATTGTTTCATATTGCTGGCTACTTTGGTATATAATTTTTTTCTTTCTTCTTCTAGTTCTTTTAATTTTGGAGTTGACTCTTTAATTTTTTTATACTCTATTAATCTTTTGATTAAATTTTCTCTTGGATCTTCTTCATATTCATCATCTGAAAATTCTGGTTTTGGAAGTAAGACTAAAGATTTCATTTCAATCAATTCAGCTGCAAGCGCTAAATATTCACTAGCTATATTTAAATCCAAATTTTCCATTTCTTCTAGATAATCTAAATATTGTTTAGTAATATCACTTATTTTTATATCACATATATCTACATTATTTTTTTTTATTAAATGTAACAATAAATCTAATGGTCCTTCAAAATCATTTATTAAAAATTTATATTCCATAAAATCACGTCCAAACTAATTATAACACACTTTTTTTAAAATTATAACTATGTTATAATTGTAGTAATCATCTAATTTTTAAAGGGGAGTAAAAATATGAAACGTTTTAACATGATTAATGAATCTTTTGTATGTGAAAAATGCCATAAAAAGGTAGAGCCTGCTAGCTCTACTGCTCGTGACCACTGTCCATATTGTTTATATTCAAAACACGTTGATATTCTTCCTGGAGATCGTTCTAACAACTGTTGTGGTCTTTTAAAACCTATTGGTGTGGAAAAATTTAAAAATTCATTTAAAATCATATATAAGTGTGAAAAATGCCATAATGAGCATAAAAATATAATATGTGATGATGATAATATGGATTTAATTATAAAATTATCTGTTATAAAATAAAAAAGTTCTCTTTCGAGAATTTTTTTATTGTTTTGTTGCAATAATTGTAGTTACATTATCATTATCATTAGTTATTGTAATTAAATAATTTGCACTAGCTTGTAAATACTGAGCACTAAATTCTTTGAATGCTTGTTCAGGATCTGATATTGAATATCCAGCACTTTTTACATCTTTCGCAATTTGTATCTTATATGTTTGAACTCCATTTTCTACAGTTGGACTTAATAATATAAAATAATCTTTATATGCGTCTAATAAAGTATTTAAATTAACATTATCTAAAACTTGATTATTATATTTTGTAAAATCAAAAGTTAACCCTAAATCTTCAGCTGTTTGTTCTTCATCACCACTATTATCTATAGCAGTACTTTTATTTTCATTTACACTTTTCTTATTAGTGGTTTTGCTTGAACTTTTACTAAACAAACTGCTAACAGTACTTTTTATATTACTTGTTATATTATATTTACCAGTTGAAACGTTATATAGTACAGGTAATAAGATAATAACTAAGGCTACAATTATTCCCATAGTTATAATTTCCTTAACACTTTTATCTAATTTTCCTTTATTTTCTTCTTGATTGTTACTAGAAGAACTTACAGGAACATAATTATTTACTGATTCTACATTGTCTAATTGTTGATTAGAACTGTTCATTGTCGAATCACCAATCTCATTATAGGAAATTGGTGTTTCGGTATTAATTTCTCTAGTATCAATTGGTTCTATCGGTTGTTGAACATTATTATATGATACTTCTGACGCACTATTTAATTCATTATATGATTGCTCATAGTTAGGTTGTTGTACATCAAAAGCAGGGACTTGTTCAACCCCAATATTACTAGGTTGTATATTATCATTATTAATTTGTTCAACATTTGTACTACTAGGTTGAATATTTTCAACATTAATTTGTTCAACATTTGTACTACTAGGTTGAATATTTTCAACACTAATTTGTTCAACTGGCATATTGTTTTCCGGTTGTTCAAATTGATTATTATTTAAGCTATTATCTTCATCTGATGTATTAGGAATATCAATTATTTCAAAATCATTTGTTGGTATATTTTTTTCTTCATTATTATCCATTATCACACCTACCCTTATCTTAAATTCAATTATATCAAAAATTTTTAAACATGAAAAGTCTTTTATTAGTTATTATAACCGAAATTTAGATATTTATAAAAATATGTGTTATAATCTTTTATGTATATATGGAAAATTTTACCAATTTTTTCTTAGGAAGTGAATGTATGCCAAAAGTTTTTACAGAAAAGGATGTTTTAACAGCCACTAATGAACGGTTAGAGTATATTTTTAATAACTTTGATGATTTTTATTTTTCAATAAGTGGTGGGAAAGATAGTAGCGTAATGTTACAGCTTGCTGCTATTAAAGCTCGTGAAATGAATGTTAAATTTAGTGTTTTATATGTTGATTTTGAAGCCCAATATAAAGCTACTATTAATCACATTGAAGAGTTAATTGACGAAGTTTCGGATGTAATAGACACTTGGTACTGGATTGCACTTCCATTATCACTTAGAAATGCTGTTTCAATTATTCAATCAAAATGGATTTGTTGGGATAATAATGAAAAAAATAAATGGGTTAGAAAAATGCCTAAAAACAAATGGGTTATAAATGAAAAAAACATTCCTAAAGAATGGAATTGGTTTTTTAAAGGAATGGAATTTGAAGATTTTATTAATTATTTTGCTGATTGGTTTTGTAAAAAAAAGGGGGGTAATGTTGCTTGCTCAATAGGTATTAGGAGTGATGAGAGCCTAAATCGTTTTAGAACTTTGATAAATAAAAGAAAAGAAACTTTTAAAGATAACAATTGGACAACTAGAATAAAACTCGGAAGTAAAAAAACTAATACCTATAGTTGTTTTCCTCTTTACGATTGGACTGCTCCTGATATTTGGACAGCTGTTTCAAAATTAAATTTAAAATTTAATGAAATATATGAACAAATGTATAAAAATGGTGTTTCAATATATGAACAAAGATTATGTCAACCATATGGTGATGATCAAAAAAAGGGATTGGATCAATTTAGAGCATTAGAATATGAAACTTGGGAAAAAGTTTTAAATCGTGTTCATGGTGTTAATTTTGGTAATATATACTGTCGTACTAGTATTTTAGGAGTTATAAAAACAGAAAAGCCAGAATCAATGACTTGGCAAGAATACACAATTTTTCTCCTTGAAAGTATTGGGATTTATGTTCCCGAACTTAGAGATCACTATTATCATAAAATTAAAACTTTTCTTAATTGGTATGAAAATAAGGGGATTAAGGTTTCTGATATTAAAGATGAAGAAGATAAAAAACTAGAAAATGCTAAAAAAGTAGCTAGTTGGAGACGTATAGCTCGTGCTATAGAACACAATGATTTTTATATGAAAAGACTAAGTTTTAGTCAAAATAAAAGAGATAACGAAAAATTTAAAAAATTAAAAGAAAAATATAAAAATTTAGTATAGAGGTGTTATTATGTATAAAGTAAAGGAATTTGTTGGAAATTATGATAAAGATTTGTTTTATTCTATCATGGGAAAATTTTTTGCTGAAAGATCATATCGAAAAAAATTACCATACCTAATTAATGATAAAGATAAATTTTGGTATATATTCTTTAGGAAAGGAGAATTAATTGGCTTTTGCAGTATTAAAATTGGACAAAAATGCACTTCTTTTCCCGATCTATATATCTTAGATGATGAAAACCTTGATGATTTACTCTTCATTATTAATTATATGTTTAATCTATACAAAATGGAAAATATCAAAATTCTTACTTGCAAAAGTAATGAAATTAAATTTTTAAAACAATTAGGGTTCGAAGAAACTGGTTCTAAAGGGTGCTACACAAATATGCTTTGGGAGTCAAAACGTGAAAATTGATTTCCCCGTTTTAAATGTTAAAATGGTTCCAATATATAAAGTTGTAGCAAATGACTATAACCCTAATAGAGTAGCTAGACCAGAATTGTTATTATTAAAACATTCAATTGAAAAGGATGGCTATACTCAACCAATTGTAACATATCATGACAAAAAAAATGACCTTTATATAATTGTTGATGGATTCCATCGTTACAGATGTGCTAAAGAATTTTTTGATTTAAAAGAAATTCCTATTGTTGTTATTAATAAGCAAATTCAAAACAGAATGGCTTCTACAATAAGACATAACAGAGCCCGTGGTACACATCAAATAAAAGATATGAGTTTACTTGTTAATGACCTTATACAACTTGGTTGGAATGATGATAGAATTTGTAAGGAACTTGGGATGGAATTAGATGAAGTTATAAAATTAAAACAAGCAACCGGACTAAAAGAAGCTTTTCAAAATCATGAATTTAGTAAATCTTGGGAAGAATTTGAAAGTAAATACTATAAATAAAAGGAGATTATTTTTGAGTAATCTCCTTTTTACTTGAATATAAATTCAATAATTTATCATATATTCCACGTTCAATTTTATTTAAAGAATTAATACTTAGTTCTAATGATTTTTGATATTCACCTTTGTAGAATAATTTTTCAGCATATGTTAAATATTTATTCAACTCTTCTGATTCTGTACGATATCTATTTCCATAAACAATAGCCATTTCTGCAAACATTGCTGTTTTCATCATTTCTTTAGTTGTATTGTATAATTTTAAAACTAAATCACGGGCTGTATCAACCCTAGTATTTAAAACTTCTATTGTAATTGGTTTTTTATCTAATTCTTTAATTATTTCTTTTATTGCAACTTGAGCTTCATCTAATTCAACAAAATAGTTTTTAGGTATAATTGGTAAATTATATTCTCTAATTTTATATTTTGAATCTTTCAAAATAAGTTTTATTTCCTCTAGTTGTTGTCTTGCTCTTATTTCATCTTCCTTCATACTACCAATAGAATCTAAAATCACATCTATTCGCTCCTCTATATTTGCCAACTTAATTGATAAATTTTCGATTTCATGAATTAGTTTTGAAAAGGCAAAAGTATTATTACCTGTATGACTAATAAGTACTTTATAATCATTATTTAATGCTTCTAATTCTTCTTTTATTGTATATAAAGAATCTACATCTTCATTCGATAAATTATAAAGATTTTTTATCTCATCTATTTGTTCGAAAATTTCTTTAATAAGTTTATTGTTTTTAGATAACTTTTTACTGAAGTGTTCATTTACTTCATCATAGGTACTACGATCAACTTTTTCTTTTTCATAATCTGTAAATACAGAATCAAAATAATCTGATAAAACTTTCAATTCAAATAAACTATCCTCTAAATTTAAATCTTTTGCTCTTGTCATTATATCATCAATTTTTTTATGAGCTTCTTCAATATTATAATCAATATTTAAATAGTCTAATGGGAATCCTTGTTTTTTTAATTTTGTATATTCAGCTTCTACTTCTTCTATTTTTTTAGGTAAAATACTTGTCGCTAGTAAAACAATGCTTGGTACTTCCTCAACAACTACTGTCATGTGTTTTAACATTTCATCAATCGTTTTAATAATTGATGTTACTTCTGTATATTCGTTTTTTTCCATTACTGCTTCAAATTTTTCAAAATGTTTAGCAATATTTTCAAATTGTAATTCAATTGAATTATTTATTTCTCCATATGCTTCTTTTGAATTTTTGAATTTTTGATATAAATCCCTATAAATTGATTTTAGTTTAGTAATAATTCCTCTATTTCGTTCTTCGCTACTTGTTATTTCTTTTATTTCATTTAATAAGAAATCAGAATTAGTTTTTACTTTATAAATTTCCATTTCAAGTTTAGCAATTTTATATACTGCACTTTTATAATCCATCTTTGATAATGAATAATCTGCTTCTAGCAACATATCTGTTATTTTTGGAATTTGGTTTGTTCTAATAACATCCAATCTATCTTTCCAATTATTATACATTGCTTCTAATTTTTCATTATTAAGATATGATTCTATTTTTGACAATTCTGGAACAATAGGTGCACTATCTATCTTATTTTTTTCTATTTCTAAGTTTTCTAATTGTTTTTTTATGTCTTTATCTCTTTTACTTTGAATTAAGTAAAGAACGCCTACAATTAAAAGGAATGCTAATATCACTAATGATACTATAATTAATACTATAGTATTCATGACACCACCTCACTATTATAATTCTACCACAAATCGTCTTTTTTTTACACATTTTTACACAAAAAAGAAAACAAATTTTGTTTTCCTTTTTTTACCAACCTCTAGCGGCTTTTATTTGATCATCTAAACTTACCCATTTACTATAATCAGTTTCATAATATACTATATTAATTAAATTTGATATTAGTTGCTTTTGATATGCAGGATATTTATAAAAGGCTTCATATACTCTATATTTTTGATGTTCCATATTTATATATATATCAGTCAAATCTGCAGCTTCCTTTCTTGTTATATCTGGAGTATCAAAGTAATATCTACGCATTTTTTCATCATCATCCTGATGAGCTCTACTATAAGAGCAGGCAGAATAATATATCTTTTTTTCCACACTTTGTCTAGAAATTGGGTTTTGTAAGCCTTTCAAAATACTATTATATAAATATTTAAAAACTTCTGGACTTTGTTTATCAATTTGATTATTCGTTAAAACTTTATTAAAATATTCAAACAAGTTTGTATCATCATTAATAATTAAATCTTGATTATTATTTTGATTATTGGTATAAGTCTGATTAAGTGCATTATAATAATTAATTACAAAATTTCTAGCACCACAATCATTTGTAATGACATTAAAATTACCATTTTCTAACGCCTCATAAACTTGTTTTATTTGTTTTTCTCCATAATTATATTTTTGGACTGTAACTTTTATTGCTTCATCAAAACTTCTTACTTGCATTTTATCACCATCTTGTTGTTATTATATCATAATATTGTTTTTTTTTATAGTTATTTTTATATAATTTCATTGACTTAATCATATAAATATATTATAATTATAGTTGCATATTCATCTAGCAGCGTTACTTTGATTTTTATAACGTGTTTATTCCTTTAGGTTTATTAGTAACTTTTGCTGCAAGCGAAGATATTAAAATAAACACCCTATAAATTTGCAAGGTAGCCTTTCGATGTATAAGCATATTGGAAAGGAGATTTTTATGTCAAGATACACAGGTTCTACTTATAGAAAATCTCGTCGTTTAGGATTCTCTATATTAGAAAACGGAAAAGAATTAGCTAAAAGACCTTATGCACCAGGTCAACATGGAAACGAAAGAAGAAGAAAATTATCTGATTATGGTACTCAATTACAAGAAAAACAAAAAGTTAGATTCATGTATGGTATTAATGAAAAACAATTTAGAAAAATATTTGATGATGCAGGTAAATTAAAAGGTGTTCATGGTGAAAACTTATTAAGATTACTTGAAAGTCGTTTAGATAACTTAGTTTATCGTTTAGGATTTGCATCAACTAGAAAAGGTGCTAGACAATTAGTTAATCATGGTCACATTACTGTTAATGGTATTAAAGTTAATATTCCATCTTACAGATGTAAACCAGGTGATGTTATAGCTATTAAAGAACAATCTAAAACACACCCAGCTGTTCTTGCTTCATTAGAAGGAACAAACAATCGTGTTGAATTTGTTACTTTCGATGACAAAAAACTTTCTGGAACTTATGTAAGATTCCCAGAAAGAAGCGAACTTAATGCTGACATTAACGAATCATTAATCGTTGAATTTTACAACAGATAGGATTTATTTCCTATCTTTTTTATTTTATAAAAAAACATGAAATTTTCTTATTTCATGTCTTTTAATATTCCCATATAATATTTCTTTTTACCCCGTCTTACAACAATAAACTTATTATCTATGGAAAATTCATCTGTTATTACAATATTTTCATCAGACATTTTATTTCCATTTATTGAAATTGAACCTGCATTTATGAACTCTCTAGCCTCTCTTTTACTTGAACAAATATTATATTCAACTAAAAAATCTATAAGTTTTAATTGCTTTTCAATTTCAAAATGTGGAACACCTTTAAAACCATCTTCTAATTCTTTTCCTGTTAAATCAGAAATATTTCCACTAAATAATGCTTCGCTAATTTTTAAAGCTTTTTCAAATTCATCCTTACCATGAAGATCTGTTATAATTTCACGAGCTAATATTTTTTGGGCTATTCTAAGATGTGGTTCTTTAACATGTTTTTCCATTATATCCATTATTTCTTCTGGAGTTAAAAAAGTAAAAACTTTTAAATATGATTCAACTAAATTATCATCACTATTTATCAAATATTGATATAACTCATAACTAGAAGTTTTATTTTTATCAAGCCATAATGCGTTTCCTTCTGATTTGCCAAATTTATTTCCATTAGCGTCTAATATTAAAGGCATAGTAAAGGCATATACTTCATCACCAGTTTTTTTTCTTATCAAATCTACTCCAGCTGTTATATTTCCCCATTGATCAGAACCAGCAACTTGTAAAGTAACACCTTTTTCTTCATGAAGTTTCAAGAAATCTAATGATTGAAGTAGCATATAAGAAAATTCTGTAAAAGTTATTCCTGTTTCCAATCTTCTTCTAATTATATCTTTATCTAACATATAATTTATATTAAAATATTTTCCATAATCTCTCAAAAAATCAATAGTTGATATATTTTTAATCCAATCAAAATTATTAACAACTTCAAATCCAAAAATCTTTTCAGCTTGCTCTGATAGGCCTTTTGTATTTTTTTCTATTTCTTCTACACTTTTCATTTCTCTTTCTGTAGTTGGTCTTGGATCACCAATTCTTCCAGTTGCTCCTCCTATTAATAAAATAGGTTTATGCCCTGCTTTTGCAAGTCTTTTAGAGATTAAAAATGATGAATAGTGTCCAATATGCAATGAATCTGCAGTTGGATCTGTACCTATATAGAAAGTTAGCTTTTCATTATTTAATTTTTCTTCCAATTCTGGACTAGTGATATCTTTGATCAATCCTCGCCATTTTAATTCTTCAAACAATTTCATTTTATCTACCTCTTTACTTTTCACATTTACAATGATCACAATCGCAACCATTCATTATTTTAACACCACTACTCGTTCCAATTCTTGTAGCTCCTGCTTCAATAAATTTTTCAGCATCTTCTAATGTTTTTATTCCACCACTTGCTTTAATTTCTAAAATTTCATTTTTAGATTCATTAATTATTTTAAGATCATCTAAACTAGCTCCTCTACTACCAAATCCAGTAGATGTTTTAATAAAATTAACGAATGTTTTATTGCATATTTCAGTCATTTTTGTTATTTCTTTTTGAGTTAAATAACAAGTTTCAATTATAACTTTTAATACTTTTCCATCAATTGAATCTCTTATTTCTTCAATTTCTTCTTTTACATAATCATAATCCTCATTTTTTAAAGCAGCAATATTTATTACCATATCAATTTCATCTGCTCCATTATTAATAGCTTCAATCGCTTCATATGCCTTAGTACTTGTAGTATTTTGTCCTAAAGGAAAACCAATAACAGTACAAACATTTACATTAGAATCTTCTAATAATTCATGTGCGAGTGGTACATAATATGGGTTAACACAGACACTTGCGAATTTGTACTTTACTGCTTCATCACATAATTTTTCTATATCTCTAATTGTTGCATCTGCCTTTAGATTTGTATGATCTATATATTTATTTAATTCCATAATATTCCTCCTTATAATAACTTCTTTAATTCACCAATTTTTTTTATTTTCTTATATTCATGTTCTGCTTTTTCTTTTTCATCGTAATGAATAGCATCTAATCCAGCGTTTATTGCTCCAATAATATCAACTTCTAAATTATCACCAATCATTACACATTCACTTGGTTTATTATTTCCGCAAGCATTTATGAAACTTGCTTTATACGGTTTTAAAATTTCATCACCACTGTGAAATTCTTTAAAGTACTTCTTTAATCCTAATAATTCTAACTTCTTCTTTTGTGGCTCACCAAACCAATTGGTTAATGTTACTAGTTCATATTTTGATAGATAAATGAGAGTATCCTCTATTTCACTTACATCTTGTTCATCTAATTCAGCATTAAATTCAAACCATTGTTCTAAAAAATCACTAGGTAATGGTTCATTTGTATAATTATTTAAATATTTAATAAATCTTTCCTTATCATAACTAACATATTGTTCTTCATATTTTTTTAATATTAAATACATATTGTTAATAAAAAAAGTATTTTCACTAGAAAGTATTCTACTAAAAAATTCTTTTTCTCTATAATAATTAGGTACTAAAAGAGTATAATCAATATCAAAAATAATTCTTTTAATCATAAATAACCCCCTTTAAATAAAAAAATCATTACAATATAAGGACGAATAAAACCGCGGTACCACCTTATTTCATAATGATTATGCTCTCTTTTCTTAACGCGAATAACGATTTAGCTCCAAAACTGTATTTCTTTATTTAAACTTGATTAACTTTCATCACCCGCTAATTTTCTAAATTGCCATTTAAATAAATACTTAATTTCTTCATTACCAATTAAGTATGATAATACTATATTATTCTAAATTTGTCAATCATTGTCTTTTTTTTCTAATTCTTCAATCAAAAAATCTTTAAATTTTTTCTTTTTTTGTCTCTGATCTTTCTTTTTATTTGGATATTCAAAATCATTTATAGTTGTTTTTTTTGAACGATTTATCAGACTAACTTTACTTATTGACTTAATACATGGTCTAAAATCAATTTTCATCTTTATCATGTATTTGTTCAATTATATGCTCAATTTTATTGCCATATTCAATTGATTCATCAAATACAAATTGTAATTCGGGAATATGTCTAATATCAACACGTTCAGCAAGTTCTCTTCTAATATATCCACTAGCATTTTTTAAGGCTTTTAGAGTTTCTTCTTTTTTTGTATCATCCAAAACTGTTACATACACTTTGGCAAAACTAAGATCAGTTGTGACTTTACAATCAGTTACTGTTACAAATCTTATATCTCTATCCTTTATTTTTGTAGCTAAAATATAACTTATTTCTTTAACTAAGTTGCTTGCTATACGTTCTGTTTTTAAACTCATAAAATCACCTTCCTAACTATATTATACATATTTTAGAAAGAAAAAGAAAGATTTTTTTATCTTTCTATTTCGACCATTTCATACGCTTCAATTACATCGCCTACTTTTATATCATTAAAATTTTCGATTGTAATTCCACATTCAAGTCCTTTTTTAACTTCTTTAACAGAATCTTTTTCTCTTTGAACAGAACCAATATCTCCATCATATATAACAACGCTATCTCTAATAACACGAGCTTTAGAATTATTTCTAATAACTCCATCTGTTACATATGAACCAGCAATTGTTCCAACTTTTGAAAATTTAAATAATTGTCTAACTTCAGCACTTCCAATTATTTTTTCTTCATAAATTGGTTCTAGCATTCCTTTCATAGCTGCCTCTATTTCTTCTACAGCTTTATAAATTATATTATATAATCTTATCTCTACACCATTTTCTTCGGCGTAATCTTTAATTGCTTGATTTGGTCTTACATTAAATCCAATAATAATAGCATTAGATGCACGAGCTAGAACTATATCGCTTTCCGTAATAGCTCCAACTCCACTTCTTACAACTTTCACTCTAACATCTTCTACTTCGATTTTTTCTAATGAATTTTTTACTGCTTCACTTGATCCATGAACATCAGCTTTAATTAAAACGTTGATTTCTTTTAATCCTTCGCCAATTTTAGAGAATAAGTCATCTAAACTAACTGCCTCAGTTGTTTTATTTTCACGAAGTTTAGCTTGTGTTTTTCTTTGTTCACCAATATTTCTTGCTTGTTTTTCACTTTCAAAGGCCATAAATTTATCTCCAGCTATTGGTGTATCATTTAGACCTGTTATTTCTACTGGTCTAGATGGTAGGGCTGTTGTTATTTCTTCACCCTTATCATTCTTTAAAGTTCTTACTTTTCCATAACTTGTTCCAACAACAATTGGATCTCCTAGTCTTAATGTACCATTTTGAATAAGTAAGGTTACAACTGGTCCAAGGTGTTTATCAAGTCTTGATTCAACTACTGTTCCAATTGCATAACGATTTGGATTAGCTTTATATTGTTGCATTTCAGCGATTAACAATATATTTTCTAATAATTCATCTATTCCGGTTCCATTTTTAGCTGAGATATTGCAATATAATGTATCTCCACCCCAAGTATCTGGCGTTAATCCATATTCTGATAATTCTGTCATAACTTTGTCTGGATTTGCCCCTGGTTTATCGATTTTATTAATAGCAACTAATATTGGTACTCCTGCTGCTTTTGCATGATCAATTGCTTCTTTTGTTTGTGGCATTACACCATCATCAGCAGCTACAATAATAATAACAATATCTGTTATACTAGCACCACGAGCACGCATTTCCGTAAATGCGGCATGCCCTGGTGTATCTATAAATGTTATTTTTTTACCTTTATGTTCTATTTGGTAAGCACTTATTGCTTGTGTAATTCCCCCAGCTTCTCCACCGGCTACATCTGTTTTTCTTATGGTATCTAAAAGAGTCGTTTTCCCATGATCTACATGTCCCATAATTGTTACTACGGCTGGTCTTTCGATTAAATCTTCTTCATTATCAATGATTTCAAATTCTTCAAAGTTAGTTACATCTGCTGTTTCTTCTTTTTTCAATTCTTTTCCATAATCTAGAACTATTATTTCAGCATTTTCATAACTTATACTATTATTAACAGTAGCCATAATTCCTAGCATAAATAATTTTTTTACTAATTCTGCTCCTGATACATTTAATCGGTCTGCTAGTTCATTTACAGTCATTCCTTCTTTATATAGAATTACAGAATCATTTTTATTTGGTGTATTAGAAATTAGTTTTTCTTTATTTTTGTACATTTCTTTTTTCTTATTTGCAAGTTCTTTTTTATTGTTAGTAACTGGTTTCTTTTTTAATTTTTGTTTTTTTACTGTATTATCTATATCTATTTTTTCTTTTACAGCAACATCTTCGGCTATTTCTTCTATTTCCTCTTCGTCTATTTCTGTATTAATAGTATTATCTAATTCCGTAATCTCTTCTTCATTAAGCATATATTCTTCATCGGTTGCATCAATTCCAAGTTCACCACATTTTTTAAGAATTTCACTTACACTTTTATTTACATCTTCGGCATATTCTAAAACACTCATCATATATGACCACCTCTTTCTTTATTTTATAAACTTAAAGTTAATTTTTTACCTTTACTTTCATATTTGCGATATTTAACTCCTGCTCTATCTAACATCATTTTTGATGCAATAACAGCATCTGTTTGTGCATACTTATCACATGCATAAATAATTTCTTTTATTCCTGATTGAATAATTGCTTTTGCACATTCATTACATGGGAAAAGTGCGACATAAATTTTAGCATTTTTGTTATCTATTAAACTAGGACTATTTAAAATGGCATTTAGTTCTGCATGACAAACAAAAGGATATTTGGTATCATTTGGTTTTTCTGCTTCTCTTTCCCATGGCATTTCATCATCATTACATCCAATTGGCATTCCATTATACCCAGTCGATAATATTTTATTATTTTCACTTACAATACATGCTCCAACTTGAGTACTAGGGTCTTTACTTCTTTCAGCTGAAAGAAGAGCTATTCCCATAAAATATTCATCCCATGTTATATAATCTTCTCTTTTCATAAAACACCTACTTCACTAATTCTTTTAATTGTTCAAATATTTCATCTGGTACTTCTATTTCAAGTTGTTTATTTAGTACTTTATTTTTTTTAGCTTTTTCAAATACTTCTACATCTTTTTTTAAGTAAGCCCCTCTTCCATTTGCTTTTCCGTTTAAATCAATAATAACTTCTTGTTCAGGGGTTCTAACTACTCTTATTAACTCTTGTTTAGGTAATTTTTCATGTGTCACAACACATGTACGCATTGGTATTTTTTTTACTTTCATAATATCACCTATCCTATAATGTTTATACCTTCTTCTCTTGCTTGTTCATAAGTTTTAACATCAATACGATAATGTGTAAGTCTTGCAGCAAGTTTAACATTAATTCCTTTTTTACCAATAGCTAATGATAAATTGTCTTGATCTACTACTACCATTGCTTCCTTTTTCTTTTCATCAGTAATAAGAACATGAATATCTCGAGCTGGACTTAGTGCAGCTTCAATAAAGCGAGCTGGATCTTTATCATAAGGAACAACATCTATTTTTTCACCATTTAATTCTTCAATTATACGATTAATACGCATTCCACGTTCTCCAATACATGATCCTACAGCATCAACATTTGGATTTTCAGAATAAACAGCTATTTTAGTACGATTTCCAGCATCACGAGCAACACTATATACTAATATAATTCCTTCATTAACTTCTGGAATTTCTAGTTCAAACAATCTTTTAACAAATCCATAATGGCATCTTGATAAAAGAATAACAACTCCTTTAGTATTAGTATCTACTTTTGTAATATAAACTTTAATTGAAGATCCCATTTTAATTTTTTCACCAGGAATTATTTCTGTTTTTGGTAAAATTCCTTGTGTTTTTCCTAAATCAACATAGTAATTTCGAACATCTTCCATGGTAACAGTTCCAACAACCATTTCATCTTGTTTATCATTAAATTCATTTATTAAAATGTTTTTTTCAGCTTCTCTTATTTTTTGAATAACAACTTGTTTAGCTGTAGCAGCCGCTACACGACCAAAGTCTTTAGGAGTTACTTCTTCTTCAATTGTTTCACCTAATTTTATATCTGGAACTAATTTTCTTGCTTCTTCTAATGTCAAATGAATTCTTTCATCATAAACGAACGGTAATACTTCTCCACCATCATCATCTTCATCTTCATCATTAATTGTTGAAAAGTCAATGTCAGAGAATTTTTTATACTTATTTTCTTCTTCTTTATCTACCACTGTTTTATATGAATAAACTTTTATTTCACCTGTTTGTCTATTTATATCTACTCTTACATTTGATAGAGAGTGATAATTTTTTTTATAAGCTGAAGTAAGCGCTAATTCCATTGCTTCATATATTGTATCTTCATCTATTCCTTTTTCTTTATTTAGTAGTTCTACTGCTTGTTTAAATTCTTTATTATTCATTTTATTCACAACCTTTCTCTTTTGAACAAACATCTAAAATATAATTTTCTTTTATTGGATCATTAGCGTCAATAATAGGATTTATTATATTTGAAACGGTAACACAGTCTTCCACATCAATAATTCCATTTTTATCTATTACGACTCTTAAAAACCAAGTACTTCCTTCTTTAACATATTCAACACTATCTAAAATATAATTATTTTTAGTTATTTCTTCTTCAATCATTTCTTTTACTGTTTGAGCTATATTCATAAGTACCTCCATCCCTATATTAAAGAGTGGGATTGCCCACTCTTTTGTAATTGCTTTTATTATAACACATTTTTATTAACAATTGTAGTTTTTTTTATAAATTTTAATTATTTAATAAAATATTTTTATTTACATGTTATAATAGAGAAAGGAGATGGTAAGATGAAGAAAAGAAATTGGAAAACTATTGGTATCGGTATTGCAACTATTTTTATTTATTTTTTTGTTCAATTATTTGCAGGAGATCTTTTAGGTCTTTTTGGTCTTGATACAAGTTCTATAAATACACACATTAAATTTTTATATTTAACTGTTGTTGATATTTTAATTTTATCAAGTATTTTACTTGTTAATCATAAAACAATCGAACATGATTTCAAAGATATTCTAAAAAATCATAAAAAATATTTTTCTAAAGGTATTAATTATTGGCTAATAAGTTTAATTGTAATGATGGCTAGTAATTTAATTATTATGTTATTTTTCAATAATGCGATTGCAAATAACGAAGATACTATTCGTACAATGTTAAAAATAAATCCAATTTATGTCTACTTTTCAGCTGTTTTCTTCGCCCCAGTTGTGGAAGAATTAGTTTTTAGACAAAGTATTAGAAACATTATTAAAAATGATACTCTTTTTATAATTGTATCGGGACTAGTTTTTGGTAGTTTACACGTAATTGGAAGTGCTACTAATTGGACAGATTTTTTATATATTATACCTTATTCTGCTCCTGGTATTGCCTTTGCTTGTATGCTTGCGAAAACAAAAAATATTTTTACTTCAATAGGGTTTCATTTTATGCATAATGGAATTCTAGTTGGTCTTCAATTCTTAGTTTTATTATTCGGATAAATTTGAGGTGATGAAATGTCTAATGGCTTAAAAAAAATAATTAAGTTCTTCCTTATATTTATTATATTTTCGTGTGGATGTTTACTTTATGGAAGATATATTGCAACAACTGGTTTATTTGTTAAAGAATACAAAATAACAGATTCTAAAATAACTGATAATTTTCATGGTCTTAAAATTGTTCATATTTCTGATATTCATTATGGTAGAACAGTTAAAAATAGAGAACTTAAAAATATGGTAAAAAAGGTTAATGAATTACGTCCTGATGTTGTTGTTTTAACAGGTGATTTAATTGATAAAGATACTAAGTTAACTGAAAAAATGAGCAATAATATAAGTTCTATTTTAAGTAAAATTGATCCTAGTATTGAGAAATATGCTATTACGGGAAACCATGATGTTAAGTTTGACAATTTTAATATCATTATTGAAAATGCTGGTTTTGTTAATCTTAATAATACTTATGATAATATATACAAAAATGGTAATTCTAATATATTAATAAGTGGCGTTAGTAGTAATTATTATAAAAATGATCGTGACATTAACAACAAAATGAAATCTACTTTTGACTATTTAAATTCTTTTAATGAAGATGATTCAAAAAAACCAATTTATAATATTTTATTAATTCATGAACCTGACTTTATAGATAAAATTGATAAAAGTAAGTTTGATTTAATTTTATCTGGTCACTCTCACAATGGGCAGGTAAGATTTCCTATAATTGGGGCTACTATATTACCGCCTTATGCTAAAAAATATTATAAAGAACATTATACATTAGATGATACAGAATTATATATTTCTAGTGGAATCGGAACATCTGCCATCAATTTTAGATTTTTTAACAGACCATCCATTAATTTTTATAGATTGACAAACAAATAAGTGACCAATTGGTCACTTTTATTTTAAACAGATTAGTGCTATATTTCTACCACTCTTATCATGATCTGTACGATAAGAATGATATTTATCAGAATGACATTTTGTACAAATATTAGAACAATGAATATTTTCATTTCAACAATTTATATAATTTTAAAATGATAGGTACATATATTAATACCACAATAGTTAGAATTATATAAACAAAAATCATTTCTATTTTTAATAGAATTAGCGTTACAATCAAACTTAATAAAAATGTAACAATTTTTCTTGCAAACTGAAAATATATAATAGCTTGCTGTTGCTCATCTTTGTTAGTATTCTTCATTAAAACAGTTGTTAGATAATTTTCAATAGGATCTCTAAGGCCTAAAAAAATTAAAAAGCCTATTGACATAATTAAAACACCAATTATACTATTTTTTATACATCCACCAATAACAAAACAAACATAAGAAAAAAATAAAAGACAAATTAAAACTTGAACCATAAAAATTCAAGTTTTATAACAATTATTTTTTAATTAGTTTCTTAGTTGATTTATCTTGTTGTTTTTCTAATTCATATAAATTTATATTATTATAGGTTTGATAACTATTAATTATATCTTCAATAGTTTCAGTTGTATATATGACAATAGCATCTTTAGAAATATTGTCTATTTCGTCATTACTTACTGGTGACATTTTTTTACTGAATTTTAACCAATTGTTATCAAAGTAATAACAACCTTTTGTATCATCATTTATTAATTTAGAAACTTTAGAATCATTTAATAGTATTGGTTTTTGAGAATGCATTTTTATTTCTTTAACAGATTGATTAGTTAATAAATCATATTCATCTTTAGTAATAGAATAAACCAAATATTTTTCATTTTCAAATAAATTTATAAATTGATATAAATCCATTGATAATACTTTTCCATCTGCTCTTTTAACATTAACTAATTCTTTTCTGCATTCATTATTTAATTTAAACATACTATTTAAAATTTGTTTTTCTAGTAGTTCATATTTATTTAGTTTATCATAGAACTCTTCTTCCTTTTGATGAACTATTTCTTGAAAATTTTCAGTAACAGGCAAATTAAATAAAATTTCTTCACATAACTCTTTGTTTTTTTGATTTTTATAAGTTACTGCCTTATCATATGAATCAAAAATGACATCTGTATAATGTGAATTTACGCATTGATCATTAATTAAGTTGAAAATAGGTTCTTCATATTTCCATTCATTATCTCTTTGGTGATAAGGAAAAACGATTTCATAATTAGTTATTTCTTTTCCATTTTCTTTAAATGTGGTTTTTTCTCCTACTAAATAACATTTGGATATTATGTAACAAACATTTTTTGTCATAATGTTTGCCTGATTGTTTCTATAAAATTCTATTATAGGCATTAATGCATATACAACTGGATAATTTTTTTTCATAAAGACCCTCCTAAATTTTTTACTTATAAAATTAACTACATTAATT
>OLPW01000664.1_pt1 | contig 39707 bp, 40 predicted proteins | sample 1672161 | NCBI WGS metagenome assembly OLPW01 (sample SAMEA3136654, study PRJEB25190) | human gut metagenome
CTGCGTTTAATCCGATCTTATTCAGGAGTGTTTTTGAACACTCCTGAATAAGCCCTCAAGGTGTCGAACTCTATCGACGCCTTGAGGGCGGCCTTTCGGCCGCCCTTTTCGCGTTATATTACATTATGATGCACTTTTTGGGGCAGGCTTCGGCGCATGTTCCGCAGGCGACGCACTTCTCGTCGTCAAGCTTCCAGGTCTTGTTCGCGCGGTCTACCTCTATCGCTCCGGCGGGACACTTCCTTGCGCAGAGCGTGCAGTAGACGCACTTCGCCGGATCGCTGACAGGCTTGCCGTCATCGCGGGGCCTGACCTCCGCTGCAGGAGCTTCGGCAGGTGCGGCAGGAGCCTCGGCCGCAGGCTTCGCGGCGGGGGCGGGAGCGGCCTTCTTGACGGGCGGCTTCTTGATAAAGCTGCCGGTGACGAGCAGGTCCTCTTCCTTGGTCGCTATCATGTGATAGTCGCCGGTTAGCTCTATCGCCTTGCGGGAGCAGAAGTCCGCGCAGGTGGCGCAGAAGGTGCAGGAGCCGAGATTGAAAGTCAGGGTGATCTTGTCGCCCTCCTCGGTCTTCTCGACCGTGCGGCTGATGGCATTGCCGGCGCAGACGCGCTCGCACATGCCGCAGCCGATGCACTTATCGGCGTGATAGACTATTCTGCCGCGATAATTGGGAGCGGCCTCGCTTGGTACGGCGGGGTACATGGCGCAGCTCGGCTTGCTGAAGAGCTGGCTTATGGCTTCTTTTACAAACGGAAAGTCCATTACTTCTGCTCCCTCTTTTCCTTGAGAATTTTTGTTGCGAGAGCGAGTCCGTCGATGATCGCCTCCGGCTTCGGGGCGCAGCCCGCGATGTCAACATCAACGGGAACATACTTGCTCAGCGGCCCCGCGACGGAGTAGCTGCCGCGAAAAACATTGCCTGACTGCGGACAGGAGCCCATCGTGACGATGCAGCGCGGCTCCGGAACCTGAGAGATGGCGCGCAGCACGCGGGGTAAAGACTGCTTGGTGACGGGGCCGGTAACGACGACGATGTCGGCATGGCGCGGCGTCCCCGCGAGCTTGAAGCCGAGGCGCTCCGCGTCATAGCGCGGGGTCAGCACGGAGACGAGCTCTATGTCGCAGCCGTTGCAGGAGCCGGCGTTGATATGGAACAGCCACGGAGATTTCGCGGTGCTTTCCGCGATAAGTTTTTTGAACATATACGCCCCTCCTTACAGACCGTACCACGCGAGGACAAGGCTTATCAGCGCAAGTCCGGTGACGACGGTCCAGTAGTATTTAAATATCTGCTCGATCTTGAGCCGCGCGGTGACGGCGTGGACGAAGGAGATCGACACGGCTGTCAGAACCACGCAGAGCGCGAACACGATGATGCCGTCAACGACGAGCAGTCCCGTGCCGATGCCTCCGAGGAACAGCGCGACGAACATCGAGGTGAGCGTCAGCATCTTGACCGCGTGGCTGAGCTTGAATATGCCCAGCGGCGCGCCGCTGTACTCGGCCAGCAGACCTTCGCATATCTCGGTCTCGGCTTCGGCGGCATCAAAGGGGTGATTGCCGGTCTCGCCGGGGATGGTCATCAGAAACGCTATGGCCGCAGGAATCATCGATGGGTGCAGTATCAGGCTGCCGTTATGTATCTGGTACTCCGCGATCTTCGTCATGGAGAACGTGAGCCCGGTTCCCATCGCATCGCCGACAGTCTTGCCGATGGCGAGCAGCACCAGCACGAGCGGAAGCTCGCAGGAGATGATCGTGACCATCTCGCGGCTGAGGCCGACGCCAGCATAGGGCGAGCCGGAGGCCGCGCCGCCCATTATCGTCGCGATGGCGGGGATGAGCAGCAGGTAGAGGATGACGATGACGTCCGCGATATCGCCGAGCACTGCAAACGGCGTGAAGCCGCGGATGGGGATGAACAGCTGGATGACCACCAGCGCCGCGAAGCCGACTATCGGGGCGGCGAGGAAGGTTGTCTTGGAAGCCGCTGTGGGGATTATCGTCTCCTTGCCGCAGAGCTTGAAGAAATCATAGAACGGCTGAAGCACCGGCGGGCCGACGCGCTTCTGCATCCGCGCGACGAGCTTGCGGTCGATACCGCAGAGCAGCAGCCCCGCGACGAAGCAGAACAGGAAGCCGGGGAAGATAAGGATATAGCCGAGATACTGGAGATAATTCAGAACCATATTCATAAATCCCACCTCCTTAAAGTGCTATCTGCATGAACAGCGTGGCCAAGGCCAGCGCCACGACCGCCCAGAGGGCATAGTCGTTGACGATGCCGCTGTGCAGGTCGTGCATGAAGCTGAAGTAATGCCGCCAGTTATGCTTGAAGCCCCAGAAGAGGTCTCCGCCGCCGACCTGAGAATACACGCTCTTTTCGCCGCCGAAGAAGAGGTCGTATTTCCCGTCCTCGGACGCGGACTTCTTCTCGCTGACCTGGTCGTATTTGCCCATTATCGCAACGAGCGTGACCGCAAGCAGCGCGATCGCCAGCACGAGCAGCCAGTGGATCGGGTTCCACGCGCCGACTCCGGCAAAGCTTATCGCCTGAGCCGCAGGCGCGTTCGCGCCCATGACGCTCTCGGCATAGCCTGCGCCGAGCATGCTGTTGATGTAGTTTCCGACGTTGAACACCGCCTCAGCCGCGGGCTGGGTGAGATTCTCAGTGACCCAGTTCGGGAAGATGCCGCTGAGGATGCAGACTGCCGCAAACAGTCCCATCGCAAGGCGCATCCCGAAGGGGACTTCCTTGACGTTTTCATACTCGGCGGGCAGTTGGCCGAAGAACACCGACTGCGTGACCTTTACAAAGGACGCAAGCGTCAGTACGGAGGTGACGAGCGCGATAACGGTCACGAGCAGGAAGCCGATGTTGCCGCTCTCGACCGCCTTCATATAGGTTGCCTGATAGATCATCCACTTGGAGGCGAAGCCGTTGAAGGGCGGCACGCCGCTTATCGACGCTGCGCCGATCAGGAACAGCACCGTGGTGTGCGGCATTTTCTTCGAAAGTCCGCCGAGCTTGCCGAGGTCGGTGGTGCCGGTCTGGTGCAGGACGGCGCCGGCGGCGAGGAACAGCAGGCCCTTGAACATGGTGTGGTTCATGGCGTGGAACAGTCCGGCGGACATGCCGAGCGCCGTGGACAGGCCGACGGCGGTGAGCACGTAGCCGATCTGGGAGATACTGTGGAACGCAAGCAGGCGCTTGAAGTCATGCTGCGCCAGCGCCATAGTGACGCAGACGAACATACTGACGCTGCCGACAAACACAAGCAAAAACTGCATTGCGCCAAGTCCCATGCTCTGGAACAGGAAGTAGGTAAGACGGATGATGCCGTAGATACCGGACTTTGTGAGCACGCCGGAGATGAGCACCGAGATGGAGGCCGGAGCCGCGCCGTGCGCATCCGCCGCCAGCGGATGGAAGGGCACGATAAAGGCCTTGGTGCTGAAGCCGACAAAGAGCAGGGCAAAGGCAAGCTTTGTGGAATTATTGAGATTGCCGGGGATGAGTGCGGAGAGCTGGGCGAAGTTCAGGGTATGCACCTGAGCGTAGAGCATTATCGTGCCGACCAGTATGCAGGTCGAACCGATGCAGCCGACGACAAGGTACTTAAACGCTGCCTCAAGCGCACCGTGCGCGGTATTTCTAAACGCAGTGAGCGCAACGGCGGCAAAGGTGAGTATCTCGACCATGATGAACATATTGAAGATATCACCCGAGAGGACAAGACCCATAACGCCGCCTGCGAGCATGAGAAACAAGGTATAATACTGCGGGACGTTGTCGTCATGGCTCATGTACTTGAAGGAGTAGACGCAGGAGACGAACACCGCCGTTGAGATAAGCAGACCGAAGAACAGGCTCAGTGCGTCTACCTCCATTGCAATGCCGATGGCATAGCCTCCGGCCATGGAGCGGCTGCCCATCCAATAGTTTATTATCTCGCCCTCAAGCATGACGGGCTTGACGAGATACACCATACATGCAAGAGATATTGACACTGCGAGGAACGCCACGATGTTGCGGAAGGTCTTATACTTGCCGAACATGACGATAAGGAACGCGCCGAGGAACAGCACCATGACGGAGTAGACCGGAAAGTGCTGATAGTTCAGGATATTTGTCATCCTCTCAGCCTCCTTATCTCGCGGGTGTCGATAGTGCCGTACTGCTCCTCAAGCTTGATGACCAGCGCGAGGGACATCGCCGTGACGCACGCGCCGATGACGATGCTCGTCAGGGTCAGCGCCTGAGGGATGGGATCGACAAAATGGCTGGCCGCGGTCAGCTCGCCCTCGGTGAAGATGGGCGCGGTGCCGCCGTTATAGCCAATAGAGATTATCAGCAGGTTCACGCCGTAGTCGGCGATGCCGAGGCCGATGACCGTTTTGATAAGGTTATACTTGGTTATTATCGTGTAAAAGCCGAGAACTATAAGGAAAAAGGCGGCAATATAGTTAAAAGTCATCATATTTTCCACCTCACTTCTTATAGTCTATATCCTTGACCACCAGCAGGCCAAGCATGGATATTGCAAGCACACCGACGCCGGTAATGACCTTGAAGCCGACTATGGTGTCCATAATGAATATGGTTCCGGTACTGAAGAGGTCGCCGATATTGCCGATATCGCTGAATACGTTCTGGCAGAAGTTGCCCAGATACACAACGCCGAGCAGGGCGGCGATAATGTACAGGAAGGACAAGAAGCCCTCGGAATGATGCAGGAAGCCCGGACGCAGAGACTTGAGCGTCACATCGTAGCCATGTCCGAGATAAATCAGAATGACCACTGCGACCATCAGAACGCCGCCTTGGAAGCCGCCGCCGGGGGAAAGGTGGCCGTGCAGGATGACGTAGAAGATGTAAACCAGCGTCAGAGGCAAAATCTTGTCGCAGCCGCAGCGCTGTATAACGCGCTTTATGGTGCGCTTTTTGCCGTCATTCATTCTTTTCCGCCTCCTTTTCCGATTTTTTAGAGAAGAGTATGACCGCAGAACCGGCAACGGCGGTTATGAGGATGAACGCCTCACCCATGGTATCGTAGCCGCGGAAGTCGAATACTATCGAGGTGACGTCGTTGACGGAATGGGTCTTGTCAAGGTTCTGCTGGATTATCGCAGCGGCGGCGCCGTCGGGGTTCGAGTCGTCATAGGAGGCGGGGTCCTGCATCAGCTCATACTCGCTCACGGCGGCCCTGCCGTTGTAGGTAGGCTCCATTTTGCCCATGGTGACGGCCGCGAACACACCGGAAAACAGGAGAACGCCAAGAGAGACCCAAGTAAGAAACTTCTTCATTTATCGTCCCCTCCTCGAATTTTCTTGAGCGCGACAATGAATATCAGCGGGGAGAGCGCAGCGCCGACGGCGGCCTCAGATATCGCAACGTCGGGAGCCTGAAGTATCAGGAATTCCGCCGCTGCGAATATTCCGGTCACGCCCAAAGCGATGACGGAGGAAAGCAGCTTTTCAAAGTGGCAGGCCATAATCGCGGAAACGACGAGACCGAGCAGCACCACGATATTGAGAATCATAACTATATTACTCATCGCCGAAATCCCTCCTGAAATCGTCAATTTCCATGCGCTTTTCGGGACGGATACCCGCTCTGTACGCGCCCTTTGCGATAGCGTGAGCGCCCACGGGGTTGACGGTGATGACAAGCGCGCCGATGACGGCGATCTTTATCGCAGTCGCGGGGTGCCCCATGATGAAGATTGCATACAGCAGGCCGCCGATGGCGACGCCCAGCATACCGAGAGTCGTGATGCAGGTGCTCGCCTGCATACGGCAGAAGGTATCCGGCATTTTCAAAACGCCGAGAGTACCGGCCAGCGCGAAGAACGCACCTATGACAAGCAGTGCGTCAATTACTATCCTGAGGGCCATCATGCCACCTCCCCTTATCAAGATAACGCCCGACAAGCATGGTGTTTATAATGCCAAGCAGCGCGCTGATTATCGCAACGTCGAGGAATATTCCTCTGCCGGTGTACAGCGCGTAGAGTATCATCGCGCAGGATATCAGGATATCCGCGCTGTCCCCCGCGACCATTCTGTCCGCCGCGGTGGGGCCTTTGATAAGACGATACAGATTGATAAGCGCAAAGAGCGCGAAGAGCGCGGAAAAGATTACAAGCTCGATCATTTCCATATCCTCCTTATCCATTTTTCCAGAGTTCCCTTTATCATCTCTCCGGCCTTCTCACGGTCGGTCTCGGACACGTCTATCCAGTGGATATAGAAGTAGTCCTGCCCTTCCTCCTCGGTGATGTCGAGAGTGATGGTGCCGGGGGTGAGGGTGATGGAGTTTGCGAGCATGGCTTCGGGGTAGCCGTCGCCGAGGTTCACCGGAACCTTGACGATGCCGGGGTTGACCTTCTTCTTACAGTCGCCGAAGCAGCGCTTGGCGACGTCCCAGTTGGCCTTCAGCAGCTCCCACATAAAAACCGGTATGTACGCGAGCAGCGAGAAGAAGTGCACGGGATTGAAGAAATGGAACGCGTGCTCATGGACGAAGAACCGCGCGGAGAACAACGCCACCGCAAGACTCACGATCGCGCCCGCCGCAAGCTCCTGCGCGCTGAAGTTCCATGTGAGCAATATCCAGAACGCGTAGCAGACGATGAACGTGGATATCACTGCGGGAAATCTTGTTTTTTGCAAGAGGAAACCTCTCCTTCCTGTGTTTTATTACTCCACTTTCAGACTTTCGACAAAGAACTCGCGTCCGGCGGTCATTTTTATCGCCGTGCTGCGGCACTCCGGACAGCAGGCTTTTTTCCTGTCCGCCGCGCCCTCATGGCCGCAGTCGAGGCATCTGAACCGCGCTTCGATCGGCTCTATCACGAGCGCCGCCCGCTCGGCCGCGCTGCCCGCCGCCGCTATCGGGAAGAACTCCCGCAGGCATTCCGGCACGATGCCGGAGTATTCGCCGACGCGCAAAGTGATCTCAAGCACGTTTTTGAAGCCGCTTTTTTCCGCTTCGGAGTTTACGATGTCGATAATTCCCTTTGTTATTGCCAGCTCGTGCATCTTATCTGTCGAGGCAGCTGAAGCACGGGTCTATGCTGGCGATGATGAGCCCCGCGTCCGCCACGGTATTGCCGCGCAGCATGTGCGGCACGGTGGGGGTGTTCTTATAAGACGGGACATGTATGCTGACGCGGTGGTTATTGAACCCGCCGTTGCCGACGACCATATGGGTCAGCTGGCCGCGCGGCGCTTCGTGTCTTGCTACCGTCTGCCCCTCCTGTATCTTTACGAGCTTATTGCCGAGATTTATCGGAGTATCGGGCAGAGTCTCAAGCGCCTGACGGATGATTTTAATACTCTCATAGCATTCGAGCGCACGCACGACGACTCTTGCGAACACGTCGCCGCTCTCGACCACGGGCACGTCAAAATCGAAGTCCTCATAGGAGGAGTAGGGCGCGTCCTTGCGGACGTCTATCTTCACGCCCGACGCTCTCGCGTGGGGGCCGACGGCGCCCATGCGCAGCGCATCCTCGCGCGTCAGCACGCCGACGCCCTTTGTGCGCATGGCGATGGTCTTATCCGTCAGCGCGATCTCGGTTATCCTGTCAAGCGGAGCCTTGAGCTTGTCGCAGGCGGCAAGCAGCTCGCGGCGCAGCTCGTCGCTGATATCGCGTCTCGCGCCGCCGATGGTGACCATGGCGTAATTTACGCGGTTGCCGGTCATCTTCTCCAGCAGATCCATAACAAGCTCACGCTCATCCCAGATATGCATGAACATGCTGTCGTGCCCGATGATGTGGCAGGCGATACCGAGCCACAGGAAGTGCGAATGCAGGCGCTCAAGCTCGGCGGTGATGACGCGGATGTACTGACCGCGCTTCGGCACCTCTATGCCGTTTATGCTCTCGACGCACATCGCGTAGGTAAAGGCGTGAGAGTGGGAACAGATGCCGCAGACGCGTTCGACCAGCACGAGGGTCTGTATCGCGTTGCGCTCGGTTGCGAGCTTTTCTATGCCGCGGTGGTTATAGCCGACAAACACATCCGCGTCGCGGATGACCTCGCCCTCGGTATAGAGCTTTGCGTGTATCGGCTCCTCCAGCGCGGGATGGTACGGGCCTATGGGAACTATATAGCTCATTACTGCTCCTCCTTCAGGTTTTTATCGACCAGTTCCTTCAGCGGCATGACAAGTATCTGACCCTTGCCCTGCGTTTCGAGCATATCTTCGGGCAGGAACAGGCGCTGTGAAACGTCCAGTCCCTCAAACTCGATGCCCATCAGCTCGTTGAGCTCCCGCTCCGGCCATGAGGCCGCAGTGTCATAGATCTCCGAAATGCTCGGCACCTTCATCTCGCCTATAACGTGGTACGACTCTACCGCCGGATCGACCGCGTAGTCATAGGAGATGTCGGCCTCGCCGTCCTTGTTGAAGAAAGCGTGGATCATCACAAGGTAGCGTCCTTCCTTCCGCATCCGCTCCGCGACGGGTATTATCTCGTCCTTGCCGATAATGATTTTCTTATACTCCTGCATTCATTTCACCTCTCGTTTTACGCTTTATATAAAATACGTTTTTCCTATCCATCAGCAGATGCGCGGCAGCTGTGCGCCGGTGAGCTTCTGCATTATTCTGCTGCCGCCAAGCTCCGTATGCATGACGACCTTGCCCGGATACTTCGCGCTGACCTCGCCGATCACCGCCGCGCCGCGCCCGAATTCATGCGCGCGCATCTCCGCGAGAACATTCTCCGCGTCCTCCGGCGGGACGACCGCGAGCAGCTTACCCTCGTTGGCGCAGTACATCGGGTCAAGCCCCAGCATATCGCAGGCAGCCTGCACCTCACCGCGCACAGGTACTGCGCTCTCGCGCAGCTCTATTCCAAGCTCCGTGCCCTCGACGAACTCATTGAGCGTCGTTGCGACGCCGCCGCGCGTCGGGTCGCGCAGGACGCGCACCGTGCCGCTTTCAAGTATCGCCGCGCAAAGGCCGTTGAGCGGCGCGCAGTCGGACTTGATATCGCCCTGCATCATGCCGCTTCGCGCCAGCATGACCGCCGTGCCGTGGTCACCGACGGTTCCGGAGACGATAACCTTGTCGCCCGCGCGTATCGCCTTCGGGCTGAGCCCCGGATATTTCAGAAAGCCGATGCCCGCGGTGTTGATATATATCTTGTCGCCGCGGCCGCGCTCGACTACCTTCGTATCCCCCGTTACGACCTGCACTCCGGCCTTTTCGCCGGCCTCGCGTATCGCCTCAACGACGCGCTCCAGCTCCGCCGCGGGGAAGCCCTCTTCTATTATAAATGCGCAGCTGAGATATTTCGGTTCGCCGCCGCACATTGCGATATCGTTCACCGTGCCGCAGACGGATAGCTTTCCGATGCTGCCGCCGGGGAAGAATATCGGGTCGACAACGAAACTGTCGGTCGAAAATACGAGCTTATCCGCGCCCGGTATCACCGCGCCGTCGCCAAGCTCGCTGAGCGCGGGGTTGGCCAGCGCCGGGACTATCATGCTCTCTATGAGGCGCGAGGTCTTTTTGCCGCCGCTGCCATAATCAAGAGTTATTATCTCGTCCATATCATATCTCCCCGCATTCCGCGCTAAATGCTCTGATATTTGTATGCCGCGGCGCACGCGCCCTCCGAGGACACCATGCACGGCCCCACCGGATTCTCCGGCGTACAGCGTGCGCCGAACAGCAGACATTCGCGCGGCGCGATCCTGCCGCATATCACGTCGCCGCATCGGCAGGGGCTTGGCCTGCCCTCGCCGTACTCCACGGCGAATTTCTTCTCGGCGTCAAACTCTGCAAGCTCGTCTCGCAGTGCAAGCCCGCTCGCATCAATCGCGCCGAGGCCGCGCCATAGGTCACGGCGCGGGACGAAGCACTCGTTTATTATCTTCTGCGCAAGCGGATTCCCCTCCGGGGCGACTGCACGCTTATATTCATTCTCAATTCTCGGCTCGCCGTCCGCTATCTGCTTTAAAAGCAGGTACACGGCGGTCAAGATATCCTCCGGCTCGAAGCCGCTTATCACCGCGGGCTTATGGCAGTCACGCAGCAGGAACTCAAAGCCGCGCTCGCCGATTATCGTCGCCACATGGCCGGGGCAGAGGAAGCCCTGAATGTTGAAGTCCTCCGTCCGCATCAGCGCGCGCAGCGCCGGCTCCACGGTTTTCAGCATCGACCAGACCGAGAAATTCTTCACTCCCGCATCCCGCGCCGTCAGGACTGCGGCGGCAGTGCCGGGCGCGGTCGTCTCAAAGCCGACGCCGAGGAACACGACCTCTTTTTCGGGGTTCCGCTCCGCGATGTCTATCGCGTCGATCGGCGAATACACGATCTCGACCCTTGCACCGAGGGCGCGGCGGCGCTGCAGACTGTCCCCCGGAACGCTGCTGGGAACGCGCAGCATGTCGCCGTAGCTTGTTATTATGACGTTCGGCCGCATCGCAAGCTCCAGCACCGCGTCGATGACGGCGGCAGGAGTGACGCACACGGGACATCCGGGGCCTGAGAGCAGGCGGATGTTCCCCGGCAGCATACTGCGTATGCCGGACTTTGCTATCGCCATGGTATGAGTGCCGCAGACCTCCATGATGCGCGTTTCACCCAGCGGGAGCGCGGCCATCTTCTCTATTATCCTGCTCACGGCAGCTTTATCGGAGGGCATTTTCAAGCTCCTCCCATGCGGCGATATCATCCAGCGCCTGACTCTCGGGCAGACGCTCGATAGCAAAGCCGGCGTGGACTATGACATAGTCCCCAAGCTTCGGCTCCGGGATGAAATCGACCCGAATCTCGCGGCTGACCCCCATGGCCTCGGCCACGGCGGTCTTGCCGTTCACCTCGATTATTTTAAGCGGCACTGCCAAGCACATTTCTTATTTCCTTTCAAGCCGATGCTGCGCAACCATGAGCTGGCCGAGGGAGATGCCCTCGTCGTTCGTCGAGACGCGGCTGTGATGATACACGGTAAAGCCCGCCTCGCGCAGCCGCTCCGGCAGCCGCCGCATCAGGTACATATTCTGAAAAGTTCCGCCTGACAGCACAACACTGTCAAGCCCCGTTTCGCTCCTCGCCGCTCCGCACTGGCGGGTAGCCATGTCGATGAGCGTGTTCATAAATCTCGCGGCAATCGCGCCGACGTCATCGCCGCGGTTCATATCCGTGACAATGCTGTGGATCATATCGCGCCAGTCGAATCTCAGCGGAGCACCGTCGAGCGTATAGTTATACACGCCGTCGTCCGCCGAGGCGGTGGCCTCAAGCAGCACCGCGCCCTGTCCCTCGTAGGAGCAGCGGCGTTTTATGCCGAGTATCGCGGCGACGCCGTCAAAGAGTCTACCCATGCCGGAGGATGGCGGGCAGTTCAGCCCCGCGTCCAGCATCGCGCCGTATATCTCCGCGTTTTCTATCCACGGGAAATCGCCCGCGTCAAAACCTGCGTCTCTCAGCAGCGCAAACGCGACTCTGTCCGTCTCCTTCGTGGCCTTGTCGCCGCCGATGAGCGGTATCTCGCGGATGCTGCCCCGGCGCTCAAAGGCAGAGCAATCCCCCGTCAGGCACTCCGCGCCCCACGTCGTTCCGTCCGTCCCGTAGCCCGTGCCGTCCCAGATAAGGCCGATGACCGGGTGGTCTATATTGTTGTCCGCCATGCACGCGGCCATATGCGCGTGATGGTGCTGCACCCGCACGACGGGCACATTATCCGCCGCTCCGCGCTCGGCAGCGTATGCCGTGGACATATAGTCCGGATGCATATCGCAGGCGATTGCGCGCGGCACTATATCGAACAGCCTTTCAAAATGCCGTATCTGCTGTTCGTAATTTTCAAACGTTTCAAGATTTTTCAGGTCACCTATATGCTGGCTCTGAAAAACATAGTCCTCCTTCGACAGGCAAAAGCTCGCCTTCTGCTCCGCCCCGCAGGCGAGGATGCGGCTTCGGCTGTCGGCCACCTTCACCGGGAAGGGAACGTATCCGCGCGAGCGGCGCGCTGGGTACTCTTTACCGTCGAGCACCCAGCACAGCGAATCATCACAGCGGGTCTGTATTTCGCGGTCGTGCAGCAGGAAGCCGTCCGCGATGCCGTGCAGCTTTTCGACCGCCTCGGCGTTTTTATACATGATTGGCGTGTCCGAGAGATTCGCGCTCGTCATAATGAGCATGTCGATATCGTCCCCGAACAGCAGGTAGTGCAGCGGCGTATACGGCAGCATCACGCCGACGTAATTGTTCTCGCTGATGTGCTCCATGCCCGGCTTGCGCTTCTCAAGCAGGACTATCGGGCGGCAGAAGCCGTTGAGTATCTTCTCCTCATCGGGCGAGACGCGGCATATTTTCTTTGCCGTTTCCACGTCGCGGCACATTATTGCAAAAGGCTTCTCGTCGCGCTGCTTGCGGCGGCGCAGCGTCATGGCAACCTCAGGCTCCGCACAGGAGCAGGCCAGATGCATTCCGCCAAGTCCCTTGACCGCGATTATTTTTCCGTTTTTCACATATTCGCGCGCAAGCTCTATCGCGTCGCCCTCAAGCCGGTTCCCCTCCGCGTCGAGGAAAAACACCTGCGGCCCGCAGACGGGACAGCAGTCGGGCTGGGCGTGATAGCGTCTGTCCTCGATGTCGTGGTATTCCCGGTCACAGTCCGGGCACATCGGGAACTCGCTCATCGAGGTCTTGCAGCGATCATACGGTACATCTTTTATTATAGTAAAGCGTGGACCGCAATTAGTACAATTTATAAACGGGTAGCGGTATCTCCGGTCGTTCCTGTCGCGCAGTTCGCGCAGGCAGTCGTCACAGATGCAGATATCCGGCGATATCAGTGTATTCCGAAACTCTTCCGTTTTGCTCTTGAGAATGCGAAAATCGGGATAATTCTTCAGCTCCGCCGTGAACTCCGCCTCGACGCTCTCTATCACCGCCAGCTTCGGCGCGCGCAGAGGCAGAGCCTCGGTGAAGCGTTCCAGCGTCTCGCGCTCACCCTCCAGCTCCAGCTCCACTCCGGAGGAAGTATTCTTGATAAAGCCGCGCAGGCCGTATTCCTGCACAAGCTTGTGGATGAACGGGCGAAAACCGACCCCCTGCACAATGCCGTGAACGGCGATCTTCTCTCTTTCCAAAAGCAACGCTACTCCATTCGATTTTAGATCGTTAAATATCAAGCAATATTGTAATGCATATTTTAATTTTTGGCAAGTATTTCTTGTGCACTTTCACAAATATTTGCTTTTTTTATATCAATTTAAGGTATGAGGACAGATATTTTGTCCATATTGAACAGCTTAAGCAAAGTATATATCCTTAACGGATCTTTATCAAGAAAAGTAATTTTTTTCACACACTAAATCATACATATTTATAATATTGTATGATTTTTGGATATAAAAACAGCCTTCGCCGCGGCGAAGGCTGTTAAAAAGTATCAGATTTTATTTCGCCGCGGCCTTTGCCTTGTTGCCGACGGCGGCAATTATCCAGAACACAACCAGCACGACGCCGGAGATGACGTACAGCAGAGTGCTGCTCGCCTTGTTGAAGAAGGACTGGAGCTGACCTGCGAGAACGAAGGCCATGACCACCGGCACGATAAACATTATGCATACCTTATAGAAGGTGTCAAAAGCCTTGGAGCTTTCGCCGTTATGTATCTCGTCAAGCATGAACTGCGGCTTCAGCTCCCAGCCGATCATCAGCGACATGACCATGGCGCCGAGAGGCATTGCGATACCCTCAGACCAGCAGTCCATGAAGTCGAGGAAGTTGTCGTTCCAGCCCTGATCGCCCCAGAACTTGAACACGCCGGAAGCGCCCAGACCGTCGACGGCGACGAGCAGCGCTTCGACCAGTATCGCAAAGGAGACCCAGATAGTGACCTTGGAGCGATCCGCGGGCTTGCCTGCCGCAACGCGCTTGTCGATGAAGTGAGTCGCCATGACTTCCATCAGGGATATTGCTGAGGAGATGGCGGCAAGGATAACGAGCAGGTAGAAGATTATGCCGAACAGGGGGCCGGTGGGGCCCATGTTGTAGAAAACGTCCTGCAGGGTGACAAACAGGAGACCGGGGCCGCTGAGGGTTATCTCGGCATAGGGAGTGCCGTTTGCGATACCGTTTGCAACGGCTGCGGGGATGACCGCAAGACCAGCCATAATAGCAACGAGGGTATCGGCAAAGACGATGACGCCGGCATTTTTGACTATGTTATCCTTCTTTTCAAGATAAGAGCCGTAGGTGACCATTGCGCCCATTGCAAGCGACAGGGAGAAGAACATCTGGCCGCCGGCAGTGCCGAGAACCTCTATAAAGCTGGGGTTCTTCTCAATGAAGCCCGCCTCAACGCCATAGCCGGGTACGAACATGAACTTGAGTCCTTCGGATGCGCCGGGGAGTGACAGGGAGCGGACGATGACGATAACGAGCATGACGAACAGCGCCGGCATACCTATCTTGTTGAACTTCTCGATGCCGCTTGCGATGCCGCCCTTGACGATGACCATGCAGATGCCGAGGAACAGCGCCGTAAACACTGCACAGCCGAACGGAGCCTGACGCATGGCCATGAATATCGTTCCGCCGCCCGCGTTGCCGCCGAGAATGTTGCTGAGGTCGAAGCTGAGCTCCGCCATGTTCAGCGCGGTGTACTGGATGCAGTAGCCGCCGAGCACGGAATAAAAGCTCATAATAAGGAACGGCGACAGAACGCCGAGCCAGCCGAGCCAGCCGAACTTTTTCGACACCGCCTGATACGCGGCGATAACGCCCTTGCCAGTCTTGCGGCCGAGGGCAAGCTCGCTGCACATGATGATCATGCCGACAAATACCGCCAGCAGCAGATAGATAAGCAGGAAGGAAAAGCCTCCGCATTTACCCATTTTGTAGGGGAAGCCCCAGATGTTCCCCAGACCGACGGCCGAGCCGACAGCCGCCATGATGAAGCCGAATGTGCTTCCCCATGATCCACGATTATTCTCCATAATGAATCTCCTTTTCTCACATCAAATTGCTAAAGTATATGCGATTATAACATTTCACTTGCAATTCGCCAAGTTCTGAATTATTATATATGTAATTAGTTTTTGTCATGGATTAATTTTACTATGGGAAAGCGAAATATTTAACTATGGATAGTAAAAAGATTTATGCACTTTTAGCAGCAATTGACTGCGGCAGCCTCACCGCCGCGGCGGAAAAACTTGGCTACACGCAGTCTGGGCTGACGCATATGATGAACTCGCTTGAGAACGAACTGGGGCTGAATCTGCTTGTCCGCAGTAAGAGCGGCGTGCATCTCTCGCCCGCCGGGCAGGAGCTGCTGCCCGCCATGCGCGCTTTCAGCGAGGCGGCAGACGGGCTTGAGCAGGCGGCGGACAAGCTGCGGCAGCACAGCTTCACGACACTGCGCCTCGGCGCGTACACGAGCGTCACGCGGCAGTGGCTCCCGGCCATTCTCGCCGCCTACCGCGACATCTGTCCGGACACCGAGGTCTCCATCTCGATGGGCGACAGCGTCGGCACCTACGAAGCCGTCCGCAACGACGAGCTTGACTGCGCGGTAGTGAGCTATCAGCCGCATCTGTGTCAGGGGCTGAGCTGGACGCACCTGCGCGACGACGAGCTTGTCGCAATCCTGCCCGCCGACTGCGGCGGGGACAACGGCAGCTACCGGGTCGAGAACTTCACCGGCCAGCACTTCCTCATGCCAAGCTCCGGCTTCGACCTTGACATCCTGCCCGCGCTCAGCGTCCACGGCAGGAAGGCAGCGCCCGTCATCCGCAACACGTATATGGACGACCCCTCGATCGTCTCGATGGTAGAACACAAGCTCGGCGTTTCGATCCTCTCCAATCTCGTCATGCAGAGCATCGACGGCAACGTGAACATTCTCCCGCTCGACCCGCCGGCCTACCGCAAACTCGGCATCATCACAACGCCGCATCACCTGAACGGAAAAAATGTGCGCCGCTTCATCCGCTGCGCGCAGGATACTCTCGCCAAGCTCTACAACGAGTGATAACGAAACCGCGCCTCCAATCAAAAGATCGGAGGCGCGGTTTTTACATATCAATGAGATCGAGCCGCCGCTCACAGCCTTGCTATATCGCCGAGCAGCGCATCGACTTCAGCCTGGCTCGTTGCCCAGCTCGTGCAGAAGCGCACGACTGTGCCCTTCTGCGTTGTGCCTTCCTCTTCAAAGTAATAGCCCTGAGCCAGCATTTTCTTTTGCTGCTCGGTCAGAATGACAAACTGCTGGTTTGTAAAGCTTTCGACCCAGAACGGTATTCCCTTGGCCTCAAAGGCTCTTCTGATCTGCATGGCAAATTCATCTGCCTGCTTCGTCTTCTCAAAATACTCGCCGCTCTCCAGCATGAGCGCAAATTGCAGCCCCATCAGCCAGCCCTTTGCCAGCACGGCGCCCTTCTGCTTCATATATGCCTTGAAGCGGTATTTGAGTCCTGCTCCGGTGATCACCAGCGCTTCGCCAAACAGCGCACCGCATTTTGTCCCGCCGATATAGAACACATCCGTCAGTTCGGCAAAATCACGCAGCGTCAGATCATTGTTCTCCGCCCCGAGACCGTAGCCCATGCGCGCCCCGTCCACAAAAAGATACATGCCGTATTTTCTGCAGACGCTGCTGATATCGCTGAGCTCACGCTTCGAATACAGTGTTCCCTTTTCGGTCGGGAATGACAGGTACACCATCTTCGGCTCCGTCAGATACTCCGGAGCACCGCCGCCGTAATATTCCGCTGCACACTCGTCGATCTGCCGCGCGGTTATCTTGCCGTCGGTGTTCGGAAGCACCAGTATTTTGTGCCCCGCACCCTCGATGGACGCCGCCTCATGGCAATTTATATGTCCGGTATCGGCCGCAATAACGCTCTGGATCCGGGAGAGTGCCGCCGAGATCACAACTATATTCGTCTGCGTTGCGCCGGGGATAAATTTTATCAGCGCATCGTCTCTGGAGATCAGCTTTTTTATGTCGTCCTCGGCTCTGGCGCACCACTCGTCTTCGCCATAGCCCGCGTAGCTGGCCGTGTTGGTCGCAGCCAGCCCGTTCAGTATCGACTCGAACGCGCCATGGTTGTAATCATTATTGAATCTAATCATTTTCAGAAACTCCGTATTTTATTTATGCTTATTCCACGGATTTCAGCGACTCGGCCATATTCACGCGGTCGAGCTTCGGCCGCATGGAGAAGTTCGCCGCCAGCGCGAACACGACCGTCACCGCGAACGCGAGCGCATAGCTCAGCGCGCTTATGCGCACGTCGTAATGCATGTAATCCACTTGGATTATCGCCATCATGAAGCGGTGGAACAGCTTGCCGAGGAACAGCCCCGCCGCGCCGCCGAGGACGGACAGCATCAGATTCTCGCGCAGGACGTACGACGCCGTCTCCAGCGGATAGAAGCCGAGAACCTTTATCGTTGCGATCTCGCGCACACGCTCCATGATGTTTATGTTCGTGAGGTTATACAGCGTTATGAACGCCAGTGCCGCTGAGCAGCCGACTATCAGCGCTACAACGATGTCGAGACTGGCCATCGAATCGGCCATCATATCCCGCTCCTGCTGCACAACGGATACGTAGCTCACGCCCGTCTGCGAGCGCAGATACGCCGCAAGGCTTTCGCCCCCGTCTTCAGCGCCGGTCTGCAGGAATGCCGCGTTGTTCTCCGGCGAGCCTACGGTCTCCGGCGCGACGTAGACGTAGTGGTTCAGATAATTTTTGCATATGCCGCTGACCGTGACGCGCACATTTTGCTTATCCAGCTCAAGCGTCAGCGTGTCGCCGGTTTTTATCTTGAGCTGTTCGGCAAGCCCCTCGCTTATTATGGCCTCTCCGGCCTTCGGGAAGGCCAGTGCCTTGCCGTCATAGTGCAGGTCTATCACGCCCTTCATCGCGCTCTCATCCATTGCGACGAGCCGGGCTTCATGGCTGCCGCCGTCGGTTCTGACCGTGGCCTCCTCCTGATAGCTCAGGGAATAATTCTCCGTCCGGCTGCCGAGCAGGGACTGCAGCTCCTCGCTTTGGTTGCGCGCCGGGTCATAGTTTACGACGACGTCGTACAGCATTACCTCGCCATATTGGAAGTCGAGTACGTCGCCGATTGAGTCCTTTATGCCGAAGCCGGTGACAAGCAGCGCCGTGCAGCCGCCGATACCGATGAGCATCATCAGCACTCTCTGCCGGTAGCGGAACGCGTTGCGAAGCGTCACTTTGCTCAGAAAGGACAGCTTGCTCCACAGCGGCTTGATATGCTCAAGCAGGATGCGGCGTCCGCCGTCGGGCGCTTTCGGTCGGATAAGCTCCGCGGGCTTCCCGGCAAGCTCCCGCCGGCAGGCGAGCCACGTGACAAATATTATGCCGATCACCGCGACGCCGAGACAACCGAGCCACATAGCCGCGCTGAAATAGAATCTGAGCTGCGTGTAGCTGTAAATTATCTCGTACGCTACCCAGACGATATACGGTATCGCGGTCACGCCCAGCGCGAAGCCGAGCACACAGCCGATAAACGCCGCGCTGCCCGAATACCACAGGTATTTGCGCATTATCGCGCCGGAAGAATAGCCCATCGCCTTGAGCGTGCCTATCTGGGTGCGCTCTTCGTTTATCATGCGGGTCATGGTCGTGGTGCAGACCAGCGCCGCGATGAGCGCAAAGAATACAGGGAACGCGTCCCCGACCGCGCTTACGATTGTTACGTCGTTTTCAAAGGTCGCACAGCCGGAATTCTCGTCGCGCGTGAGGACATACAGGTTGAGCTTCAGCTGCTCGTCCGCGTCGGCCTTCGCCTGATCCAGCTCCGCCTGTGCGTCGATGAGCTTCTGCCGCCCCGCCGCAAGCTGATCCAGCGCGCTGCTGCGCGCGGCCTCAAGCGTCTTTCGGTTTTCCGCAACCTCGGCGGCGGCGCTGTCAAGCTCCGCCCGTCCCGCCGCTATCTGCTCGCGGTTGGCCTCTGCCTGCTGTTCGGCGTCGTTCAGCTCCGCCTCCGCGGCGTCAAGCTGGGCGCGCGCGGAATCTATCTGCTGCTGTCCCGCGTCAAGCTCGGCCTTTGCCGAAGCGATCTCCGCCTTTGCCGCGGCAAGCTGGGCTTCGCCGTCGGCCAGCTGTGCCTCCTGATCGGCAAACTGCGCGGCGGCGTCATCGAGGTTCTGCTGTGCCTGCGTGAGTTCGGACTGCAAACGCTCCAGCCGCGACTGGAGCACCGACAGCGTCAGCTCCCAGCCGAACTGCGACCGGTCGAGCGCGTCTATCGCCGCCTGAGTCGTGCTTATCTCGCTCTGGAGCCGGTTGACGACCGCCTTATACGGCGCAAGCGTAAGCTCCTTCGCGGCCTCAAGCTTGCGGCGCGCCGACGCCAGCTCCGCCTCCTGCTGTGCGATCTGCGCCTCGGCGGGTGCAAGCTCCGCGCGCCCCGCGTCTATCTCCTGCTGCTTTTCGTCCAGCAGGGCGCGGTTCTGCTCTATCTCCTGCCGCGCGGCAGGAATACTCGCCAGTCCGTCCTCAAGCTGCTTTTCCGCATCGTCGAGCGCGGCGCGGTTCTGCTCTATCTCGCTCTCCGCCGCCTCGATCTGCGCAAGGCCGTCGTTTATCTGGCTGAGCGCCGACGATTCGTTGGCGTAATACTCGTCCCAACCGTCGTTTATCTCAAGCTGTGCGTCGGCAAGCTTTGCGTCGGTCTCGGCGCGGAGCGTCTCATACCGGCGCGCGCCGCATCGGTTCAGAAGCTGCTGTATGCGCGGCTTCAGTTTATCCCGCGCGGTGTCGTACTCGCTTGAAAACAGTGCGCCGTCAAAATTGCAGTAGAGCAGTATTTCATGGTACACCTCGCTGTTGAACGCGGCGGCGGGCAGAATGATGAAGCCCTTGAGACTGCCGGAGCCGAGAGAGGTGCTGCCGCGGTCGTTGCTTATGTAGCGCGGCGATTTTGCGATACCGACTATCTTATAACTGCGGGAGGTGAACATGTCGAGCGTGTCGGCGTCGTTATCCTCCGAAAGCTGCACGGTTTTCCCGATGTCCTTCTCGGAGAACGCGCCCGCGTCGGCAAGACATTCGCCGTCAGTCTCCGGCATACGCCCCGCAACCAGCAGCGGCACGGAGACGTTTTCCGTCACCGACATGAACCGGTACGGCTCCTCGGTTTTTCCGACCGCCGCCATCGCGTCGACGCCGTACGCCCCTTCGGCATACTTCACGCCGTCAAGCTGTGCGAAGGCCGCGCGGTCGCTCTCCGTCAAGCCAAGGCTCGACATGAGCTGGAAGTCGAACATGCGGTTATCGCGCATATATTCGTCCACCGTGCTCTGCATGGCGGGCTGAGAGCTTTTCAGCCCCGCGAAGAAGCCCACGCCCAGCGCCACGATCGCAAGTATCGCAAGGTAGCGCCCCAGCGAGGATCTTATACTGCGGAGCAGCATTTTCAAACCGTACTTATCCATCTTACCACTCAATATCCTCAACCGGGACTACCCGCTCGTTCTTCTCGACCGACTGCATCGTGCCGCTCTTGATATGCACGACCCGATCTGCCATCGCGCACAACGCTTTGTTGTGCGTTATGATGACCACGGTCATGCCGCTGCTGCGGCAGGTATCCTGAAGGAGCTTCAATATCGCCTTGCCGGTCTGGTAATCCAGCGCGCCGGTCGGCTCGTCGCAAAGCAGCAGCTTCGGGTTCTTCGCCAGCGCGCGGGCGATTGCGACGCGCTGCTGCTCGCCGCCGGAGAGCTGTGCGGGGAAATTTTTGCCGCGCTCGCCGAGGCCGACCTGCTCCAGCACCGTCGCCGGGTCAAGCGAATCCTTGCTGAGCTGTGCCGCGATCTCGACATTCTCCAGCGCCGTCAGGTTCGGTATCAGATTATAAAACTGGAACACGAAGCCGACGTCAGTGCGGCGGTATGCGGTGAGCTGCTTTTTATCAAACGCGGAAATGTCCACGCCGTCGACCGTGACGCGCCCCTCGCTGAGGCTGTCCATGCCGCCGAGGATGTTCAGCAGTGTCGTTTTGCCCGCGCCGGACTCGCCCACTATCACGCATATCTCCGCCCTGCCTATCGAAAAGCTGACATCATGCAGCGCGGTCACTGTGACCTCGCCCGCCTTGTAGTCCTTTCTTACATTTTCAAAATGAATGAAATTCTCGTCCATGCTTATCCCTTACCTCCGGCCGTTCCGGCCATGAATTCCGTTTCCGCGCCATCCGCGCCGCACACGGTGAACCTGCGTATCCTGCCCCCGGCCTCGTACTCGCTCTCGACGAGGTATTCCGGATTGATGTATTCCACGCGTCTGTATCCGCTGTACCCACATTCTGCCGCGCCGCCGTTTATCGCCGCGAGCGGCAATACATACTGCTTCGCGTCCCCGTCCGGGTAGCGGATCTGCCACTCCCCGGCGCGGATATACAGCTCCGCCGCCGACGCGAGGGCGTGTCCCTCGTAGCTCTTCGCCGTGCCGCTTTGAAAATCGAGCTTATATATGCCGTAGCCCGCGTCCGTCTTCTCGGTGGCGTACAGCTCGCCGCCGAGTATCACCGGCGCGTAGGCCGGGACATAGCTCAGCTGGAGCGTTTCGCCCGTTGCGGTACCGGCAAGGTACAGGCACTCGTCGCGCCCGTCCTGATACACGACGTGCCCGTCGAACACGTACGGGTAATAGCACGGCCCCTGAAGCAGCAGGGTTTTTCCGCTGCCGTCCGGCTGCATGTGCCAGAACTGCGCCTCGCCGTCGCAGAAATACAGTTCGCCGTCGTATATCTGCATCCAGTCACAGCTCTCGTCAACGAGAACCTGACGGTCGCTCCCATCCGGCGCAATGCTTTCTATCTCGCCGCCGCGGCGGGTATTGACGTAATACAGTCTCCCGTCCAGCGCCAACAGGAACTCCGGCACGCAGTCATCCGCGAGAATCACGGACTCACCGTCGGGCGTGTACCTCGCAAGCACGGGGCGGTATTCGCCGTCAAAATCGAAGGTATACAGCGCGGACTCGTAGATGAGCGCGCGGTTTTTATTCATAAACGACGCCATCGCCGCGCTCTCGGCGTCCGAAAACGCCGGGACGTAGTCCGGCTCCTCGACGACCTGCGTGGCCTCCGGTTCGTCCGGAGCATCGGAACCGGCGCACCCGCAGAGGCCGAAGGCCAACAGCGCCGCGAGCAGCAGCGGTAAAAATTTTTTCATAGTGCAAATCCTCCCTGAATTTTGATTTTATCACAATTCCGCGGGCATGACAATTGCGTCCATGTGTAAAAAGTGTTAAAATCATATGAACATATTTGGAAAGCGAGGGGCACAATGAGAAAAGGTTTTAGGTTTGCAAGTTTTCTGCTCGCGCTGTGTATGCTGTGCGCGCTGCTCGGCGGCTGCATGGGCGCGAACGTCACCGCGCCGCAGCCCGCTGAAGCCACGCCGCAGGCAACTTCTGAGCCGTCCGCCGCGCCGGAACAGACGCTCGACGAAGACGGGAGCTGCACGAGCAAGGGCGACGTCGCGCTCTATATTCACAGCTACGGGCACCTTCCGCCGAACTTCGTGACGAAGGACGAGGCGCGCGCCGCGGGCTGGAGCGGCGGATCTCTTGAGAAATACCTGCCCGGAATGTGCATCGGCGGCGACCGCTTCGGGAATCGCGAGGGCTTGCTGCCCGACGCGCCGGGGCGCAGTTGGACGGAATGCGACGTGAACACGCTGGGCACGTCCTCGCGCGGCGCGGAGCGCATAGTGTTCTCCAACGACGGGCTTATCTACTACACCGGCGATCATTACGAAACTTTTGAGCTTCTTTACGGAACGCCATAAAATTTTTTCTAAAAATTTCGACAAAGTTCGACATATAGATAAAATTTATTGTAAATCTTTATGTCGAAGAATATTGAAATTAGTGGAAATTGTATATATTATGTCAACATTAAATCTTCGTCATTCGACAAGATTCTGTTGTTCTAAAAGTGTCAACTATGGTACGTTATTTGGGACGAAGCGGCAAAACATTGTTTAAAAGTACAGCAATATCCTAGACTTTGCAATATGGGAGGAGAATAAATTATGGAAACCAAAATTCGCGTACTTGTTGCCGATGCGAACCACGACTTTTGTACACTTATCAAGAACCTGATCTCCGCAGAGAGCGATATGGAGGTCGTCGGAGCCACTGACGACGGCCTTGAAACTCTTGCTCTGGTCGCCGAGCTTACGCCGGACGTGCTCATCATGGATCTGGCGCTGACCAAGCTCGACGGGCTTGAAGTCCTGCGCCGCCTCCCGGAGAGCGGCGCGCATCCGCACGTAGTAGTTCTGTCGGGATTTCTCAACAACAACGTAGTGTCCGCCTGTTCCTCGCTGGGCGCTGATTATTTCATGCCCAAACCATGCGACCCGCCGGCACTTCTCGGCAGAGTGCGGCAGCTTTCCGGCCACGGTGCAATCGCGTCCAACGCCGGTTACGACTGCAAGCTCGTTCCTCAGCCGACCAAGCAGGATGTGAACCTCGAAGCCGTCGTCACCGATATCATCCACGAGATCGGCGTTCCGGCGCACATAAAGGGCTATCACTATCTGCGCGAGGCCATTATACTGACGATAAACAACATGGAAATGATAAACGCCGTGACCAAGGTTTTATACCCTGAGGTTGCGAAGCGTTTCAACACGACGCCGTCGCGCGTGGAGCGAGCCATACGCCACGCGATAGAGGTCGCATGGGATCGCGGCGATGTTGAAGTACTCCAGAAGTTCTTCGGTTATACCGTAAGCGGTATAAAGGGGAAGCCGACGAACTCCGAGTTTATCGCCATGATAGCAGATTGTCTGAGCCTGAGAAGGAAGCAGGACAATCCCTGATCTTGCCATATGTGCTGACACATATTATGCCTTGCTGAATGACGCTGAAGCTGAAAATCCCTCGATTCTTCCGAATCGAGGGATTTTCATTATACGCGGGCAGCGGCTTTTACTGCTCTTCCGCACGGCGCTTCACACAGCGCTGTATCACGCCCGCGATATATTCTACGGGTTCGGCGCAGTCGTTTTTGAGCCATTCCGAAATGACAGCCATCAGGCCGTGCAGATAGAACGCCATAAGGTACGGTTTCTCACGCTCCGGTACGCCGTAGCGGTCGAGTACCGGCGTGATGACATAGCTGGAAAGTCCCTTATAGCTGTCCTCCAGCCGCAGTGCGGCCGCGTTTTCGATCCCCGTGCGGAACAGGCGCTGGTTCTCCTTGACGTAGCTGAGATACGGCACCAGATATTCCGGCGTAATGAGATAAAGCTCGTCCATTCAGCCTGGCGAAGCGCAAATGTGGCATGGGGCAGGTCACTGCAAAACTGCGGGAGACTGCAGCCCATGTGATCGCCATGTCCGTTCTGGTGCCGAATCTCCGTAAGATTCCGTGCGCCCTTTTGAGAATGCTCACATATCTTCTGGAGATTCTGGCTCCGAAGAAAAATTGGGCACTAGTTCAGTAGACATTACTATATTTATCTAACTTTTTATGGGGTCACTTCAGCTTACTTTGACCCCATAAAAAGACCTCGTTTCGTTTGAAACGAGGTCTTTCAAGTTTATTATACCAATTGTCTGAGGCGTTTGATCAGCTGTCGGAGCGTCTTCTTCTGATTACCTCAAGCCAGAGCACCGCGGCGGCGCCGGAGGTGACGAGCAGCGCGCAGAGGAGCAGCATATTGCTGTCATCGCCGGTCTTGGGTGCGGCGGCAGGGCTGTAGGTATAGGTATTGGTAAAGCTCATCCTTCCGGCCGCGCTCATGTCCTCCCAGACATAGTGATTACCATCCTCGGTTTTCTCCGCCTTGGTGGGATAGATATAGAGCTTAGTCACGTCATTTTCGACATCGTACTCGGGGATGACCGCCCAGACCGCGTCAGAATAGCTCCAGAACGAGGCCGAGCCCTTGACCTCACGGACGAGGAAGCCCTCGCAGATAAACTCTCTTACCTGCGAACGGGGACCGGTGATGACCATGGTTCCGTTATAATCGCCCTTGCCGTTGGTGCTGACGGAGGCGGTGTAGCTGACATCTTTATAGTTGTCGGCGTTGCCGTTGCCTACATCGAATATCTCAAGCTTAAAGGTCTGCTTGTTGGGGGCGTTGGTGCCGCCCTGCTTGACGGTCTTGGTGAAAGGTATCTCGACCTTTATCACCGGATCGTCAAAGGTGTAGACGTTTTCAAAGCTCATCTTGTCTACGGGATTTTCGCGGTTCCAGACATAGTAGCTGCCGTTATCGGAGCTCATGATGGAGGCGGAGTAGATCTGGAGCTTGAGCTGATCGCCGCTATCGCCGCTATCAATGTAGGGGCGGGCATACCACAGCGCGTCGGAATAGGTCCAGCGGTCGTTATAGCCCTTGACCTCACGGATATAGAAGCCGCCGTCAATAAAGCCCTCGACCTGAGACTCGGGTCCGGTGATAACAAGCTTACTGCTGAAATCGCCCACGCCATTGGTCGTAACCGCGGCGGAATAGCTTACTTTCATATACTGCGCCGGGACGCTTTCGCCGTCACGGATTATCTCAAGACGGAAGCTCTCCTCACCGGGAGCAACGCCGCCGCCCTGCTTGACGGTCTTGACGAAGGGCAGCTCAAGGCTTATGGTCTTTTCCGTAAGTTGCGGGAGCTTGAACACGGCGTAGCCGAGTGTCATGGTGTCGCCCTTGTCGAAGATCAGCTCATCGGGTTTGCCGTAGCCCTCAATAGAAATGCTTTCCTTATCGAGCTTGTTGCCGTCAAAGCCGTACTCCGGGGTAAATCTCACGACCAGATAATAATCGGTGTCAGGCTGGAAGAGTTCGCCGTACCATACCGGAGGCGTACCCTTTACGAGATTATCTATCTGCTCACGGTCCTTGCAGATAAATGCCTCGGTCATAGCGCCGTCATTGGCAGCACCCGGGTTGAGCTGCACGTTTTCTATGGGCTCAAAGAGTCCCACGCCGCCTATGCCGAAGCTCTGAGGCGATATGGCTCTGTCAAGCACCTCATAGCTCACAGAGAATTCGTCGCTTTCCACATAGTCCTTATCGCCGCTGCCGTAGTAGGCGCGGAGCTTTTCAAGCCCGGGACCGGCGCTGTACATGGCGCTGGTCGCCGTGGGATCTGCAAGCACGCCGTAGACCACGCCGTCACGCAGCTTCTCGACCTTGAGCGGGGTAAAGTTTGTCCTCCAGCTCACCTCTTTTTCGGTTCTGAAGGGCGTGATGCCGCCAACGGGCTGCTCAGTGAAGGCCTTGGCCTCCTCCAGAGGCGCAAATTCATAGCTCAGCATGCCCATCTCTCCGTCAGAGATAACAGTCAGCTCGGCGGCCAGACCGTTTATGGTAAACGTATTGTCCGGATAAATCTTATAAAGCTCCTGCGGAGTGATAAATACTCTGTATTCGTAGACCTCTCCTGCCACAAAGGTGCTCCCGGCGTTGTAGGAGCCCTCGGGTCTGATTATCGCCCAGCTTGTGGGGGTCGTTTCGCGAAGCACTGCTCCGGTCGCAGTGAAGGAGAGCGCCTCCGCCGTTATCTCCGCGCCGAGCACGGGCGGAGCCACGGTCACGGCAACATTCTTCACGGGGAGGTAGTCAAAGGGCTTAAAGTGGAATGTCACATACCGTTCATTCTCCGGATGACCGGCAATCTGGAACAACTCCGTCTTCTCAATGTCGGCGCCCGTTGCCTTGACATTTTCCTTTGTAAGCGTTGTGATGTCAAAGCCGTCGCGCGCCTTCAGCTTGATGACCACGCTGTAGGTCATCTCGGGCACAAAAATCTCGTTCGGGTCAACGATCTCAAGGGAGTTCCCCCTCTTGAGTACCTTCACAGACTCAATATCGATGCCTACATCGCCCGGGTCCTTTGTTAACTTGAGCTCCAGCGCCTTGGCTCCCAGAGTGTATCCGCTCAGAGTGAACTTCAAAGAGGTAATCGGAGTAGTTCCCTCTGCGGATGCAACGCCGGACAGCAGTCCGACCATCATGACAAGGCAAAGCAGGATGCTCAGTAATCGCTTCTTCATGTTATTCCCTCCGTTTTTTAGATTTGTCCGCATATGTTTTCCGGCTGCGGATCTGCCGGAAGCGCATGGGGTCAGAACTTGCCGCTGCTGCCGGAACCTCCTCCGCCGCTTTCACTGGAGCTTCCGCTGCTGGAAGAGCTGCGCTCGATCTTCCTGCTGGTTTCCGTGGAATGGGTAAATCTGTCGGTCTTCTCGGTTAGCTCGAGATTTCCGGAGATGTATGCGTGAGCCGTAGTTTCCATCGCAACGGAGTTCATTCTCTCCCAGATGGTGAGAGTCGCCACCAGTGCGATGAGCAGCGCAACGCCGCAGAATATGAGTATCAACGTCACGGGGCTTTGCTTAACGGGCTTTCCCTCGGCTGCGCTCTCAAGGAAACGGGCACATTCGCGGATATAATCCTCAAAGCCGCCTGCCCAGTCGTTGTCCTTGAAGTTGTCCAGAAATACTTCCTTGAGCACCTTGCGCCCGGATTCGCTGAAGGTGTACTCCGAGTTCTCGCCGTAGCAGAAAATCGCCCAGTCGCGGTCATCCATGCTGAGAAGCAGCATGATACCCTCGCGGTCGGGTCCCTCGCCCATGTTGTACTCATGGTATATGGTGTAGGTCGTCTGGAAGGGCGTACCCACATTGAAGTCACGGTAATCGTCCACCGTCACGATATAGACGCCGACTCCGTACTTCTGAGAGACAGCCTCCGCCATTTTTTCAAGCTGCTGCCACTGGGGCTCGCTGAGAAGTCCGGCATCGTCCGTGATATTGTCAAGCTGCGCTCCGCCCATCGAGGCAGCGCCGTTTTCAATATAGCTTGCGCAATACTTTATGTAGTCCTCAAAGCCGCCTGCCCAGTCGTCCTCTCCGAACCTATTCAGGAAGGCATCCTCAATTCCCTGCAAGGCGGAGTCCGTGAAAACCTCCGCGCTCTTGTCGCCGTAGTAATAGAGTCCATACTCTCTTTCACTCATGCTGAGCAGCAGCAAAATACCGTCTCTCCCGGAGTTTTGCCCCATATCATAGCGATGGTATATGCTCTCCGCCGCAGCATAGGCGCTGTCGGAGTTAAATATGCTGTAATCGTCAAGAATGACGGCGTAAACGCCTATTCCGTATTTATAGGTCACCGTCTGCGCCATCTTTTCAAGCCGCTGTCTGTCGGCATCGGACAAAAGACCTACATCGTCCGTGATGTTATACGGCTCTGCACCGTCCGCCTTGGTGGCATATGCCGAGGCGCAGAGCGGGATGAGAAGAACGAGGATAAGCAGTATTGATATCAGCCTTTTTTTCATCTCACACCGCCTATCTCATCAAAAGCAGTCCGAGGCTTATGGCCGCTGCAAGCAGAGGCGCCGCGATTGCGGAGAAAAGCCCCAGCACGCGCTTTTTGCTCACCGGCAGATTGCCCACAAGCTTACCCGTCTGACCGTTCATGGCAAAGAGATAGTCCTTGCCCTCCCACTTGGTATTCAATATCCACACCGGCATCAGCGCATACTGCACCTTGCCGCGCTTGAGGCGAATGTTCTCTTCCCTGACACTACAGCTCGTATAGCCCTCGACCGTGCCCTCCATGGCGGCAACAAAGGAGCCCTCGCAGCGCCTGTCGGCGCGCGCACGGCTGTCCTCCACGCTCACGTCATACTTGTCTGCAAGGTAGCCGGGGAGATATGCCGAGGAGAAGGGCTTCAAATCGTCGTAATCATACGGCTCGATGGAGTCCATGTAGTCGTCCGGCATTTTGCTGGAGGCGTCCACGGGTATCTGGCTGAAGCTGATCGAACCGCTGCGGCGCACATCGTAGTGGTCGGTCGTGGTTATCTCGTAGTCGCCCGAGGTGTGCGTATAGCTCTGTGTCGCGTGAAATCTGACGTTGCCCTCGGCGGAGCCGTCAAACATCCAGAAGGGGACGTACACGCCCTTTATCTCCTGAAGATGGTTTGCCTTGGAGAAGGTCGAGGGGAGCAGCGGCTTTTTGCGGTAATGCCGCTTGAGCGCGTTGATCGCATCCTGCTTGCCAAGCTTGAAGGGCAGGATATAATCGGGCTTGAGCATACCCGAGAACTGGCCGGGCACGACCGTCGGGTTGCCGCAGTAGGGGCAGGAGGTCGCCGCCGTAGTCTCCTCGCAGAGAAGCTCCGCGCCGCAGGAGGGGCAGGTATATGCCTTTATCCCGTTTGCCTCGTCGCCCCAGTCGGAGCTCATTCCGGAGGTGTCCCAATCGTCGCCGTCTGCCGCGGCGCGTTCCGCCTTTTCGTCCGCCTTTTGCTTTGCCTCCGCCGCCTTTTCGTCCTTCTGCGCGTATAGCGCCTCTATCTCGGCCACGTCATAGCTTGAGCCGCAGTAGTCGCACTCAAGCATTCCCGTTTCGCCGGAGAAATGCAGGGGGCCGGTACAGGCCGGACATTGATAGTTAGTTACCTGTATTGCCATCTTATCTTTCCTTCCATATCCCGCCGAGGGCTGCGGCGGGTCACCTCTTGATTTGCCCCGGAGGGCAAATCAAGAGGCAGTATTACTTTACTTAAAGCTCATGCTGTCGAGAATATTGCTGCAATCGGAGCCGGGATCGGCGCTCATATAGGCAAGCCTGATGCTTATCCAGCCGCCGCTCGGTATCTGGCCGTAGAACTCTATCCACTCTATGCCGACGTTCTTATAGCTGCGTCCGTTCATGGTGACTCCGCCGATTGTTCTGGACTCCAGCTCCGTCAGATTTTCAAAGTCCTTCTCATAGTAATTGAGGCTTTCGGAGGTCTCAAACAGCTCGACCTTGATGTAGGGTGTCCGGAAGGGCACGTTATCCGTCGTCGGGTTGTTGATTATCTGGAAGCTTGAGCGGACGCCCGGATCGACGCACCACGCGCCCTCGGGTATCTTGAACATCACGGTCGCCTCGACATTCTGACGGGAGTCGGTTATCGTGACGCTCTGGTCAATCATATTACCGCTGCCCTCGGGGCGGCTGCCGAGCTTCACCGGGGTCACGTCATACTCCGGACCGTCCCAGCTTCCGCTGGTCCAGCTATTGCTTATCTCCTCGCCGTTTTCCACCTTGAAGGCTACAAGCAGGGTAACTCTCTCGGGCGCAAACCACTCATAGGTATGGCGGTCGGCGCGCCAGGAGTCAAACTCGGTGTAGGGCACGCCGTCCGTGCCGAGAAGCTCACGGATATCCTCATACTTCACGTCATCCCAGATAAAGTCGCCCTTGAGGGAGAGAATTGCTCTGTCCATGACCTCGCGGGAGACCTGACCGGTCGCGTTTGCGTTCGACTTGCCGTAATCGCCGCCGGTGGCGCCGGTCTGCGTCGCCTCGCCGCCCTGTGAGCCGCCGCCGGCAAACTCCGTAGCCTCACCGCCGATAACATCCGGCATCAGGGCGTTTTTCTCGATGAGAGGAATATACCAATCGTCATAGAGATAGGGACGATCCTCCTCCGGCACATCATCCCAGTAGGTCCCCCAGGGACGCAGATAGATCTCATATCTGTACTCATCGTCGCCGTTTTCGTACCAGCCGTCAATGCATATCATCGCGTCAAACTCTGACAGACCCGGATCGACTATCCAGTCGGCGTGCTCAAGCTGTATATCCGTAAACCAGCCTCCCTCGGACATCATCGTGCCGTGCTCGCCGGTACCGGCGGAGTTCAGGCTGACGGTTGCATCGACCATGGGATTGCTCCTCGAGTAGTCCTCATCCCAGAGCGTGACCGTGCCCATGTAGTCAGAGCCTATTTCGATAATGCCGGACACGTCCCACCAGTTATTATTCATTTCCTCATAAGCGCCGGTGCCGCCGGTGAGTATCCACCAGCCGTACCACTGACCGTTCCACCAGTCAAGCAGCGGGTCGCCGGTCTTGTTGAGCGTGGTCGAGCCGCTGCCGCTGCCGCCGAACTGCTCGGTGCTTAGGGTCGTGGGGTCAATGCTGAGCTTGCCGACCTTCTTGCCGATTATCTGCGAAAGCTCCACCTCGACCTTGCTCTCCTTATCGCGCAGGATAAAGGCAAGGCATACGTCGGTGCTTGCGCCGGACTGAATTTCGGTGAGCTGTCCGTCGGTCACGGTCTCATATGTATCCTCATTTGTAAAGATGCTTGCGATATCGAGCTCCACTCCGTTCTGGAAGCCCTTCTCAACTACCGTCCAGAGGAAGGACGCGGAGCTTTTGCCCGTGTTCGTATAGCTGAGGGTGATAACTATTGCGTCGTTTCCTACCGAGTCCTGAGTGAGGACCGCGCCCTTATAGTCGAGCGTGCAGTCCTCAAGGACGATGTGGTTCGGGTCTGACGATGCCTTATCCCCGCCGCAGGCGCAGAGCGTGAGCGCCATTGCAAGCGTAAGGAGCAGGCAAAGCAGTCTGGTTTTTCTCTTTTTCATTTCAGTAAATTCCTCCTAAGTCATTCCCAATAAAGCCTGATGCTGCCGTAACAGGAAAACAAAATCCGTCCCGGCAATCATCCCATCAGCGCGCCGCCGCAGTATTCGCAGCAGCCGCTTGCGTCCGGTGTAGTCGTCGCGCCGCAGTAGGGGCAGCTTACTGCCGTTTTGGGCGCGGCGGCCTGTTCTATCTTCTCTCTGGCATCATCCCGTACCTTCACGAGAATTTGCCGTATCTCCTCCCCAAGCTGCTTATACTTTTTATATTCCGCGTTAGTCTCGGGGTTGAAGCGCAGGGTCACTCCGGGGCGAATGGACGGGGGCGGGCTGATCTCCACGGAGTTCGGATTGATGCGGAAGCGCATCTCATTGAAATAGGGGTTATTGACGTTGACGATTATGTAGAAGTCATAGGAATACTCATAGCGCGGCGGATTATAGCTGACCTCGTTTCCGTCCTTATCCTCGTGCAAAAGCTCATTACTGCTCTCCTCAACGTCCAGAGTACAGCCGGTAACGTCCGACAGCGCCAGCACGTCCGGGTTTGCCTCCGCGATATTCTTCGCGCTTGTGACCATGAACAGTCCCGCGTCCTCGTCCAGCAAAAGCTTTGTTCCGCTGCCGAGCGTCCGCGTTATGTGAAAGGCCTCAACGCGGCCGCGGTTTTCCTCGCGGTATTCAAGCTGCCGCTTTATCTCGTTTACGCTGCTGTTGCGGCGCTCTGAGAACCACGGAGACAGCTTACGGGCACAGTCCTTACACAAATTCCCGTCCTCCAGCTTGCGGTTTCCGAGAAGCCCTATTCTCTCCCCGCAGACGTCACAGTATTTTTTATCAAACAGTCCCATAAGGCGGCTGCCTCCTTTATATTATTTTTTTATTATTATTTTATGCCTTCAATTCAGCTCGCGGAAATTAAGCACCGCGCCGTAGATATACAGCCCCGGAATTACAAGTCCGGCAAGCCCGGACATGAGCGCCTTGGAGTCGAAGCCTCCGTTATACAGGTTCATAACGATGATCTGGATGCCGAAAAGCACGACGAGCACGCCCCATATTATAAGCAGCTTGGCTTTTTGAGGGTTTTTGCAGTGCTTGACTCCCATGATGCCCGCAACAAGCTGACATATGCCGCCTACAAGCGTTGCAAGCAGAGCCAGAAAGTAATTGCCCGTAAGCCCGGAGGCAGCGCCAACTCCGGCTGCAAGCGCGCCGAAGCCCGCGACTATAACGCCGAGCAGTATGACCATTGCCGAGCCTATTATCATCAGTATTCCGGTGACCTTGAGAAATTTGCTTCCCTTCATAGCGTTTTCTCCTTTAGTATTTTTTAATTATTTATATCCTCCCGCAAGCTTAGCTCCTCCGCGTCCGAGGCGGACAGCTTTGCCTCTGCTCTCCTGAGGTCCGGGTTTTCCATCCCGCAGCCGCCGTCCATGATCCGGTTTGTGACAAAGACGCGGAAAAGCACACAGAAAATCAGGATGAGCAGGGCAATAATCACCAGAGCCGCAAGGAGCCTGCGCCAGAGCTTGCTCACACTATGTCCCCTGTATCAAAGGGGTCTCCGCACTCGGGGCAGAACTTGGGCGGGTGTCTCGGGTCCTCCGGCTCCCAGCCGCACTTATCGCACTTGTACTGCGGGGCTGCGGCGGGCTTGGGCTTGCCGCACTCGGCACAGAATTTGCCCTTGTTCACCGCGCCGCAGGAGCAGGTCCAGCCCTCGGCCGCGGGCTTGGGCTCCGGCTTCTTCGCGCCGCACTCGGGACAGAACTTGCCCGTTGCCGTTGTGCCGCAGGCACAGACCCATGCGTTTGCCGCCGGAGCGGGATTTACCGGTGCTGCGGGCTGCTGAACCGGCTGCGCCGCGGGCTGCTGCGCGCCCATTTGGTAGAGCTGCTGAGCATTGAAGCCGCCGGCGTTCTGCGCCATGTTCATGCCCATAAACGCCATTGCGGCGCCGCCCTGATTTTTCGCCGCATCCTGCATCGCGGTAGCCTGCGCTCTGGCAAGGTTTGCCGCCGCCATGCCGGGGTTCATATACGCCTTTGCCTGCTGCATCTGCTTGAGCATCTGCTCGTCCTCCTCGCTGGCCTTTACGCTGGACACGCCGAAGGAGACTATCTCAAGACCGCGCAGGTCACGCCACTTGCCGGAGAGCACCTCGTTGAGCGCCTGAGAAAGCTCAAGGGTATGACCGGGCAGGGCGCTGTATCTTATGCCCATGTCGGAAATCTTTGCAAACGCGGGCTGAAGCGCGGTCAGAAGCTCGGTCTTGAGCTGACCCTCCAGCTTGTCGCGGGTGTAGGACTCGCTCACGTTGCCGCAGACGTTTGTATAGAAGAGGATGGGGTTTGCGATACGGTAGCTGTATTCGCCGAAGCAGCGAATGGAGATGTCAATATCTATGCCCGCGCTCTGGTCAACGACACGGAAGGGCACGGGAGAGGGAGTGCCGTACTTATTGCCGATAAGCTCCTTGGTGTTGAAATAGTACACGCGCTGATCCTTGGGTGCCTCGCCGCCGAAGGTAAAGCGCTTGCCGATGTTCTTAAAGGTCGCCATCAGCGCATCGCCGAGGTCGCCGGAGAAAATCGAAGGCTCGGTCGAGGTATCGTAGACAAATTCACCGGGCTCCGCGCAAAGCTCGACTATCTTGCCCTGCTCGACGATCATCATGCACTGTCCGTCGGCAACCGCGATGATAGAGCCGTTGGAGATGATGTTGTCAACGCCCTTGTTGCTGCCCCTGCCCGTGACTCTGCGCTGACCCTTGACGGCCATCACGCTCTCGGGAATAGACTCACAGTAAAAATATTCTCTCCACTGGTCGGCCAATACGCCGCCCGCTGCACCCATTGCTGCCTGAATAAGTCCCATAATCTGTTGTCTCCTTATTATTAATTGTTTTTTATGTTCTTGACGGCCTGCGGCCGTTTGTCAGCTTCTCTTGCGCTTTCTCACAAAGAACACTATTCCCGCCGCTATCGCCGTCAGAACTCCGACTGCCGCCATGATTATCGCCCAGACGGGGACGGAGTCCTTCGCACTCGGCGCTTCTATGCCGGTCGCTGCATTCGCTTCGCCGGGTGTGCCCTTGCCGAGCTTGCCGTTTACGCCTTTCTTGCCGTCCGTTCTCTCGGCGCGCTCCTTGTCACTGCTCTTATCGGCGCTCTTGTCGTCAGGCGTCTTCGTCGGCTCCGGTGACTGCGTAGGCTCCGGAGTGAGCGCCGGGGGCGGTGTCACCGTGGTGCCGCCGCTGAGCTTCGGGAGAGTTTTTACATACTCCGTCTCGCAAATGCTGCACACATAAAGCTCATAGCCCTCGCTTGTCGTCGTCGGCTGCGACATGACGTAGGCGAACACATAATTATGCTGAGTTCTGGGGACAGACGCTCTCTCGGTCACGCCGCAATAGCTGCACTCGCGGGTCTTTATGCCCTCATCATAGCAGCTTGCGGGCGTGGTCACAAACCAGCTTCCGAAGCTGTGCGGCTTGCGGGGTATCGTCTCGGTTTTGCCGAACTCTCCACAGTTTCCGCATCTATAGGCTATCATGCCCTCGCTCATGCAGCTTGCAGGCTCTCGGCTGAACTCCACCCAGTTATGCCCGTAGGCATATTCGGTGACGTACTTTTCCTCATATCCGCACTCTGAGCAGCGCAGGATATAATATCCGTCCTCGGTACAAGTGGCCTTGTACGCCTCGGCCTGATAAAAGTTATGGTCGCAGGCTGCGGCAGCGCTTACAGGCAGGAGTGCCGCCACAATCAGCAGCGCCAGCAGCGCACAGGTGATTTTTCTCATCTCATTACCTCTTTTCACAACGTATCCAGCAGCGCCGTAAGATACTTATCAGTCATGGACAGGAAGATAAACGCATCTATCAGCCCATCCCTTTTGGCGGCCTTGACCTGCTCTGCAAGCTCCTTATCCGCCCGCTCCTCGACGGTGAGAATGATCTTACAGTCGGGACAATTCCTTTTCACCTTGCTGCGTACCTCCATGCGCTCGGACAGTCTCCACGGAGTGTAGCAGGTGACCTCCATCAAAAGGACGCTCGGCATATGCGTTTTGCAGATATCCGCCGTAAGACTCGGCTCCTCGGCGATAACGACCTGCCAGTTGTCAAGCTCCTGCAAAAGCGCCCGCTCCATCTGCCTTGCATACAAGGTGCTCTGCATATCCAAAACTATTCTTTTCACTTCTCCTTCGTCACCTCCGCTTTTGCTTAAACTTTCACATTAATAATTATAGCGGCGCTCTCCCCTTTTGTCACTGACACTTGTGTCAGTATGTTGTGGATTTTGCTCATAAGCTCAAATTTATCTCGCCGTGCTTCAGCATATAGCATAAATATCTCGTTAAAAATCATTAGAATTGCCGAAAAATAAGCTCCCGAGAATTATTTCTCGGGAGCTCAAGCTTATTCTGTCTCGCCGTCGTCAAGCGTCGTGACGACAAGCTTATTTTCAATTGCCATGGTGGTCAGCTCTTCCTTGTTCTTAAAGCCGCCTATCCTCACCATCTCGGCGATATTATAACGCACGCCGCTTACCGAGAGATTGAACTTCTCCGCAATCTCGCGGTAGGTATAGCCCTTTATAAAGGCGCGCAGAATTTCTATCTGGGCGGGGGTAAAATCCTCGGACATACACCTTTTCATCTCGACGGAGGGAGAAAAGCCCGGAATGACCCGCTCCCCCGCCATTGTGCGGCGTATCACGTCCATAATTGCGTCCGTGCCGTGATCCTTATACCACAGGCTGTCCGCGCAGCCGCGTCTTGCCTGCTGCAAGACCTCGGGGTCTACAAGGGAGGTGACGATAAGCACCTTGATATTCGGATACGCCTCCCTAATGCGCTTGCCGGCGGCAAGCCCGGAATGCTTGTGCAGCGTCAGCACATCCATGAGCACAAGGTCGATGCCCCCCTGACCGCATAGTCCTTCCGCCTCGAATGCGTCCCGCACGGCGGCGACGATGCGTATATCCTCTTCCTCGGAAAAGCGCTCGACAAAATGCCTTTGTATATACAGGTCGTCCTCGACAAGCAGGGTGTTAATCATAGTCTTCGTTCTCCTTTCCCGGCAGGTTCAAGATCAGCGCGAAGGCCGGAGAGTGCGATATCCTCATCTCGCCGCCCGCCGCCTCCACACTGCGGCGCAAACCGGTCAGTCCGCTGCCCTCGGTGACGGCGCTCCTCGGCTTTTCGCCGTTATTGCTTATGGTCACGGTGTATATCTGGGCGTAGTTTTTAATGTCTACCCTCACCTCATTGCCCTTTGCGTGGCGGATGCAGTTTGTCACACATTCCCGCACCGCCTGCACCGTCAGCGCCTCGACCCGTGTCCCGCTCGGAAGATAGCCGGACATCAGCACCCTTACGCCAAGCTCTGCGGAGCTTTGAATGACCTTCTGTATGCTGTCGTCAAACTCGGGGCGGCTGCCGGAGAGCACCGCGACCGCCTCCTTGAGCGATTTCAGCTTTTTCTCCGTCTCCTCGCCGCTGTTCATGATATCCTGAATACTCAAAAGGCTCCTGCCCATGCTGTCATGTATATAGACCTTGAATTGCAGGCTCTCCTTTTCGCGGATATCGTCCGCCATGCGCTCATGCATTTTTTGCAGTCTTGCGTTTGTTTTCTTGAGCTTCTCGTTTTCGCGGGCAAGCTGCTCGTTTATCTCCACCTGCTCCGTGACGTTTTGCGCCATGAGCTGATGCCAGCCTCTCTCGCCGCCGACCGTAAGCCCGATATACTGAAAATTATATACGCAGCCGTCCGAAAAGCGCAGCTTCCCGTCGGGCAGGCGCGTCACCGTCTCGGGCGGCGCGTCCAGCGCCCGGGTAAGCTCCTCCATCATCTGCGGATAGCCGCCGGTTAGCTGATTTGCCAGAACACGAAGCTTATTATTGCACAGGATTATGCGCCCCGTGGGATTTGAAAAGCATACTCCCATGGGCACGTCGTTTGTCGCCTCCACGATGGACGCTGCGGACAGCGTCGCCGCCGCGCGGCTTCTCTCCATCGGAAAGTCTATGGCGATATGCTCCGCCGACAAAAGCACGACTATTGCAACCACCGTCCAGGGTATGTGCTCCTCTATCTCGCTCGGCGGCACGTCATGCCGTTCGCGCGCAAGGAAAAGCAGGAGCAGGAAATTCAGCGTAAGCATAATGCTCGACACAAGGCAAAGCTGCCCCGGCGCACGGTGCGAGATTTTCTCAATGAGCAGATACAGCTCCGCAAGCAGCATTACAAAGAGCAGTAATTGCAGAAGATTTTGATAAAAAAGCGATATGCCGGAAAATACCGTCATCTGCCCTCACCCCCTGTTCCGAGCGTGAGCAGGCAGGTCCATTCGCCCTCGTCATTGTCAAGCTCCGCGCCGGGATAATCCCGCGCAAGCGCCGAAAGCTCCGCCTCGCACTCCAGCGTCACGGCGATGCGCCGCCTTCCTCCGATGCGCGAGATGCGGACATTGACCGAGCGCAGGCTTTCGAGCGCCGCCTCTATCACGTCCTCAAAGAAATCATACAGCGCCGTGGCCTCCGAGCCGTCCAAAAGCTCCGTCTCCGCAAAACAGAAGCTGTGGCTGACGTCCAGCAGCTCCAGAGTCTGCATCGACTCACGAAACGCGGAGCGCAGCTCCTCGGCGGGAATTCGATAGTCCTTATAGTTCGACAGCGCCAGATGCTTGCGCCGTTTGATAAAGCTGCATAGCACGGCGATTTTTGCAAGTATGCGGCGGGCGCTCTCCGAGCCCTTGTCCCCGCTCTGCTGATATTCCTTTACAAGCGCCGCAATGCCGTCGATTTGCTTTTGGGTCACGGATTGCAGCAGGTCATAGAGCCGGTTTTGCTCCTCTATCTCCTTGCGCACCTTCTCCCGCTCATACTCGTAGCGCAGCAGCTCATTGCGGTCCTTAAGCTCCTCCTGCAAATCCCCCAGCTCCTCGGCGAGGGCGATAAGCTCCGCGTTATCTTCCGTCCACACGGCGTAGCCGCCGCTGACGGGCATCGTATGCAGTACCTTGCCGTCGTCAAGGCGCAGCGGCGCTTTCTCGGCGGCGCGTATCCTCTCCTCGGAAAAGCTCTCCGCGTCCGTGGCAAGGAACTTTACCTTAAAATCGCGGTCGGTGATTTGCGCGGAGCAGCCGTTCACCGCCTCAAAAAGCTCTCCGTAATGCGAATTGGATTGAATAAGCCCGAACTGAATACAGCCCTCGAGCGTCGCGGCGCAAAGCAGGCTCTGCACCACGGTCATATCCCCGAAGAAGAGGAAAAACCACTTGAAGTTGAAGCCGTACATCCCGAGATACAAAAACGACAGCGCCAGCGGGATCGCGGGCAGCCATGCAAGCCGCCGGTTCCACGGCAGACGGCACTTTTTCAGCAGCATTGCAAAGGCCGTCACGGAGCTTATAAGCTCCCACGCCGTAACGAGGACAAAGCCGTAGCCGTAGCTATAGTCGTTGTTCCACTCCATGAAGGACTGCTCCGCCGGGAACTTGAAAACAAACTGATGCAGATCGTTTGTCATGACGAGCAAAAACAGCAGCGCCGGAATTGTCCACAGCATAACGGCGTGCTGCGGCAGGCGGTAATCGTCGCTCTTTCCGATAGACAGCGCAACCATGAGCGCCGAGGTCGGCAAGGCGAGCAGCGGGAGATAGTACATATACCAGAGATATCGCGTGGCGGGCGGCACGGTGAATATCATAAATCTGAGCGAGCGGACAAATATCCAAAACACGATGAGCACCGCCGCGCCTATCATGTATTTCTGCACCTGCTTTTGCTGGATACGCATTTTCAGGGAAATTCCCCACGCCATAAAAAGGCATAGATATATCATGCTCCGCAGCAGCGTCAGCGGGAGAATAAGCTCCTCCTGAAGTCTGAGCTCAAAGCCGAACTTGGTCGTTATGCGGCATAAATAGGCAAGCAGGATGGCGGCCGCCGCAAGAATGGCGGGAAAGCTATAGGACTTTTCTTTTCTCATCTGCCGCAGCGCCTCCCTATAATATACTTATAATATATAATAGCCGAAACGAGGTGTTTTCGCAATAAGTACATTGAATGAAAGTTTTCGGCAATTGAGTGGTTGATGCCTTCTTTTCTTCTACGCTACATAAGCAGCTATGAGTTTGATGATGCCCGTTTCGTGCTGGTAGGAGCGCTTCGATAAAAACGCTTGTGCCGGAGAAGACACCATGGTATCGGGATTTTGGAAATGTCCAAAGTATTTGATAGCAGGCAAAAATGAAAGAAACGGC
>OLPW01000677.1_pt1 | contig 38976 bp, 39 predicted proteins | sample 1672161 | NCBI WGS metagenome assembly OLPW01 (sample SAMEA3136654, study PRJEB25190) | human gut metagenome
AAGGGGCTGAAAAGCCTGTAAAATAAGGAAAGTTCAGGAAATCTCTCCACAAATTCAAATTTGCCTATTTACAATATTATTACCTTTGCGACTTTATAAGGGAAATGAACGAATTACTAAACACCAAGTTGGAATTAAATAGTTCTCTTAAAAACAGAAATATTAGAAATTGCCTTGCACATTATGGACTAGGACAATTTATGAAAGAAACTGACATTGATAAAGAAGATATCCTTAAAGGCATAACGGTAAAAGCTTTCAATATGGAATACTACCATTGCAAAGAACTTCTTTACTATTACCTTAACAAATTAGCTATACAGATAAAGTACAAAATATTTTAGTACGCTATCCCAAAGGTAGAAAACTGAATTCTAACTGATTATCACTGATTTTCCGATATGTGAATCCTTCTTCTTTTCAGGCCCAATAATTTTTTATATTGCTGTATATGTCAATATTCTCTTGTCATAATAAAACCTCCTATTGTAGTTTCTTTAATTCTACCATAGAAGGTCATTTTTCATTATCCACTTTTTACGAACTTGTGCAAAGAATTATGGAAGTTATTGAACTGAGTAACAAAGCATTTATGGGTTATAATTTTCAATGAAAGTATTGATGATAAACAGATAAAGCGTTTGCTTTTGGTGTTTAGACAGTCTTTATAAACGGTCAAATAGCAGGCAAAATTAAAGCTGAGGATATGGAAATTGTCCTCAGCTTTTGGTTGTTTTAGGGGGGATTTTTCGATGATTTTTGTGTGAATTTTGAATATTATGCATTGGCAGTTTTTTAACTGATGAAATCTTGTAAGGGTTTTCTAAAAATTTTTCTAAAAAACTTTCTGAATTTTAGAAAATAAAGAACAATATATTAAATATTGTTCAGTACTGTAAATTCCTGAGATTGCTGATGGTTACTGCATTTTTTGAACTTTGTGGCATTGGGTGATACAAGATAATACCACTTCCGAGCCGCTCCAAAACCGCGTGCCGAGGGTTCGAGTCCTTCTGCCCCTGCCAGTGATTTTTGGCTTCGGAAAGCGATTTCCGAAGCCTTTTCTCTTTTAATTCTACCAAAAATTATACCACCTTTATGCGATGTTCAAATTTATGGCGCTGTCGAGAGCGTTTATCGTCGTCTCCTTTGCGGTCTTTCGACGGTTGATATAAATTCTCTCGGTGGTGTTTACGCTTTCGTGTCCGAGCAAAACGGAAATGTCCTGAATCGGTACGCCGTTGTCGTCAAGAATACTCGCCACAGAGTGGCGGAATCCATGAATCGTACAATGCGGCAAGCCGGCGTTCTCAGTCAGACGGTTTACCACACGGTTGATTGCGCTGAGATTGACATATGGCTTTCCGAGAACGGTGCGCACAATGAAGTCGTGGCTTTTGTCGTAACCGTTTCCGAGCAGCTTGGCATAATCCTCCTGACGTTGCTTTTCGGCTTTCATCTCTCCGATAACAAAATCGTTTATCGGGATTTTGCGGTTACTGCTCTTTGTCTTTGGCGTGGTGATTTGCATTGTCACGTTCTTGCGGCTGCCTGTTCTGCTTTTGTTGACGTTCAGGAGCTTTTTGTCGTAGTCTATATCCTCCCACGTCAAGGCGAGCAATTCGCCCTTTCTCAGCCCTGTATAGAGGGCTAAAAGCAGAAATATGTAGATGTGGCTCTCGTGTTCCTTTGCGTAAAGCAGGAGCTTCCTGACTTGATGTGCGTTGTATTCGGGAACGTCCTTCTTGATGCTGTGTGGGAACGACGACATACGGCTTCTTAATACCGGATTCTCATTAACGTAGCGATTCTCAAGAGCGTATTCATACGCCGACGACAACACTCCTCGGATGTTTTTGACCGTTTTGCAGCTCAGTCCGCCCTTGCCGTTTGACTTACCGTGTTGAGAGAGAAACACAAAATACTTGGTAAAAACCTCCGGCTTCATATCCTTGAACTTGTACCTCTTTGACTCAAAATAGGGCTTTAGCTTGCCGCTCACGGTCTTGTCGTAAGATTCCCACGTAGAGGGCTTTATGATTCCCTTGATACCTTTCAGCCATTTGTCGAGAAAGTCGGTAAAGAGAACATCGTCGCATTCAAGGTTGATATCCTTGTAGCTCTCAATGATTTCTTTCATCTTCTCAATTGCACGGCGTTTGTTGTTACCCTTAACGGGTATCTTCGTGGCAATCATTTTCTGTTTGCCGTTGACACGAAATTTGGCATAGTAATAATTGCCTTTTATTATTAAGCTTCCTTCCAAAATAATTAACCCTTTCTAAAAAATGATTCTCCTGTTGAGATAAAGTCGATAATGCTCTGTTTGGGAATGATATACTTTTTGCCTACCCTGATTGTGCGGATGATTCCTTCACGCAACAAGCGATATACAGCTACTCTTCCCAAACCTAACATTTCCATTACCTCGCATACTGTGACAACGTCTTTATACTCTGCAAAAGCTTCTTTTGTTTTATCCATACAATTCATCCTCCTATCTAACAGCTTTCAAGAAATTCCGAAACACATCTCTTTGGGATAATGTATCTCTTGCCAACTTTAATAGTTCGGATTTTGCCGGATTTTAATAACTTGTAAACAGTTACTTTGCTGAGCTTTAGCATTTTCGTAACATCGTCAACCGATACGACGTCACAGTATTCAGCGAATAATTCAGTTGTGTTTTTCAAAGTGTCTCCTTTCATTTGGATGAAAGCCCGCTGTGTATATAGAATAGCACAACAGGCTCTCAAACATCAAATGTGCGGATTAAATGAACTTATATGTTAAGAAAATTGATAACGCTTTTCTTTGGTATAACATATCTGCTTCCTACCCTTATAGATTCAATTCTGTGATTCTTCAGAAGATCGTACACAGAATTTTTGCCGATATGAAGCATCTTCATAACGTCGTCAACCGTTACGACATCTTCGTAATCGGAAAACATTTCATAAGTCTTGTCGGTCATCATTTTCACCTCCCTCTGTCACGGTTTTTATTCAAATATCTTCTGTAATGCTCGCAGGCTTTTATAACAAAATCTTCGAGCTGTGTATTGCTGGCTTTGGGTGCAAAACGCCTTACTTTCTCCATTGAGATTTTAAGCACTTCACGCTGATTGGGCTTTTCTTCGGACATAATTCTTTCGAGCAAACGGCTGTCCAGACAATTATCCTTAAACGCCCGGTGCATTCGGAACGCCTGAGAATACGAAGGCGTACAGTTGTCTCTTTCTATGATTTCAAATAATCTGCGCTGGTGATTCTCAGACAGATAAGACAATTCTACTCCGACAGAAAAAGCGATTTTTTCTTCGTCCATCAACTGCAAAAGTTCCGGAATCAACTTGGTCAAACGAATATATCTGTAAACCGTATCACGGCTTTCTCCTGCATCCTGACCGACAGCGGAAGCGGTATCCAACTTCGTTGCAAATTGCGACAAAGTTAAATCACTTCTCTTTCCCTGACGCTTCAATGCTTCCAGCTTCAACTTATAAGCAAAAGCTTTTTCACTTGGCAGAATTCTGCTTCGGTGTAAGTTGCTGTCCACCAGCATTACGGCGGCTTCGTCACGATTTACATAACGAACGCTAACCTCTATTTCCTTTTTCCCTAACAGTTGGGCGGCACGATAGCGGCGGTGTCCCGATATAATTTCAAATTCATCGCTTGTGTTTTCAAGCGGTCTGACTATGATTGGAGCAAGAATTCCCTGCTCCTTTACACTTAAAACAAGATTATCCATCTCTGCGTTATCAATCACCTTAAAGGGATGATTGTAAAACGGATGAAGCTTGTTAATTGCTATTTTCATCTCTCATACACCTTCTTTCGTTCTTTTGGTTTCCGTCCTCTTGCGAGGTTTTGCGCTTGTATTTCACAGCGGATATTTTCGTTGATCTTCGGTTCGTCCTCAATAATCGTGAGGGCGATTTTCTTTTCCTTGCGGAGCTGCCGCAAGAGTGTTGTGCAATCGTCACGGCTCTTTTTCAGCTTCCTGATTCTGTCGTCGTCATCGCAGTGGCGCAGCTTGTTATATACCTTCTCTCGCAGCTCGGTAACTTTCTTAATCTCCTTGTCGGTATCGGTGATAAAGGCTTTTACATCATCAAGCGTGTGCAGCTTTTTATTTGAAACCAACGTCACTTGGCGTGAATACCTGTCCAAATGCCGCCACGCTTCACGCATTTCGGGCGACAACGGCTTGCGCTGATTTTGCTTTGGCAGCTTGCCCATCAGATAAAGATAGTGCAGATATTTGGCGTATAAACCTCCTAAGGATTTGAGCTTTTTAAAGCTGCCACGGAACACAAATACCCTCGGCTTAAAGCGCTTCATCTGCTTGCGGCTGTACTCATACTCAGCGGCGTTTCGCCAATGCTGCGTATTGTTTTCGTGGATTCTGCGGCGGATTGCTTCGTTGTTGTACTCGTCGCCTAAGCGGTACATTCGCACCGATTTCTTGCTGTTGGCGGAACGAATTGTCCAGTAACGGTGCTTCGGATTCAAGCACATAATATAGCCCATATCCTTCATAATCCACTTGAAATACTCGAAGCTGCGTGAGTGCTCAATACCGTAATCAATCGCTTCTCTCAGCACATTGAACGTCGTCGGCTCGCCTTTTTTCTCGGCAAAGTAAATGCTTCTCGGTGTTTTCCCCGACGGATTTTTGATGACGGTAAGATTGTGTTCTTCACACAACTTGTCCGACAAAGCTCTGAATTTCCAGTAAGTTCCCACGTTGCAATCAAACTTTTTGCCTGTCCACATATTAGTGCTGCATACGACAAAATGGTTGTGCAGCGTACTGGTATTCAGATGCGTCGCTACCAGCACCTGATACTCATTGCCCCACATTTTCTTGGCAAGCTTAACACCGATTTCGTGGCAAAGCTCCGGCGTAATCTCGCCTGTTTTAAAGCTCTGATAAGCGTGATAGGCGACGTTACCACCTGTTTTTCCGAAACGTTCCTGCACAGCGTTCATTTCCTCAAAGGCGGTTTCGGCGTTGCAATTCACGCCTGTCACATAGCAACGACTTTCCGTTTTTGCTTCGTCTCCGGCGTACCGGATCGCCTTTTTCAAATCGGAATCAACCGTCTTTTCGGGGTTGGCTGCGTAGTTCACGGTACGCTCCAAGTTGTCCTTAACCGCCCAGATTTTTGTCGTCGCCACCGCTGTCATCCTCCTCTCGTTCGTGGTAAGCTGAGAGGATTTTCTGCTCGATATACGAGAGTTTTCTCTCCAAAATCCTTCCGTCAAGCGGATACAAATTGCTCCGCAAATCGTTCACGGAAGCGTACGCTTCATAGAGCTTTTGGCTCGGTTTTTCGGTCAGCTTTTTGTTCAAACCGACCTTTCTCAGATACTCCGATAGCGAAATTCCATAGTGCTTTGCGGCTCTTTTCAACCGCTTTTTCTCGCCCTCGGTTACTCTGACATTGATGTTAAAATTGCGCTTTCGCATAGTAAAACTTCCTTTCTGAATTGGGGTTACAGGGGCCGCTGCCCCTCTCGGCTTTTCAGCCGCCGATTTTGGCATTACAAAACCCATGCTCGCTACACCATAAGACTGACGTCCTGTGTAGTGCCATGTAGCCACGCTACACATTTTCAATGATTTCGATCTTCTCAAGGTAAACTTTGTTTTGATTACTTTCCGAATAAAAAAGTCGGAGCTTCGTGCCGATCGGCATATAGTAAAATCCGAGGTATGTCTGCCACCAGAAAATCGGTGTGATGATTTTTCTACCGTCGTCGAGGGTGAGAAAAATGCGAATGGATTTTTTGTGTCCCTGCGCTTTCATTTCAAGCGTTCCGATGAATTCTCCGACCTCCTCCATCATCTGATAGTCCGAGGTGTCGATCATCATTTCTCTCATCTCGATTAGTGAAAAAACTTTTGCGTTGTCGTTCATTTGGTTCTCCTTTCCACTTCCCGAAAAGAAAAGTTTTCGCCGCCCATATAGGTAGGTGTGTTAAGATAAACTTCTTCTTTTTCGGTTAGTTATTTTTTTATTTGTCTATTTAGTTATTTATATATAGGAGCTGCTTCTGACGTTCACGCTGACGGCGTTTACGTTCGGCTGCCTTCTGCCGCTTGATTCGTTCGGCGCACTTGTCGCAGTAGCGTTTGTTGCGAGCCTTGGAATAAAAGCGTGAGCCGCAGCTCTGGCAGCGCTTGTAATCGTTGTCGCAGATTAGCACCCGATACAGCTCCTTGTCGAGAGGAAGCACAGCGTTCTTGAAATGGTTGCAAAAGATGTGATACTTGGAAATCAGCTGCACACAGGTGTGTGTTTCTCCGTCGTCGAGCAACAGACAGTTGCCGTCCATACAGTTGCAGCACTCACGCCTGACCAAACGGATGGCTTTCCGAAATTGTCCTGCCTTAATTTCAATGAGCATTTGACCTCCTTTCCTGTCACGTCTAATAAGTCCGAAAATGTGGAGGGGAATATAATTACTACCCTTCGTTCGTTTTGTCGCTCAGAGGGCGCATTATGAGCGGCTTGTGAGCCTTAAAAAGCGTGACATCAAACTGTATTTGTTGTCGGCACTGCCAAAGCGTACTTTCCTGACAGGCAATCCTGCTCGACGCTGTGTCGTCAGCCTTCCGGCTGCGCTCGCTCCGTAGTGGTCGTGGCGGTTTATCCTTCGCTTGGCAGCTATTAAGTTGTAAGTTTGTTTCGGTAGGCATCACCTCCTTTCAAAAATGTCCTTCACCCTATACGCAAAAAAGTCGGGGCAAATATAAGCCTTTTTCAAAAAAAGTTTTTGAAAAATCTGTTTTTTAAAAGAGCTATTCGGTTTTTGTTGATTATTCAGTTTTGTTTTTGTCCTCCATATATAAGGGAATGGGAGCGTTCAAAAATTAACCATAATTGGACAATTTTTTTAATTTTGTAGCTTTGCATAAATTCGGTGTATTGTTTTTGTGCAATTTTTTGTTTAGAAAAAGCCCTTCACTTATATTGACAAAATGAAGCCTTTTGGCAGGGTGTTTTTCAAAAGTTCTTTGATAAATCTGCGTTTTGCACAAAAGCGAGGTTGTGTTTTTGTGCAATGTTCTATTGTGTTGGTTTTCTCAAATATCATCAGACATCTAACACTGTCACGCTTAATAAGTCTGAAAATGCGGTTGGTAATATAATTACTACCCTTCGAGCGTTTCATCGCTCAGAGGACGCATACAGAGCGGCTTGTGAGAACTTAAAAGCGTGACATCAAACTGTATGTTGTGTGTCAGCACTGCCAAAGCGTACTTTCCTGACAGGCAATCCTGCTCGACGCTGTGCCGTCAGCCTTCCGGCTGCGCTCGATCCGTAGAGGTCGTGGCGGTTTATCCTTCGCTTGGCAGCTATTCAATTGTATGTTTGCTTCGGTGGGCATCACTTCCTTTCAAAAAGCCTTTCACTTATATGGACAAAATGAGACCTTTCGGGGGGGTTATTAATAATTCTTTACTAAATCTGCGTTTTGCACAAAAGAGCTATTCGATTTTTGCGCAGTACAACGAGTCGCATATTAACCCCTCCACTTATCCCCACTGGGAGAGGAAAAAAACGAACCCTAATAAGGAAATTTTTTTATTTTTGTAGCTTTGCACAAATTCATCACCCTGTTTTTGTACAATATTCAGTTTTAAAAAATCCCCTTCACTATTACCCACTGGGGAGCGGATTTTGTTACCCCATTTTGAGAAAAAATTATTTTCTCTCACTTATACCTAATGAGAGAGGTCATTTTTGAAGTCTTTTTTGAAACTTTTTCAAAAACCCTTCACTTATTTGGAATGGGAAGGGGTATTTTGCAACCCCAAACTAAAATTTTTCCTCACTTGTTCATGAAAAGATGTATTCGATAAAAAATTATCCACTCACCCTTAATGCAAAAAAGTCCTGCAAAATATACACCCTATCGAGAAAAATATTTATAAAAATATTTGCCCCTTCACCTATACCCAATGGGAAAGGTCATTTTTTAAGTCTGTTTCAAAAATTTTTGCAAAAAAATAACGCCTGCTGAAAGCAGACGTAAAATCATCATGTTTAAAGGTTGATAAGACAATTCAAATATGATAAAATAAAAAGATAAACTGACAAGAAGTGACACGGATGGACAATCATACTCCGGAGCAACGTCGCCGTAATATGAAAGCGGTAAAAAACAAAGGCTCCAAAATCGAAACAATGCTGCAAAAAGAATTGTGGCACAGAGGTTTACGATACAGAAAAAACGCTAAAACCGTTTACGGGAAACCCGATATAGCCTTTATCGGCAAAAAGGTTGCCGTATTCTGTGACAGCGAGTTTTTTCACGGATATGATTGGGAAAACAAAAACAAAGAGATTAAGTCCAATCGTGATTTTTGGATACCTAAAATCGAAAAGAATATGCAACGTGATCGTGAGGTAACCGAAAAGCTCACATCCGAGGGATGGATAGTATTAAGATTTTGGGGTAATGAGATCAAAAAAGACTTGTTAGGCTGTGCCGATAAAATAGAAGCAGCTGTTAGGAGTATAAAATGAAGTGGTCATATTTTCCGAGAAACCAAAGAATAACAGATGACTTACTTAATGTTATTGATGTATTTAATCGTAACAACAATCATATTAATTCGTCTGAACACAAATTAAAAAGCGATGAAGTATTGCATTCGATAGCAAACGGACTTGAAGAAATTGGATATTCCGTTGAAAAAAGTAAGCGTGACGAAGATAAGATCAAAATGCCTGTATTATACGGCGAATGCGGTAAACCATCACTAAACTTTGAAGCAGATGCATTTAATCCATGTAATAATATTGTTATTGAAGTTGAAGCCGGCAGAGCAGTAACAAACTATCAGTTTCTGAAAGACTTCTTTGAATCGTGTTGTATGGACGACGCCGACTATCTATGCATCGCAGTAAGATTACTGTACAGAAAGAATGACGACTACAAAAAAGTCTGCGAATTTTTTGATGCTATGTATGCCAGTAATAAGTTTTCTATTCCTTTAAAAGGAATATTGATTATCGGATATTAAATGGAGTAAGAATTATGGTTTATAAATCAATTGATTTGTTTGCCGGCATAGGCGGAATCCGTTTAGGTTTCGACCGTGCTTTCAAGGATGAGATAGAAACCGTGTTCGTTAGCGAATGGGACGAAAAGGCACAGGAAACCTACCGGGCAAATTTTGACGATAATTTTGAAATCGCCGGAGATATTACAAAAATAGATGAAAGTCAAATTCCTGAGTTTGATATCTGTCTTGCCGGTTTCCCGTGTCAAGCGTTTAGTATGGCCGGCCGTAAGCAGGGATTTGATGATGACTATAAAGGCACTTGCAGAGGCACATTGTTTCTTGATGTGGCTCGTATCTGCGATTACCATAAGCCAAAGGTGATTTTTTGTGAGAACGTGAAGGGATTAACTATTCACGACAGAGGACGCACATATAAAATTATCAGAAAAACCTTTGAGGATTTAGGATATAAAGTATTTGACAAAATACTTAACAGCAAAGACTTCGGTGTTCCTCAAAACAGAGAGCGCATTTATCTGATTGCTTTCCGCAATGATATTGCACCGAAAACTTTTGAATTTCCGGAACCGACAGACACCACACAGGAGCTTTGGAATATTCGTGAAGAGGAACCGGTGCCGGCGAAGTATTATCTCAGCACAACGTATTTAGATACCCTTGTCGCCCACAAAAAACGTCACGAAGCAAAAGGAAACGGCTTTGGTTTTGAAATCAGAGATTGGAGCGACGTTGCAGGCGCTATTGTTTGCGGCGGTATGGGTAGGGAAAGAAATCTTGTTGTAGATAACCGGCAAAAAAATCTTGTTCCAACCACACATATCAAGGGCGAAATTAACCCTTATGGCATTCGTAAAATGACACCTCGTGAGTGGGCGAGATTACAAGGTTATCCCGATGATTTCGTTTTACCGTTGGCAGATACACATTTGTATAAGCAACTCGGTAACAGTGTAACTGTTAATGTTATCGAAGCTATTGCCGAAAAGATAAGGATGGTTTTAGATGGTAGAATCAATTAAAGGCAAAAAGCTGAATAAAGGCGAATGGGCTGAATTCTATGTAATGCTGAAGCTCTTGGGAGAAGGAAGATTATACACCGCTAACAAGCTACTCCAAAAGAACTACCAAAGCTACTTAGATGTATTAAAAGTTATTAGGCAGGAAATAGCTACGCAGGTATTGGAATACATAATTGACGAAGCAAATTCTGTTGTGGTCATAAAGGAACAGAAATCTGATAACGTATTGGAAACGATTCCTACAAAAGAGTTTGAAGAAAACGCACGATTGCTTTTCACGGGAATTAAAGATGCGAAGGGCAGTTCTGTTCCTGCTCCCGACAGCGTTTGTGATTTTGCACAAGTAATCTATGTCAGCAAGCCCAAAGCACCGGCGGTAAAAGCGTTGAAAAAACAATTCGGCGGAAAGAACGATATTTTCATTGAGGTTAGAGACGGACAGACATCTATTGTATCTGTTATGGGTTTCTCTATTAAATCTAAATTCGGTCACAATCCAACTTTGTTTAATGCAGGATCGTCTTCTCAATTCCTTTACAAATTATCAGGCTGTGATGAAGCTAAAATGAAAGATTTTAACGCTATAACCGATAAAGGCGGTCGTGGCTGGTCAAAGTGTAAAGAGTTTCTGCTTCAAAACAATATTACAATGGAATTTTCAAAAACAAAGAATCCGATTTACAACGATAATCTTTTCTTAATCAGAGAATCTATGAGCAAGATTATGGCTTGGTGTGTAAAGGATAGGCTGATAGATTCACCAAAAGATTATGAAGTAATGGAAACGGTTGAAAGAATGATTCAAGCTAATCCTCTAAAAGTGCCGAATACTCACATCTACTATGAAAAAGCCATAAAGGACTTTCTTATGGCAGGATTTACCGGTATGACCGCAGGAAAGCCGTGGGACGGAAAAGAACAGGTAAACGGAGGATATATTTCCGTTATGGATGACGGCGATGTTCTTTGCTACCATTCCAACGACAGAGAAGCCTTCCGTGACTATCTCTACCGCAATACGCACTTTGAGTATGTAAGTGCCGACAAATATGTTTGGAGTCGCATTGAAAAGATAGATGGTGATTATTATTTGCCGCTTAACGTCTCCGTAAGATTTAACACAAAAATCAGATAATGAAAGTCGGCAGTTTATTTGCAGGTATCGGCGGAATTGATCTCGGTTTCAAACAAGCGGGATTTGATATTCTTTGGGCAAACGAAATTGACAGAAACGCTTGTAAAACTTACAAATTGAACTTTCCCGAAACAACTCTATTTGAAGGAGATATTCGCAAGCTGGATGTTTCTTTGCTCTCAAAGGTTGATATTATTACTGCGGGATTTCCTTGTCAGCCGTTTTCGATATGTGGAAACCAAAAAGGTTTTAGTGATAACCGTGGCAACTTGTTCTTTGATATAATGCGTATTACCGATGCAGTTAAGCCGCAAATCATTTTTCTTGAAAATGTCGCAAATCTTGTCGAACACGACAAAGGACGCACTTTCAACGTGATTCATAATGAGTTGGTATCGAGAGGGTATTATCTGCGTTATTTGGTTGCCGACGCTTGTGATTACGGTATTCCTCAACATCGCACAAGGACTTATATTCTTGCATTTCGTGATGTTGAGCGATGTGAATCCTATCGTTTCCCTGAAATGGTTAAGTTGGAAAAACGAGTTTTTGATATTCTTGATAAATCTGTCAAGGTTGATGACTGTTTCTATCTTCCCGAGAACAGCCCGAAATATAACAAAATGGCTAAAGCTATTACAGACGATAATCAAATCTATCATTTTTCGGACTATGGAATACAATCCGGCAAAGACGGTATTTGCTTTACCCTAAAAGCAAATATGGGCACTTGGTATGACCGAGTACCTATAATAAAGGATAACTACGGAATCCGTACCATTACACCTTATGAGTGTTTGGCGTTAATGGGATTTCCGGAAGAATTTAAAATTGCCAATATACCACTGAAAAGCGCATACAAACAAATCGGCAATTCCGTTTGCGTACCAATCATTAAAAAGACAGCGAAACAGATTTATAGCTTATAGAGGAGTATAGTATGAGCGATACTATTTCTATTTACAAAGGTGACAATCATAGAGAGTGTGATATAGATGAAGCAAAAAAATCATTTGCTCAGTATTTGCAAACTGAAAACCTTAATTTTTTAATCGGATGCGGTTGCTCAAGTAATGTTGAAGATGGAAAAGAATTGGCAATACCTATTATGAATGGATTATATAAATCGTTCTTTGAGGGAAATCCGGATTTTGATATTGCCGGCATTGATCCCAAAGATAGGTTTGATAATAATCTTGAATCTATGTTAGATACAATGCTCTCAATAAAAATGACTAACTATTTAGTCAAGACAGATGAGAGAATAGATGAGAAGATTAAAGCTGTACAAAAGCACATTGTAGATAAAATTATTAACGGACAAAATTGCAAAAGTGTTTTAGATTATTACAAATCGTTTTATTTGAAATTGGTTCAGCCCAGCCGTAGGCAACCAATTAACATTTTCACCACAAACTATGATTTATTTAATGAGCAAGCATTAGATTCTTTAGGGTTTTATTATAACAATGGTTTTTCAGGTTCTTGCATTCGCAAATTCAATCCAAACGTATATAATTATGTCTATGTTGAAAATATGAATTTGCATAAAGATGTGTGGGGACGTGTTTCTTCATTCTTTAATCTATATAAGATTCACGGATCTATAAATTGGGTAGTTAAAAACAATGAAGTATTCGAAAAGCCTGTCGATTCTTGTGTTGAAGAAAGGGTGTTGATTTATCCTACTCCTCAAAAAGATCGTTCAACTTTAATGACACCTTATTCAGACTTAATGAGAAATATGCAACAAGAATTAGTTAAGAATAATTCTGTATTAGTTACTTTAGGGTATAGCTTCTCAGATGACCATATAAACAGAATAATTCTTAACAGTCTTTCAAATCCTTCGTTCAAACTAATTGTTTTAGGTAGCGGTACAAATATTAAAAAACTTATCGAATTGAATGATAAACGTATTATCGTTATTAATTCTGATAACAAGATTCATTACTTTAAAAACTTTGTTAAAGAACTAATGCCTGATATTGAAGAATCCATCCAAGAAGAAATGGAGCTTACAGACGGAGTAGCAGCTATAAAAGAATTTGAGTCTTTATCGGAGGACAAATAATGGGTACCAGCAGTATTGGCAGAATTATTTCTATTGATACCTATAAAATAATAGCGGAATTGTATGACAGTGTAAATAACTACATAAGTACAATTGACGAAATTAGATTTATTGGTGAAATAGGTTCATATGTTTCAATTAATGAAATCGATAGAAAAATCATAGCTGAAATTGTATCTGTTGAAGAAAAGAATCTGTTTACCAATAAAGAGCTTAGCAAACCAAACGGTACAAGATTGGTGGCTTTGAGTTTAATTGGTGAAATAACAGATGATTCATTTTGCTTTGGTGTATCAAAGCCACCCCATATTTATTCAGAGATAAGCATTATTCATCAATCAGACTTACAGGTAATGCTTGATGTAGGAGAATCAGAGGAAGAAATAGTTGAAGGTGTCAACACAAGACTCCGCTCACTCAGAATCGGACAATCAGTTGTATTCCCTGATTATCCTGTCAATATAAACATTGATAGGTTTTTTGGGTTTCATTTCGCAGTATTTGGAAATACAGGCGCAGGTAAATCAAATACAATTGCAAGGATAATTCAAAATATATTTCTGAAAAGAGAGTATTCCGCAAAAGGAGCCAAGTTTATTATTTTTGATTCAAATGGGGAATACAACCGAGCATTTGAATCAATCAATGAATTCAACGCCGATATAAAATGCAAATGTTTTTCGTGTGACACGGAAACAGAAAACCATCTTGAAATACCGGTTTGGGCTCTTTCGGCAGATGATTGGGCAATATTGTTACACGCCTCGGAAAAAACACAAATCCCTGTATTGTATCGTGCAATGGATATTGCAAAAGTATTCTATGATCCTGATTGCAATGACGATGAAGTTAAAAACCATATCTTAGCTTCAACTGTACTCGGGATTTTGAATAGTTCCGATTCTTCACCTTCTAAAGCAGATAAAATAAGAGCTATTCTGGCTCAATTTGCAACAAACGAGTTTAAACTTACAAAAACAGTAGATGAAGTCCACAAACAATTAAATCAATTACTTGAGGTATCATATGGAGAAATGAAGCTTCAACAAGCACTAATAAATTATTGTGATCAATTTATTAAAAGCGATGTTGATAACAACTTGGGAATAAAAAAACTTGTTCCTTTTGATTTAAAACAGTTTTCAGAAGCTGTGAAATTTGCAACACTATACGAAGGAAGTATAAGTTCACAACGTATTCAAGAATACACATCGACCTTGCTTACCAGGCTTCAAGCAATAATAGAAGGATCGCAAGGAAAACTGTTTACAAAAACAGAATATACTTCGATAAATGATTACATAAAATCACTTATCGGAGATAATCAAATCCTCGATATTGATATAAGTATGTTGGATGATTCTTCGAGTGAAGTTATTGCTAAAGTATTATCAAAAATTATATTAGACTACGTTAGGAAACTTAAGCAAAAAGCAGAAATGCCAATTAATCTGATTGTTGAAGAAGCTCATCGTTTCGTGAAAAATGATGGCAACAATAATTCCTTTGGCTTTAACGTATTTGAGCGGATTGCCAAAGAAGGTAGAAAATACGGATTATTGATGGGCATTTCTTCGCAACGACCAAGTGAGTTGTCAAAAACAGTTGTGTCTCAATGCAGTAATTTTATTATTCATCGCGTTCAGAATCCTGATGATTTACAGTACATCTCCAAAATGGTACCCTACATTAATAGAGGTATTCTGGATAGGCTTACTTACCTTCAAACGGGAACCGCTCTTGTTTTCGGAACAGCAATTAACCTACCGACATTAACTCGATTCGCTATAGCTTCACCGGAAACCGATAGTAACAGCGCAAGAATATCGGAAAAATGGTTTGTGGAATAGTGTATTGATTAGAGGAAAAATATGGAACTTTCTTTTACTAAAGGTACCTTTGTATCAAATCCCGGAGAATTAAACTATAAACAAGTTCTTGAAGATTTCAAAGAGCTAATACTATCCGAATTTTGACATACAATATTTCGGGAAACTACAAAAATGATACTTTGCTTTCAGCGTTATCAGATACAAATGCGGATATTCAGATAATTACAAACATTCCCTCTCGAATGGAATATTACTATGATTCTGAAGCAGGGCGAAGAATGCGGTTAAATGCACAGAAGAATATAAAAGCTTATATTTCAAAATTAAATTCCGATAATTATTCTGCGGGGTTCTCTGCGTTTTTCAATTTACATAATCACGCAAAAATAATAGGTACAGAAAATATTGTTTATATCGGTTCGGCTAATTTTTCAAATGAAAGTGCTAAAAGTATTGAAACTGGTGTTATTATTGAAGATAGAGCTTTTATAAGAAATCTCTATTCGGATTTTTTGCTGAAATAGTAAAAGACTCGCTTTCATATTATGACGAAACATTTAGTGCATTTCGCCTCTTTATTTTATTTCTTTTAGAGAAGTTTCAATGCGTTTATAATGATATGCTTGTCAATCTATTTACGGACTATAACCGAACCAAATTAACATTGGCTGATACAATAAACATTACAACTGATCAGTTGCATTCACTATATTTATTATTTGAGGAATTGGAAAGAATACCTGACGCATTGGATGATACTTATGATGAAAGTAATGAAGAGTATAATACAGAGTTAGAAATAATAAAAGAACTTTCAAATAACATTGATATAGAATGGTTTAAATCAGCAATTTCATATGGCGGTGAATTATTCTCTTTAGTCGATTTTGATGAAGAAAAAGAAGCGCTTAACATTTTACAAACAAAAAATATATATGATGCCAACGAAGAAAAACTGGACTTTTACGCACAAAAATCAATTGATGAAGCTAACTCTGAATTACATTCATTAAGAGACAATTTTATAGCAATTGAGGATGATTTTATTTCTGGGTTTAATACAATTCTCTCTAATCTTAATCAAATAATTGAATTTACTGAAAAATGGAAACCATTAAAAATCAATTCTGAAATAGATAATACATAAATTATTTGCTAAAATCAAAAAGCGTGTAAGCAACTATAACTCCTGCTTACACGCTCGTTTTATTTTATCTCTTGTTCGGTTTCATCAAACAGCGGGCTGTCAAAGAATTGTCGAACAGTGATTTCCAAACCGTCGCAGATTTTCTTGATGGACACCACGCCCGGATTCTGGCTCTTTTGATTGAGCATACTGTATATGGTTGACGGCGACACGCCTGAAATATTTGCAAGGGCATTGACAGCAATGTTTCTCTCACGGCACAGCTCCAAAATGCGCTGCGCAACAGCTTCTTTTGTTCTCATAGCCTTCTCCTTTGCGATTTATCGTAATTCAATTCTACAAAAATGTGCGATAAATCGTGTGGGATATATCGCAATTATAAAGATTATGTGTTATAATTTACGATATATCCCACAAAGGAGATTATTATGTTTTCAGTTTATACGGTTTGCTTTTTCGGGCATCGTCAGATAGATGATTTTAGGATAGTTGAACAAAGGATTGAACGGCTAATAGATAAGTTGCTTAATGAACACGAATATGTCGAATTTCTCGTCGGACGTGACGGCGAGTTTGACCAACTTGTTACCTCTGCAATTCGACGTTGCAGAAAGCACTTGGATACAGCCAACTGCTCTGTCACTTGGGTTATGCCTTATCTGAAATCGGATTATATCAAGAACAGGAAATGCTATGATAACTACTACGATTCTGTTGAGGTCTGCGAGCAATCCGCTAATGCTCACCCGAAATCTGCTATTCAAATCCGAAACAGAGCAATGGTTGACCGTTCCGATTTGTGCGTTTTCTGCGTTACGCATAAGAGCGGCGGTGCTTATCAAACGCTTCGATACGCAAAAAAGTCAAGTTCAAATATCGTCAATCTTTTTGAATGATTCTACTTTTCGGTTACAGTTTTGTATTTCTGTATGAAGAAAGTTTGTGTTTAACCATTATGCTGTTATCATATATGATAACAATTCGGCGAGGTGATTCATATCAGAACAAGTGATGATGTAGTTAAAAAGCGTCAAGCAATTATATCAAAAATAGCTCAAGTAAGGCTCGAAAAAGGGTTTTCTCAAACGCAACTGGCTAAACTTACCGGAATGCACCGCTCAAATATCTGTCGCATTGAAAGCGGACGTCAAAATATCTCTCTTGATACTTTAATAAGAATATTTGACGCACTTGGCATAGATATTTCGATTGAACTGAAAGATAAATAAGAATACGCTTTTAGAAAATCACCTAAAAAACAAAAGCTGATGTAATTCAATTAAGAACCACATCGGCATTTGTGTTAATTATAGATTATTTCAGCGTTCACAACTTCTCTCGCTCGTTGGGCAGCATTGTTCATCTTGCGTACCCATAGTATTTGATTGGTGGCTTTTAACTGTTCGGTGCAGCCTTCTTCTTTAGCAAAAGACTGCACAAGCTCGTCGTACATCTTCTGCGCCCGTTCATCAATGTCGGCAAGGTATTCGTTCAGCCTACATTTTGTGAGCAGGTTGGTATAAAGAATCGGGCGGCTTCGTTTGATATAGCGAAGGCGTTGTTGTCCCCACAAGCCGATTGGTCGGTTATCCTGTTCGGGAAGCGTTAAATTCGGCAGCAAATAATCTCCTTGACGTGTATATGTAATCTCCATTGTCAGACCTCCTTAATCTTAATCTTTTTAGTTTTGGCTTTTGAAATTCTAATAAGCAGTTCATCAACTAAATCGGTGAACATTCCTTGTGAAATAAGGTTGTTTCTCAAATCAATCAGGCTGTTGATAACGGCTCTGCGTTTCTCTGCTGTGAGGCAAATATGATATTTAGTTTTCATAATTGAATCTCCGATTTTATAACAAATTCAGCGGGCGTTCATCAATCAAAAATTCTACCATTTTTCTACCAAAATCATTTATCAAACAGATTTAGGCGTTGTTACTGATTCCCTTTAATTTTATGACAGCCCGCAGTTTAAGGGCATTTAAGCAGAAAAGTGATTATATAAAAATATTCAAATATGCTCCTATTCCGCTTCAAGTCCTTCTGCCCCTGCCAAGGTATGATGTCTCAAAAATGGTTTAGATAAGCCGTTTTTGAGACTTTTTCTTTTTGCAGAAATTTTCTCTGTCGGCAACTTTTTTCGGATTTTCTAAAAATTTTCTAAAAATTGTGATTTTCGACTTGAAAATTAACGGCACAAGATATCAGTAATCATCAGGATTTTCGCACCTTTTTTACCGCAAAATTCGTTCTAAAAAATACAGTAAATCTTCCGAAAAATGAAAATTTATTCACGGAATTACAAATCAATTTCAGCTTTGTATCAAGAGTGCGTGAAATGTTCAGCTTGCTTGTTTTATCAACATGAGCATAAAAGTTCAAGAACTGTTTGTCTGAGTGTGTCAATCTCTTTTATCCTAAAGGCATATTTTGGATGGAGCTTGATAATTTCGCAGGTATCGAGTCCGTTTTCGATTTCTTCAATCAGAGCAGACATATCGGGAGAATTTTCATCAACAGGCTTTGGAACATTACCAACCTCTTCAAGGGTATCAATAAGGTTTGTCTGTTCCTTATCAGAACCCTGCCACTTGTCCTTCTTGCGGAGATAGTCACGATTTTCCATTACACTGCCGTTAGCCTTGTCAATATGCGCAACAGGGAATCTGTTCTTCAATGTTGAAAAGCGAATCGGCGATTTTGAGTAAATGAAAATGTGCATATGCTTTGTGCCTGTGGTTGCAATTTCATCCACAAAAAACTGTTTTAACTTGCTATTGCAATTTGCAAATTTATAATTCTTTCAACCTGTTATCAACATTATACCAAAGGTCACTGTACCATTATCTACCCTTTGCTTGCAAAAACAGCCCTGCAAATGGGTACAGGGCTGTAAATTTAAAGATTTATTCATTGCTTATCAGATTTAATCGTCTGTAGCTTTGAAATTTATTTTATTTTCGGTCGCAAAGGTGTGTGCATAGGAATCTGTCGGGGCGTGGATTGTTAGGTCTTTTGAATCTTTGAAGGCAGATTTTCCTATGTAGGACACATTTTTGGTCAGGTAGATATCCTCAAGGGAGTAGGATTCTTTGAACGCATTATCGGCTATGAATCTTACTGTATCGGGAACGACTGTTTCCTTTGCACCGCCGTAATTTATTGCGTCATCTGCAATTGAAATCACATCCAAGCCGTCAATATGTGCAGGAATTTCAAGCTTTTCCTCTGTCGACATTGGGTTATAGTTAGTTATTACGCACACGGGCTTGCCGTCATCATAGATAACATCATAATTATAATATTCGCCGTAATACGCACCGTTTCTGATTTTTGAATAATCGGTATTTTTAGCCTCCGGATTTTCAGGCTCGGTCGTATAGTTTTTATAATTGATTTTATTTTCAACCGCAAATTTTTCAGCATAAGAACCCTTTTCGGCATATATCGTAAGGTTGTCAATGCCGTCAAAAGCGGTTTTTGCAATCTTATTTACGGAGGGCGCAATATAAATTTCCGTTATATTTTTTGAATCCTTAAATGCGTCATCCTTGATTTCACAAATGCCGTTGGGGATAACAACTTTTTTCAGACAATCAAAGCCGCTGAAAGCCTCATTTTCGATAGCGGTTATTTTTGTATTTTCATCGTATGAAGTCGGAATATACGCATCGTCCAAGCCGTAATATCCGCCCTGAAACAAGCCGACAGTGGCATAAAAATTTCCGTTTTCATCGTCTTGAAATTGAATTACAAACTGACCGTCAGCTGAAGCCTTTAGGCGATATTTTTCATCAACAGCCATTTGTTCAAATCTGTTATTTACAATTGTCGCCCTGGCAAGGAAAGACAATCCGAGCAAAGCGGCAACCGAGATGCAAAGAACAATGAAAAATTTATGAATAAACAGTTTACTTTTCATGCAGCTCACCTTCTGTCATTTCCAAAACAACATCACAAACTTCTTCCAAATCCTCTTTGTGATGAGTTGTGATAACCACGAGCGCACCTCTTTCTTTTTCTTCTTTAAGAAGCTTGTAAATAAGCTGTACACCGTCATTATCAAGTGCATTTGTCGGTTCATCAAGCAGGATGATTTTCTGCTTTTCAAACACAGCCTGAGCAATATTCAGCCTCTGTTTCATACCAAGCGAAAACTTTTTCACCTTTAAATCGGACTTTAATCCCACACGCTCAAGCGCTGTTTTAATGTCCTCATCGGTGGCGGTTTTCTTGATTTTGCCGAGGATTTTCAGATTGTCAAAAGCATTGTACTGGGGCAACAGGTTCATATTTTCAATCACGATACCTATGCTCGGAGGGAACGACATATCCTTGTGCAAAACCTTTCCGTCAATCACAACAGAGCCGCTGTCGGGAACAAGCAAGCCTGCAATTGCTCTCAAAAGCATAGTTTTGCCCGAACCGTTGTGTCCGTAAAGTCCGTAGATTTTGCCGTACTCAAAATTGTAACTTACATTATTTAAAATCGGTCTTGATTTGATACTTTTACAATAATTTTTTATTTCTACCATAATATCACCTCAAAAAATATCGGTTTTCTTAAATCTCAAATTCAGAATGAAAATGCACAAAGCATTTAACGCAACTATGAATAACAGGTATCCGTAGTAAATGCTCTCGCCCGACACAGCACCGTTCTGCATTCCGAACATCAAGCTCGGGAAGAGAAGCATTTTCCAAATCGGTGCGTCAACAAAATTCTGAACCAAATAGTACGCAATAAAGCAATAGATGAAAATTCCTATGTTCACAATGTGTGCAGGAATACTGATTTCAAGCAAAGACTGAATAACTATCAGCGAAAAAATTGTCAGAAAGTACATAATCAAAGATTTAAGAGTTCCGCTTTCAACGGGAGTCATACTTTCTCTTGCAACAAAAAAGATTATGAACTGGAACAAAACAATGCAAATCAATGCTATAAAATTGTTAAGACAACGCTTTAAAATCAGCACTGTTTTTGAATAATTGCGTACAATTAACATCTTGCCGTAGCCTTGTTTAAGGTTCTCAATTGAGCCGCTTGTAAAGAAGAGAATAAAACATAGGGGCAACAAAAGCAGCATAAATTTTGTAATTTCAAAGCCGTAATTGTTTGGGGCTAAACCAATCATAAAGGCATTTTGAAAGTTCCCCTGAAATACACAACTGAACAATTGAGCAAGGCACGCAACAATTAGTATTATCGACAAAACAAGCTTACTTTTTAACATTACTCAAAACATCCTTTTTCTGATACAAAAAGTAGGAAGAGAAGATAAGCATAAACATCATAAGCAATGCTCTCAATATAATGCCCCACATATCCGACAGAACCATTTCGCCGTTCATAAGTTTTGACAACACTATGGCATCTCTGAACGGAAGCCACACCCTGCTTATCATAAAAGCTACATCTGCAAAAAACTCTGTAAAAATCAGAGATATGGTGATAATTGGGGCAACTTTCGGAGAAATGATTATTCCGAATGAGAGCATAACGAGTCCTGCTCTGAAATAAAACAAAAACAAAGTCAAAAGTTCAAGTGCCGAATATTGCAAAAAATTCGATTCTAAAATCAGGTTAATGTCAAAGCAGATGAGTGCCGCAACTACGCTGACTGCTTCTATAAAAAACGAAAACAAAAAAGCAAATACCGCACAATCAGCAATTCTTCCTGTCACAAAAGAGGCTCTCGATTTCAGTCTTACAATGTAGCTTACATTCTCATCGGTAAATATGTAAAACAAAAGCAGAACAAACACTACTATGAAAATGCAAACAACATTACCTGATGCAGTAAAATCTCCGTTACCTGCAACTCTGTAAAAAACACCTTTTGGGCTTAACTTCTCAGCATAATCCGAATTAAAATAATTATAAAATCGTAAATATGTGTATGTGCAAAGCAGAGTAAAAAACACTGCACAAAGCGGAAGTATGATTGCATACTTTTTTAATTTACACCTGATCATACTTAGTCACCTTAAAGAACGAAAACAGAACAGCAATCACATTTATGGCTAACACTAAAATAACTCCGGGGAAATATTTTGACAGGGGATATTCGGTAAATGGTTGAAAAGCACCTCTGACCGACGATTCCATAATACACGGTATATACCACAATATGAAATCTAACGGATAAAGGATAAATCTGTTAGGAAACGCCATTGCAAGTGCCGTTGCACCGCTTCCCAAAAAAGCACCAACAAATGAAAATAGGAAAATACAAAGCAGATTATAAAACATCGGGTGACTGAACTGCTCAGCCATACTTGGTATTACCTTTATAGATTCCGGATCCATAAATAAATATGTACCTCCTGCAAAAACGATATGCACCATAAGAAGATTAAGCAAAAGAGGGATTACAAGTATCAAAAATGAAACAGTAAAACTTTTAAGCATATTTAATGCAAAATACTTATTCTTGCCTCTTTTGGTGACAAGAATATTTTTGTATCCTATTCTGTAATCTTCAATGCAATCGTCCGCAACAATAATTGCCAAGAACAACGGTAAATACCCTTTCAACACGCCTTGAAGTCCTGTCGTCATAAAAGACCCCAAGAAAGCAGCCAATGCCGGAAAAGGAACAGCCGCTCCTTTGCTCACATCTATAAGAGCCTTCAATACATCTAAAATCGGAGCTGCAAAAATAAAAAGTATAACTCCTAATTTAAGTTTGTTATTAAATATCCGGGTAATATAATATGACATATTTTTCACCTCAATTTTTACTAAACACATTTTTTGATTTGAACAATTACAATGAATATGCCGATTTCTTAATTTATTTGCTATTTGTTTTAATCAACCGATTTCTTTTATATTCAAATTATACAAATGCAAAGTGACTGTAAAATGACTATAGCCCTTTTACAAAATAAAACAGGAAAACAAAGCGACAATACGCATTTTGTTTTCCTGTTTAATTATTTAATATTTTATTGTATTATTAAAAGCTTCCGCACATCAGAGCATTTTCCAATTTTCTGCATCAAACACACCTTTGGTGGTTATTCTCAAGCTTGGAATAACGGGCAGACTCAGAAACGAGAGAGTCATAAACGGATCAATGCTTTTATCCGCACCGAGTTCATATGCAGATGACTTTGCATTTTCAAGCTTTTCGTTTACGGTTGTCAGCGGTTCATCGGACATCAAGCCTGCAATCGGGAGTTCAAGCAGAGCCTTGATTTTGCCGTTTTCAACAACTGCGATACCGCCCTTGCTGTCCTTGATTGCGTTCACGGCAACGGCTATATCATCATCATTACAGCCGACTGTGATAATGTTGTGCGAATCGTGGGCAACCGAGGTTGCGACTGCGCCCGATTTCAGCGAATAGCCTTTAACATAGCCGACACCGATATGGTTTGTGCCTTTGTGACGCTCAATGCAGGCAATTTTCAGAATATCGTTTTCCACATCAATTTTATCGGCTGTGCCGAGATTGCGTGTGAGCAATTCACCGCCGACAAGACCGATAAGTCCGAGTTTTCCGTCAACCTTGAAACTGCTCGGAGTTACGCTGTCAAGGTGGAAAGTGTCAAAGCATTTTTCGGCAAGCTTTTCATCAACTGTGGGAGCAGAAAAGTCCTTAACTTCGCCGTCAAAAACAAGCTTGCCACGCTTGAAAACCGTTTCAACATTGAAATCTTCAAGATTATTGACAACAACAATATCGGCAAGATAACCCGAAGCAATCGCACCTTTGTTATTGAGCAAAAAGTATCTTGCGGCATGGTGGGTTGCTGTTTTGAGGGCAACAATCGGATCTGCACCGTTTTTCAGCGCCTGTTTTACAATGTAGTCAATATGACCGCCGTAGAGCAAATCGCTTGGATGCTTATCATCTGTTGCAAACATACACCTTGAGTAATACTGCTGAGTCAAAAGCGGCATAAGTGCCTTGAGATTATGAGCGGCAGTACCCTCTCTTATCATAATAAACTGACCTTTTCTCAGCTTTTCAAGGGCATTTTCAAAGGTGGAACACTCGTGGTCGGAATACACTCCTGCGGCAATGTATGCGTTGAGGTCATTGCCCGAAAGCTCAGGAGCGTGACCGTCAATTTTCTTGTGATGAGCCTGCGAGGTGACAATTTTTGAAAGCACATTTTTATCGCCGTTGATAACACCGACATAGTTCATCATCTCTGCAAGTCCGAGTACCTTTTTATTATCCAAGTACAAGTCAATATCCTTGCAGTCAAGCTCCGCACCGCTCTCGTCAATTTCTGTGGCAGGCACACATGACGGCATCATAAAATGAACATCAATCGGCAAATTTTGCGATGCCTGAATCATATATTCAACTCCGTCAATGCCCATTACATTTGTGATTTCGTGAGGGTCGGTTATGACTGTGGTTGTACCGTGGGCAACAACTGCCTTTGCAAATTCAGCAGGAGTCACCATTGAACTTTCAAGGTGAATATGTGCGTCAATAAAGCCGGGGAGAACGAGTTTTCCGCTGACATCAATCTCTGTTTTGCCGTCATATTTTCCGACTCCCGCAATCAGTCCGTTTGCAACGGCTATGTCACCGCACAAAAATTCATTTGAAAACACATTAAGATACTTTGCGTTTTTTAAAACAAGGTCTGCCTTTTCCCTGCCTGCCGCAACCGCAATTAGTCTCTGCTTTGCTGCAAGCTGTCTGTCTGTTTTCTGTCCGTATATTTCCTGCATAAAAGCACCGCCCTTCTTATATATATTTACAAGATTATAGCACTTTGCAAAAACCATTTCCATAAGTATTTTTCACGAATATTCTTCGCAATTTTTTGCTAAATTGCATAAGATGTGTGCATATTTTCATCTGTCAGACAATAATAATTTTAACAATTTATTGTGCTAATGTATTGAAATGCACAAACTGCGGTGATATAATTTATTTATAAGTATTGTTTTCGGAGGGATAAATTATGTCACACACATACAGCGAATTTTTACCGAGTTACAGCGTAGGAGTTGATTGCTACAAGGCGATTCCCGAAATTGTGAAGCCGTACGGCAAAAAGGCGGTTGCAGTCGGCGGTAAAACAGCTATGGAAAAATCAAAAAAGGCTTTGCTTGAAGGCATCAAAGGCTCTGACATTGAAATCATTGATTTTGTATGGTACGGCGGTGACTCCAGCTATGAAAATGTTGAAAAAATAAAGAACAATCCGTCTGTGCAAAAGGCTGATATGGTGTTCGGTATCGGAGGCGGACGAGCTGTTGACACGGCAAAAACCTATTGTGCTTTATATAACAAACCGTTGTTCACATTCCCGACAATTGCATCAAACTGTGCGTCATGCACCTCGCTTTCGGTAATGTACAATCCCGACGGTACTTTCAAGGAATATTCGTACCACAAAGCCCCTGCAATTCACACATTCATCAACACAAAAATTATTGCCGAATCACCCGAAAAGCTTATGTGGGCAGGAATCGGTGACGCACTTTCAAAGGAATATGAAGTAATTTTTGCGTGTCGTGAAAAGAATATGATTCACACACCGTTGCTTGGCAAGGCAATTGCCTCCGCAAGTACCGAACCGCTCATAAGCTTTGGCAAAAAAGCTCTTGAGGACTGCAAAAACAATGTGCCGACAGAGGCAATTGAGCAGGTTGCGCTTGACATTATTATCACGGCGGGACTTGTTTCAAATTTTACCGTACACGAAAACAATCCTAATCCCGAGGAGGATTATTACTACAATTCATCGCTCGCACATTGTGTTTATTACGGTGCGTCACTCTTTCCGCAATGTGAACGGCAGCATCTGCACGGCGAAATTGTTTCATTCGGTGTGCTGTGTCTGCTGACATATGACGGACAATTTGAGGAGCGAAACAGAATTTTTGAATTTAACCACAGTATCGGACTTCCTTGCACTCTCGGCGAAATTGCACTTACTCCGGATGATGTGCCTGCAATTGCTCACAAAGCCGCAAGCGTTGTTGAGTGGAAGTATGTCCCGGGTAATCCGACCGAGGACGCATTCATCAATGCAATTCTTGCAACCGATAAAGCCGGCAAGGAATTTTTGGCTGATAAATAATTAAGTTTAGTTGTAACTGACTGCTACATTATTTATGTAAATGTATCCCATTTATACAGTTTATTTTCATCATAAATTTTCTGCAATTACCTGCGGGCGGATGATATCCGCCCATACGGAATTGTGCGAACGGTTGCAATGTTAGGCTCGGGCATAATATGTCATTTTTTATACCATACTATCTTCACGAACTGGGAACGGTGGTTCACCGTAAAACCGAACCGCCCTCGGCAGTGCATGCGCTGTCGAGGGCGGTTCGGTTTTACAAGGGGTTTCCGGAAGTTATCTTACTGAAATCAGTTGTTTTTAGGGGTTTTGCTGTTATAGATTTCTTTGTTGAGGCAATGTTCTTTTGCACAAACTATAACATTGGTAGCGGCGTCACCGATAACATTAAGTGTGATAACAGCCATACCCGGGAGGTAGTTCATAGCAAGAATAAGCGAGTAGCCAATCATACAAAGATCTGAGTTCAAGCCAAGTCCCATCATTACAACATAAACCATTGTTGTACCTGCAACAGGGATTGCCGGAGTACCGACTGCTGTGCAGATTGAGAGGAATGCTGTAAGGCAAAGGGTTGCAGGAGTAATGTTGACGCCTGCGGCTGTGGCGATGAATGTAATGGCAATCATATGCATTGCGGTTGTACCGTTCATATTGATTGTCATACCTGTTGGAAGAACAAAGCTGCTGATTTCTTCGGAACAGCCGAGTTCGTTAATACAGGTTTCCTTATTAAGCGGAAGCGTTGCGGCAGACGAGTTTGTTGCTGCTGCAAACATACCGATTTTTGCCGCCTTTTTAAGGAAGATAAACGGATTAAGTCCTGTTGTAATGAAAATACCGATTGGGTAAATTGTGCAAACAAGAAGAAGGCTTACAACAATTGTTACAACAATCCACATCATTGTCGGTGAAATGTACTCAATTCCGTAAACGGCGAGTGCTCTTACGATCATACAGAAAATTGCGATAGGAGCAATCTTGTTGATAAGGAAGTTGAGGAACATCTGAACGATATCGTTGATGTTTTCAAAAACTTTCTTGAGCGGATCTGCTTTTTCGCCCATCTTTGTCATACAAAGACCAAAGATAATTGCGATAACAACAACGCAAAGAATTGTGTTGTTAGATGACATTGCGTTAATCATATTGCTCGGAACAGCGTTTACAATTGTTACGAGCGGATTGTAACCCTCCATTGTAACGATGTCCTGAGCCTGTTGTGCCGGAAGATTGACTGTGAACCAACCAAGACTCTTTGCAAGATAAGCTGCTGCGCCTGCAAGAGCTGCTGCTACGATATAGAAGCAAAGGTAGGACACAAATGTTTTACCTGCGATTCGACCGAGCTTTTTTGGGTTTGCAAGGCTGCAAAGTGCAAGTGTCAGCGAACAAAGGACGAGAGGAACAATCATCATCTGAAGTCCCTTCATAAACAGCTGACCTACGATGTAGAACAAGCCGAGTCCTTCGATATCTTTTGTTGCGGTGATATCCTGGAATAAAATTGCCTCAACAACTTTCCAGGCTCCTTCGCCGTCTGTTCCCATTACCGCACTTTTAATCAGCAGACATATAAAGCCGACTACAAAACCTGCGACAACGGCAATCATCATTTTCTTGACAATTGAAGCTTTCTTCTTCTCCTTTTGTTTTGTCATTTTTACATCTCCTTATCTGTGAATTTGGGTAACCCCTTTATTGCGGAACTGCCGAATAAACTGCCTCAAGGAATATTTGCACATCCTATCCTCATATTTAATCGGTGTGTCCTTAATGTGACGGGAACCGTCTCCGATTGGTCTCCCGTCTGCAAAAATAACCGTAATTAATAGAATTTCCATAGTGATATATAAAATAATTACTATGTTTAAAATTCAACTCAGATTTAACAACACTATCCAATAATAACAAAAATATTTTCGATGCGTTCTCAAAACTGTTAAATCTGCTAAAGTTTTGACAGCGCAAAAGCTCCTGCTGTTTTTGATTAAAAAGAACAGGAGCTTTAATGGGTAAAATTATAAAAAGCACTGACTCAAACTATGTACCGGACAAGGTAAATCAGTACATGAGTTTTATTTTCATCTGCTCACAAAACTCAAGCCATTCCTGTGACGGCTTTTCGTCGGTAATCAGATAATCGATCCTATCCCAATCCAAAAAATTGACAAACGCAGTATGGTTGAATTTTGAATGGTCTGCAAGTAATACCACACATTCGGCACGGCTTGCCATCTCAGACTTCAAATCAGCCTCACCTTCGGAAGAATCAGTTATGCCTCTTTCCATATCAAGCCCTTTGCATCCGAGGAGAACAAGGTCAACATTGTACTTTTTCATAGCCTCTTTTGCAGGTTTTCCGTAGAAAGAACGGGTTTTTTCATCATAAAGTCCGCCGGTTGAAACCAGCTTCATTTTACAAGTGTCGAGTTCCTGAAAAATCTGTGCAGAAAATGTAATTGCGGTAAGATTTTCATTGTCCTTAAAAAGCTTAACAGCCTCAAGAACAGTTGTGCTGTTATCAATCATCATCGTGTTCACACCGATAAATTTATCAACAAGCAGCTTAGCAATTTTCTTTTTGCCCTCAAGGTTAATTCCCTTGCGTTTAAAGAAATGCACTCTGTCATTCTGAGAAGTTGTATTAAGAACAGCTCCGCCGAAAGTTCTGGTAATGATACCGTCATTCTTCAGCTTTTCAAGATCACGCCTGATAGTTTCTTCGGTTACATTATATATTCTGCTTAAATCCGAGACGAAAACCTCGCCTTCGGTTTCAACCTTTTGTCTGATTTCGTCAATTCTCTTTGCCATAAACATTTCCCTCAACTTTTATTACATACTAACATAATTATCAACAAAAGTAAAGGGAATTCGACTGTTTTTACAATAATTTTAACAATCGGGAGCGGATTTCTTCACCCTATACACAAAGGTGTATTAAGCAACCCTTAATTATTTGTCGATAGCCTCAACCATATCACGCATCATTGCAACATCAGCGGAATCAAGTTCAAGTTCGGCTGACTTAACATTCTCGGCAATCTGATCTACAGTAGTAGAACCGCTGAGAAGGTTGATAAAGTCACCCTGAGCAAGAATCCATGCAAGAGCAAGGTTAGCAATTGTACAGTTATATTTTTTACAAAGAGGCTTCCACTGATCCATAACATCCATAGCCTTCTGCATATTTTCGGGCTGGAACCATTTCTTTGGAATCTGTGCGCCTACAGGCTTGTAATCTCTTGGGAATGTACCCGAGAGAAGTCCCATTTCGAGCGGTGAGTAAGCCTGAATTGTAACACCGTTTTCACGACAGCAAGGAATGATTTCATCCTCAATGCCACGGTCAAGAATTGAATACTTAGCCTGAACGATATCAAGCTCGCCCCACTTGAGGTACTCCTGAATCTGCTTGATATCTACATTTGCAGCACCGATAGCCTTGATTTTGCCCTGAGCCTTGAGATCGTTGAGAACCTCCATAGTCTTCTGAATCGGAACATAATACTCGCTACCCTCAATTGACTGCCAGTGTGTCATATATACATCAACATAGTCTGTGCCCATTCTCTTGAGTGATTCTTCAATTTCTCTCTTGATTGAAGCACTGTTGAGGTTCTTATAAAGCTGAATGCCGTTTACCTTGTTGAAAAGGTCGCCCTTCATCTCCTGATCCCATGTAACACCGCACTTTGTAATGATTACAACATCTTCACGGTTCATGCTCTCAAGAGCCTTGCCGAGGATTTTCTCGCTGTTGCCAAAGTTGTAACCGGGAGCTGTGTCGATAAGGTTTACACCGAGCTTTGGAGCTTCACGGATTGTATCTACAACAACCTGAAGGTCGTGGTCGCCGCCCCATGCCGAGCCGCCGCCGATTGACCAGGTGCCGAGTCCCATTCTTGAAATATCAATGCCTGTTTTGCCAAGCTTCATCGTCTTCATTTTGCATCTGCCCTTTCTTTAATAATATATTGGTGGGGGGTTGCCCTGCATTCTTACGAACACAGGGCGTAATGTCACAGATTTATTACTATTACAGGATATAATCTTTTTTATACTTTTCAAGCATTTCTTCAACCATTTCTTTGTTCCGAACGCCTGTTGTTGCACCGACATACTGAACCGAAATAGCCGCTGTGCAGTTAGCATAGATACCGCAGTCACGGATATCCTTGCCCTGAAGAAGTGCCGAAATAAAGCCTGATGCAAAGTTGTCGCCTGCACCGATTGTGTCGATTGCGGTTACACCCTTGCAGGCAGGAACAATCATTGCTCCTGCGGCATTGCGGATGTAACATCCACGCTTGCCTATCTTCATGATTACATTCTTAACGCCGCATTCAAAGAGCTTGTCCGCAACCTTTGATTCTTCGGTTTCGCCTGTCATAAGGCAAGCCTCGTCAAAGTTCGGGAAGAAGTAATCCACATAGCTTAATGCTTCTCTGATATCGTCAAGCGTTTCACCGAGTCTTGGCTTTATCATATCGGCGGTAATTGTCATACCTGCCGCCTTTGCCTCTTTAAAAATCTTTACAAGCGTCTTGCCGTCAAGAAGAGGACAGTTAAAGATACTTGCGAGGGAAAGGATTTTTGCCTGCTTCATTTTTTCAAAGTCAACATGCTCAATGTTTTCTTTCCACAAGCTGCCATTGCGGTTTGTAACAAAGGTTCTTTCACCGTCATCGGTTACAAGACCAATGTTCATTGAGGTGTCGATTGTCGGATCAATCTTGATGCCTTCAACATCTATGTTGTCCTTCTCGCAGGAGCGAAGGATAAACTGACCTGCAGCGTCATCACCGATACAAGCGATAATGCCTGTTTTAAAGCCTAAACGGCTGATGATTGTTGCCTCGTTCATTGCGTCACCGCCGACAGACATTGCAATTCTGTCAACCGGATATGACTCGATATCAAAAATATCTCTTGATACCGGACGAAGTGGAATGTCAACTACCGCTGCGCCAAGACAGATAACATCAAGTTTTTTCTCTGTATTACTCATATTACTCATCTGCTCTGCCGTCATCGCCAAAGAGTTTAATCTTGTACATTGCACGCTCTTTAACAGCCTTTCTTACTTCACGCTCAACAGCAAGGAATGGCTCGTCCTTGTGAGCATTAATAGCTTCCATAGCAGCCTGGCAAAGCTCTGTGTGAATGTTGATTTTAGCGATACCGAGTGAGATGGCCTTTTTAATGTCCTCGTCACCGATACCCGATGCACCGTGGAGTACGAGCGGAACATCTACTTCTTTGGCAACTGCCTCGAGTACATCGAAAGCAAGCTTTGGCTCTGAAGAATATACGCCGTGAACATTACCGATTGCAACTGCAAGTGAGTCACAGCCTGTTCTCTCAACAAATTCCTTAGCCTTTGAAGGATCTGTGTACTGGTATTCTGAAAGTGCCTCTTCATATACTGTTTCGTTACCTACATGACCAAGCTCAGCCTCAACAGGAATGTTGTAAGCGTGGAAGTAGTCAACGCATCTCTTGATTTCAGCAACATTTTCTTCATAAGGAAGAGCTGATGCGTCACGCATTACCGAATTCATGCAGTGATTAACAGCGTTCTGAAGAATTGTCATGTTTCTGCCGTGATCCCAATGCTCAATTACAGGAACAGTAGCCTTCTTTGCCATTGAATCCATCATGTAGCAGAAGTCTTCAAAAGAAGTGTTGCCTGTGAAACCTGTACCGAATGAAATAATGATTGGAGCACGGAGCTCTTCGGCTGCGTCAATAACACCCATGAGCATTTCTGCATTCCATACATTGAAGTGAGGAATAGCGTAGTGTCCCTCTGTTGCCTTCTTTTCCCAATATCTGATATCTGATAACATTTTAATCACCTTTCCTTATGAAAATTTTTAATAAATCTGTGTATATCAGTCGGCTACCTTGATAACGCCCTTAACCATATTGGCTTTCTTTTCGGGGTCGATAGCGTCCATAAATGCCTGCTGAACATCTTTGTAATCATAGATGTTTGTAACCATATCCTTAACATTGAACTTACCGCTTGCGATTGCCTCGATTGTCTGCGGGAAGTTGTTGCAGTAACGGAATGATGTCTGAATCATAACCTCACGGTTAATCTTGAGGAAGTCAATCGGAACAGGCTTTGACTGTGTGCCGACCATCATAATCTTACCGCCTCTTGCAACGATCTGAACAGCCTGCTGAGCTGTGAATACAGAACCCGCTGCCTCGAATACGAGTTCACAACCGTGATCGCCGAAATATTCGGGTGAACGGAGAAGTGCAACCGTATCCTGCTCCTTGCCGTTGATAACTCTGCTTGCACCAAGCTTTAATGCAAGGTCAAGACGATTCTGCATAATATCAACAACGGTGATGTCTGTTGCACCGAGGCTCTTACAAGCCTGAAGTACCATAAGACCGATTGTACCGCCGCCGAGGATAACAATGCTCTTACCAAGCTGTGCGCCGCCGAGGATTGCTGCGTGCATACCGACTGCTGCCGGCTCAACGAGAGCTGCTTCCATTGTTGTCATACCCTCAGGAATGTGGTATGTCCACTCCTCGGGATGTGTCATATACTGTGTGAGTGCGCCCTTGTAGTTAGGCTGTGTAGCCATAAAGTCAACATCAGGACAGATGTTGTATCTGCCTGTACGGCAGTATTCGCATTTGTCATCCGGAACACCTGGTTCGATGAGAACCTTGTCGCCTGCTTTGAATCTTGTAACCTTTGAGCCAACCTTTACAACCTCGCCTGCAACCTCATGACCAAGACCGATTTTCTGGTTAGGATCCTTAGGTGGGATGAAAGGACCGAATTCAAAGCCGTGGATATCGGAACCGCACATTCCGACATATTCAACCTTCATAAGAATCTCGTGATCCTTTGGCTCGGGAACGGGACATTCCTGAATTTCAAACTGCTTTGGAGTAACTAAGATAGCTTCTGAATTTTTCATAATAATCTCCTGCACTTTCTTTATAATAATTATTTAAGCATTTGCACCCGATGTGCTTTCTGCGTATATTCAAATTTATTTGCCTGTGATTAAAAAATTGATGGTTTAGCTGTTAAAAATTTAAAGATAAGTTTTGAATGTTTTAAAATTGCTGTATTTCGTTTTCCATTACTAATGATTTTAGTTTGCGGTGCCAGATGCACTCAGGCACCGCATCTAAAATTTTTGGTTGTATGTATTAGAGGGTTTTGCAGAATTACTCTACATCACCGATGTTCTCAACGGATTCGCCTCTGGTTTCAACACCGAGGAAGATAACTGCAACAGCGATGATTGCTGCAACAATTGCGATAAGAATGAATACACCGCCTGAGCCCATGCTGCTTGCAGCAACATTTGTAACGAGGAATGGGAAGAAGATGTTACTTACACGACCCATTGCGTTACTGAAGCCCGAACCTGAAAGTTTTGCCGATGTAGGCCACATCTCAGGAACATAAACTGCTGATGCGTAGCAAACATACATATAGATGATTGTGTTAAGAAGGAATGTCATAACAATGAGTCCTGTCATTCCGAGTGTCGGAGCAAGAAGACCTGTTGCAACACCAAGACCTGCCATGCCTGCAAGGAGGATAACGCCCATTACACGGCGAGGAATCTTATCCATAATAAGAGATGCGATAAAGATACCAAACGGAGCACCGAAGAGTCCGAACATTGTCATAAACTGTGACTTTGATGTATCATAGCCAAGACCTGAAAGCATTGACGGCATCCAGTTCATAAGTGTGTACTGGATTGTGTTCATACCGATGAGTACGAGAGAACCAACGATAGTTCTTCTGAGGAGTTTGCCTTTGAAGAGAGCTGTGAATGGGAGCTTCTTAACAGGCTTTGGATTTGTAACTTCAACGGGTGGGAGTGGTTTGCCTGTTGATTTTTCAATTTCTTTCTCAATGCTTGTCATAATTTTATCAGCTTCATCAAGTCTGCCCTGTGATTCGAGCCATCTCGGTGATTCAGGGAATTTAACATAGATGAAGATACAAGCGATGATTGAAAGGATTGAAGGAATCATAAACTGGATTCTCCAGTTCATATTCATGCTTACGCCTGTTGAAACGATAAGAAGAGCAATACCGTTGCAGATTGGGTGAGCCCAGTTGCCGATGAATGATGTACGGCTTGACCATGTACCACGGTTCTTACCGGGAACATACTCTGTGAAGCCTGCGAAAAGAACTACAAGGAGAGCGCCGAGTGCAAGACCCTGGAGGAGTCTGAACACATAAAGAACTGCGATGTTCGGTGAAAGAGCGCCGCCGATCATAGCGATGATATGGATAATTTCGTAAAGAAGGATACTCTTTTTACGGCCGATTTTATCGCCGATAGGACCGCCGATGAGTGCGCCGAAGAGCTGTCCTGCTGTGTAAGTTGTACCCCACATTGCGAGAAGTGTTGAACCGGGTTCGAGCCAATGAAGTTCGTTCAAAAGAATGTTCTGAACGGAACCGCCGATACCGTTTGACCAGCATACCAAGAGTGCAAAAGCTGTAACCAGCCAGATCTTAACATGCCATTTTGATTGAGGCAAGCGGTCAAGTCTTGCGCCAATGTTGACAGAAGTTTTGTTAGCCATTTTTCTTCTCCTTTTAATTTCCTCTTTGACTTTTTATTTAAATCAGATTTTTCTCTCAGCACCGTCAAGCTCTCGCTCAAGCTCACTTTCCATTATGTCCCAAGCCTTATTGAAATCCGTGTCCTTGTTCCATAATGCCGGAGGTCCCAGAATTACGAGATCTGCACCTGCCTCGTAAAGCGGACGGTAAAGACTGCTGTTCATTGAACCGTCGGCTTCAATTAAGAAGTTAAGACCTCTTTCCTTTCTGATCTTAGCGAGTTGGTTGATTTTTACGAACATTTGCGGATCAACCGGCTGACCTGCGATGCCCGGATCAACAATCATGATTGTAACCTTATCAAGCAACGGGAGGTAATATTCAATAGTAGAAAGCGGAACCGAGGGACTTAATGCAACGCCTGCCTTACATCCAAGCTCTTTGATCTTGTGAATCGTTACAAATGCGTCACCTTCGATGCAGTCTGTGTGAGGTGTTATGTAAGCAGCTCCTGCCTTTGCAAAGGTTTCAAGATACTGCTGAGGATGTTTTACCATAAGGTGAGCATCCATTGGTTTGAGATTCTCAACATGCTTGTTAAGGTAGTCGAGATAATCAGGACCGATTCCGTAACTCGGAACATAAACACCGTCTTTAATGTCCATGTGGAGGTAATCTGATTTTTCGTTAATCAGCTTAACCTGTTCTTCAACATGGAACAAATCACAGCAACCCACTGACGGGGCAATCATAAGCTTTCTCATTAGAAAATCCTCCCTGATGCATATTTTCTTTAATTAATCTTCGTAATCGTAGTGGAAGATAACCTTGATAGCCTCTTTCTTAGCCATCTTGTCGAAACCTTCCTGCCACTGTGAAAGACCGAGGCGATGAGTAATCATCGGCTGAACCTTAATCTGACCTGACTGGAGAAGTCTGATGCAATTTCTCCATGATGTTGAGTCATAAGCCATGTGACCGATAATGCTCTTGTTCCAAGCTGTAATGTCGTTGATTGAGAATTCAAGAGGTTTGAAGCCCATACCTACACGAACGATTTCAGCGTTTGGTCTTGTCATTTCGATTGCCTGCTTGAGAGCTATGTTAGCACCTGAACATTCAATTACGAGTCCGAGGTTATCTCTTCCGCAGATTTCTGTACATCTTGCAACTACATCTTCCTTAGAACCGTTTACACAATGTGTAGCGCCAAGCTCTTTTGCAACGCCGAATCTTACTTTTACATCATCGTCAAGACCAACCATTACGATGTTTACGGCACCCATAAGCTTTGCAACCTGTACTGAGAAGAGTCCGAGAGGACCTGTACCGAATACTACAACATCCTGTCCGGGGATAAGATGTGACTGCTGAGCAACTGCCTTGTATGCGTTACAGATAGGATCGAGTACACAAGCTTCTTCGTACTTGATGCCCTCAGGAATTTCCCAGATTGCGTGTTTGTGAATTGCGAGGATTTCGCCCGGTACTTTACAATACTTTGAGAAGCCGCCGCCCCATGTGTTGTTGTCAAGTCCAAGGTTTACTTTATGTTCGCAACAGAGGAAGTCGCCCTGCTCACAAGCCGGACATACGCCGCAAACATGTGCGCTGTTGTCTGAAACAACTCTCTGACCGATATGCCAGTCTTTTACATTTTCGCCAACCTTAACGATTTCGCCTGCGAACTCGTGACCACGAACCGACTGCTGCTGATCGGGAGTTATGTTTGTGTCATCGTAACCGTTGTCAACACCCCAGTGTTTCATGTCGGCACCGCAGATAGCGGCTGCCTTGATTTCAAGAATAATGTCGTCCGGACCGCATTCGGGAACGGGGTAGTTTTCCATCATTTTATATCCGCCGAAAGCTGTACCAAATCTTTTTAAAGCATGCATAATATTTTCTCCTTTTCTTTATTAAATAAGATTTAATGTTTCCGATTCGTTTGTTTGATTTCCGTTTTCCGAATCGGTTATTTCCTTTGACACCTATATAATACAACACAAAAATGTGGATTTCAAGCATTATTTTCTGTTTTTCGCAGATTTGTAGCAATACCTAAAAAACAACACCGTTCTTTGTGCAATTAGCACATATACATATTTTTATTTCACATATCTGTTATTTTTATCAAGATTGAACAGTTTAATAGCAATAATCAGCCCATATTCCGACCTATAACCGCTAAACGGGCGTGCTTCTGTACAAATTTTGCTACATATTGTACGAAAGGGATAATTTGGATTTCGGAAGAAATGTTCTTTATTTCACAGATTTCACTTTTAAAGCAGACAATTCTGCGTTTTGACTTTTCCTGACCGTTTCGGATGTTATTTTTGTTCATGGAGCAAACCATAGTTACGGATATTTTGTAGCGGCGAACCGTGTTCGCCGCTACAATTTAACAGTTAATTCCAAATAAACCAAAACAATTGGGAAACGATGTTTTGTATTTTGAAAACTGTCTTCCCGACTATAATTTTCCATTTTCAATTTTCAACTTTCAATTTAAAAAGCTTACTCTCTCCCTGTTAAGACTATCTGCACGAACATAAAAAGGCTGAAAGAACAACTATGCTCTTTCAGCCTTTGATTATAATTTTATTCTGTTTTATCGGATTGCCAAATTATTTGAGTGCGGCAATTGCGGCCTTGATAAGAGCAATCTGCTCTCTTTCCTTTGCGGCCTGTCCCTTAACCTTTTCAATTACAGCCTCGGGAGCTTTTGCAACAAAGCCCTGATTGTTAAGCTTGCCCTCGCTCTGTGCAAGACGCTTTTTAACCTGTTCAAGCTCTTTATTGAGTCTTGCAAGTTCCTTTTTCCTGTCAACAAGCTCGTCCATAGGAATGTAAATCTTTGCGTCTGCCGTTACAATGTTTACAGCACCCTCAATTTCAAAGCTTTCTGCAACTTCAACCTCACTTGCTGATGCAAGCTTCTGAATGAACTGTGTGCCGTCTCTGAATGTGTCGGCAAACTTTGTTGCAACATAAACCTTTGCTTTTCTTGACGGCGGAACATTCATCTCTGCACGGCGGTTACGGATTGCACGGATTGCATCCATAATTTTTTTCATTTCATCCGATGCCTCGGGATAATCAAGCTCTGCGTTGTATTCAGGGTACTTTGCGAGCATTACTGTTTCGCCCTCGTGAGGAATTGTCTGCCAGATTTCTTCTGTGATGTACGGCATAAACGGATGGAGAAGTCTGAGAATTTGATCAAGCACATAAAGAAGTACCTGTCTTGCATTCTGAGCGTCCTCACCGTCACTTGAAAGTCTTGTCTTAACAAGCTCAATGTACCAGTCGCAGTAGCAGTCCCAGATGAATTCATAAATCTTCTGAACAGCAATGCCGAGTTCAAACTTCTCAAGATTTTCGTTTACTTCTTTTGCAACTGTGTTGAGAGTTGAAACAATCCACTTGTCCTCTGTTGTGAGAGTTTTCGGAAGTTCATTCTTAACATCATGGTCGTCAATGTTCATGTGAACATAACGGGATGCGTTCCAGAGCTTGTTTGCAAAGTTAGCGCAAGCCTCAACACGCTTGTCGGAATAACGCATATCGTTACCGGGTGTGTTGCCTGTTGCAAGGAAGAAACGGAGTGCGTCTGCACCGTATTTGTCAATAACTTCAAGCGGATCAATACCGTTGCCGAGAGATTTTGACATCTTGATGCCGTTTTCATCTCTTACAATGCCGTGCATAAATACGGTCTTGAACGGAGCAGAACCCATATTTTCACAAGCCGAGAAAATCATTCTTGCAACCCAGAAGAAGATGATATCATAACCTGTTACAAGAGTGCTTGTGGGATAGAAATACTCAAGTTCGGGAGTTTTGTCAGGCCAGCCGAGTGTTGAGAACGGCCAAAGTGCCGAACTGAACCATGTGTCGAGAGTGTCCTCGTCCTGATGAATGTGTGTACTGCCGCACTTACAGCACTTTTCGGGTGCGTCTTTTGCAACCATAACTTCGCCGCAGTCATCGCAGTACCACGCAGGGATTCTGTGTCCCCACCAAAGCTGACGGGAAATACACCAATCCTTGATGTTCTCCATCCA
>OLPW01000682.1_pt1 | contig 38786 bp, 19 predicted proteins | sample 1672161 | NCBI WGS metagenome assembly OLPW01 (sample SAMEA3136654, study PRJEB25190) | human gut metagenome
TTGCCGGACACGAAAACAGCAAAACAACTATGGACATCTATGCAAAAGTGAAGTACAATAAACCAGAGGAGCTGTTTGGGGTAGTAAATGGTGCGTTTCAGCAGGCTATTGCTGAATGAAAAAAGACCGTTTTTTATGGTCCGCACACCGGATAACTGAGAGGCAGAAAGCCGGAAAAGCCCGGAGTATCAAGGGAAAACAGCTCAAAAACTCGCGCAGTACGGCCTCAAGGCCGCCCGCCGCGCACCTCAGTTCAGCAAGCGCTGATCGAGTACGTTTTTACAACTCAAACGCTCAGAAAGCCCCGGAAAACTTCGTTTTTCCGGGGCTTTCTTATAACTTTTTCCTTTGATCGGCTTTGCTTTTTCACGAATTTTGGCCAAGTAAGCCGTGTTCTGCTCCTTTCAGGGAGACAAAACCCGGTTGAACCGCAGAAAAGGTACTCATCTCCGATGAAGCTTCGCTGATTGCCGCCCCGTTCTGACCTCTGTCTCTTTGTGCGCGCTTTGGCCAGCGCCGCAGAGCAGCGCGCAAGTACCTCTCCCGGTTTGGCCGTGATCAGATCCCCTGCCGGAAATACCGTCTTACTCCCTGCCGGCGTCCGCAGTCGGCGCGGACAACGGAAATGTTACGGCCAGTACGCTGCCGCTGTCAGTGCTTCTCTCCACCCAAACGCGGCCGCTGTGAAGCCGCGCGATCTCCCACACCAGCGGAAGGCCAAGCCCCGCTCCGCCAAGCTCGCGGCTGAGGGACTTGTCCACGCGGAAAAAGGGCTGGAAGATACTCTGCCAGAACTCCTGTGGGATGCCGCGGCCGGTATCCGCTACATGGATGACCACCTGCCCGTCCTGCTGCTGCACATCCACCTTCACCGTGCCGCCGGGACGGTTGTATTTGACGGCATTCTCCACCAGATTGAAGAACATACGGCAAAGCAGCATATCGCTGCCCACAACGGTAACATCCTCCCCCTCACGCAGGAGGGAAATCCCATTGCGTTCGGCCAGCGGGGCAAGGTCGGCAAAGACCTCATCGATCATGGGCGAGAGCAGAATGACATCATCGCGCGGAACGGACTGAAGATCGCTCATGTCCAGCAGCGCATGCGTGAGCCGGCTGAGCCGCTGGACTTCGTCCTGCAGGGAGGCGAGGAACGCCGCGCTTTCCGGCAGAATATCCGGATGCTCATCGGGGAAAAGCTCCAGTTGTGTTTGCAGCAGCGTCAAAGGCGTGCGCAGTTCATGGGCGGCGTTGCCGACGAACTGCCGCTGAGCGTCAAAGCCGCGGCTCAGGCGCTCCAGCATTTCGTTGAGAGCGTGGGTGAGGGAGCGAAGCTCCGGCAGCGTCTCTTCGTCAAGCCGGATCTCGGAAAGGTTGCTTGTCTCCACCTGTTCTGCCTGCTGCGCAAAGCGGCGCAGCGGACGCAGCGCATGGCCGCTGACGAAATAGGCCACCATACCGCCGAGGAGCGCGATCGCCGCTGTGATGTACCAGTTTGTTGTGCGGAAACGCGCCTGCGCCCCGCTGACAACGATCGTCAAGCCTTCACCGGGCGGGATAAGCTGCGGGTCAAAGCCGGCAGTTTCTCCGCTCTCAACGGCAATGTGGTCGTAGTCCTGAAGCGAATCCGCAATGGAGTCCATATAATATACGCCGGATGAGCATAGCAGCAGATTCATGGAAACGCAGGTAACACCGATAAGCAGGACGGTCATCAGCGTAATGCGCCATTGAAGAGACAGTACCTTCATTCTTCCGGCCCTCCCAGCAGATACCCTTCTCCGATGCGGTTATGAATAGGATCATAGCCCATCGCAGCGCGCAGCTTTTTCCGCAGCGCGGAGATGTGGACGCGGATAGAGTTGCTGAAGCCGTCCACGCTATTGTCCCAAACATGGTCGATCAGTTCCTCCTGACTGACCGGGCGGCCCTGATTGAGCAGCAAATACTCTAAAATACCGCTCTCTTTTTTGGTGAGAGAGACCGTCTTTCCATTCACCGCGGCGATGCGGCTTCTTGTGTCGAAGCGCAGCGTACCGAAGGATAGACACACATCCGGCTGAATGAACTGCCGCTGGGTCAAGCTGCGGATCCGTGCCTCCAGCTCGGCCAGCGCAAAGGGCTTTGAGAGATAGTCGTTGGCGCCTGCGTCGAGGCCGTCCACCTTGTCGGCGGTGCCGCTGCGGGCGGAGAGGATCAGCACCCGCGTTTCGCGGTCGGTCTGCCGCAGTGTGCGCAGCACGCTCATGCCGTCCAGCTTGGGCAGGTTAAGATCCAGCAGCACCAGATCGTAGCGCTCCACCTCCAAAAGCTGCAATGCCCGCTCGCCGTCGTAGGCGAGATCTACGCTGTAACCTGACCGGCGCAGCCGGCGCGCAACGGCATCGCACAGTGTGCGTTCATCTTCAATGAGCAAAAGGCGCATGGTATGCCCTCCCTTTCCCGTGTAAGTTATCCGTAGTATAGCACATTGCAATAAAGTCTTTGTTAATTTTCCGTTCTCAACATCCGCCCCATGACCGAAAGCGTGTCACAGGCCCCGTCCCGCTTTCGGGGCCGGATACCGGCGGCGGCAGGCTCGTCCAGATCCAGCTTTTTTCATTATACCACAGGTTTTCTCATTCTGCCGGCAATAATCGTGCTGCGCATCATATTTTTCCCTCCCTTCTGCAGGCGCTGTGCCCGCCGGCGCGTTTTACGCGCTGTTTCACAGGGTGTCCCTGTTCCGGATAACGTCGGGCAGGAACAACTGCGCCTGCGCCAAGACCCGCAAAATGGATGCGGACACGCCCAAAACGCCAAATTCGGAACACTCGATCGCCGGAATAGCTTGACTTTATGCGGATGATGTGTTAGAATTTTCCCGGCTTTTAAGGTGACTGTCTGCGGATAGTCCGCTGGGAAATCCATTAGAATTTAACAGATCGGAGATACATGTCATTATGGAAAGAATCAAGACTCTCGAGACTCGTAGCCTGTGCGACAGCGCCAAGAACGGCGGCTGCGGTGAGTGCCAGACTTCCTGCCAGTCTGCCTGCAAGACCAGCTGCGGTGTGGCAAACCAGAAGTGCGAGAACACCAGCAAGTAATCGAGCGCAATTTTCAAAAAGCTGCCGCCTGTTCAGGCGGCACTTTTTCTGTACGAGGAGAACGGAAGAATGGTACATCAGTATCAACTGAACGGCTACAACATTGTGCTGGACACCTGCTCCGGCGCCATTCATGCAGTGGACGAGGTAGCCTATGACATCATTGCACTTTACCCCGACCACACGGCGGATGAGATCGTATCGGCGATGATGGAGAAATACGGTGAGCGCGAGGATGTCACGGAGCAGGAGCTGCGGGACTGCATTGCCGATGTAGAGGCGCTGAAGCGCGCCGGGAAGCTCTATACCCCCGACACCTTCGCAGACATGGCCGGTACGTTCAAGGAGCGCTCCGGCGATGTGGTGAAGGCGCTGTGCCTGCATGTGGCGCACACCTGCAACCTGAACTGCTCCTACTGCTTTGCCAGTCAGGGCAAATACCACGGGGACCGCGCACTGATGAGCTTCGAGGTCGGCAGGCAGGCGCTGGACTTCCTGATGGATCACTCCGGCAGCCGCACCAATCTGGAAGTGGACTTCTTCGGCGGCGAGCCGCTGATGAACTGGGACGTGGTGAAGCAGCTGGTGGAGTATGCCCGCAGCGTGGAAAAGGAGCGGGGCAAAAATTTCCGTTTTACGCTGACCACCAACGGGATGCTCATCGATGATGACGTGATCGACTTCGCCAACCGTGAAATGAGCAATGTGGTGCTGTCGCTTGATGGCCGCAAGGAGATTCATGACCGGCTGCGGGTGGACTATGCAGGCAACGGCAGCTATGAGCGCATCGTGCCCAAGTTCCAGAAGCTGGTAGCGGCCAGAGGCAACAAGAACTATTACATGCGCGGCACCTTTACCCATGCCAATCCGGACTTCACGAAGGACCTGTTCCACATGGCGGATCTGGGCTTCACCGAGCTGAGCATGGAGCCGGTGGTGTGCGCGCCGGAGGACCCCGCCGCGCTGACGGCGGAGGATCTGGAGATCGTGAAGGATCAGTACGAGCTGCTGGCCAGGGATATGCTGCGTCGGGAAAAGGAAGGCAAGCCTATCACCTTCTACCACTATATGCTGGATCTGACGGGCGGCCCCTGCATTTATAAGCGGATCTCCGGCTGCGGCTCCGGCACGGAGTATATGGCCGTAACGCCGTGGGGCGACCTGTATCCCTGCCATCAGTTCGTGGGCGAGGAAGCCTACAAGCTGGGCGACATCTGGAACGGCGTGACCAATACGGCCCTGCGGGAGGAATTCCGCTCCTGCAATGCCTACGCCCGTCCTGAGTGCAATGACTGCTGGGCGAGATTCTACTGCTCCGGCGGCTGTGCGGCCAACGCCTTCCACGCTACGGGCTCGATCCGCGGCGTCTACGAGGCAGGCTGCGAATTGTTCCGTAAGCGTATAGAATGTGCCATCATGATGAAGGTGGCGGAGGATTCCTCCACGGCCAACAGCTGATGGAAACGCCCATTGCCGATTTTGTCCGGCGGTATGCGGATTCCGGGATGGTCCGTGCGCATGTGCCCGGTCACAAGGGGAAATCCCTTCTGGGCTGTGAGGCGCTGGATATCACCGAGATTCGGGGTGCAGACAGTCTGTATGAAGCGGACGGCATCATCCGGCGCAGTGAGTCCTGTGCGGGAGAGCTGTTCGGCTCCGGACGGACGGTGTACTCCACGGAGGGATCCAGCCAGTGTATCCGGGCGATGCTGTATCTGGCCCTGATCTGCGGAAACGGATCCCGGACGATCGTGGCCGCCCGGAACGTACACCGTGCGTTCCTGTACGCGGCGGCCCTGTTGGATTTTGAGATCGTCTGGCTGTGGCCGGAGCAAAGCACATCTCTCTGCAGCTGTCCCGTGTCGCCGGACGCATTGGAGCGGACGCTGACGGAGCTGCCTGCGCCGCCTGCGGCGGTCTATCTCACCAGTCCGGACTATCTGGGCGGCATGGCGGACATTTCCGCTCTGGCGGAGGTGTGCCGGAAGCACAGCACACCGCTGGCGGTGGATAACGCCCACGGCGCCTATCTGCGGTTTCTGGAGCCATCCCGCCACCCGCTGGATCTGGGTGCAGCTCTGTGCTGCGATTCGGCGCACAAGACGCTGCCGGTGCTGACCGGCGGCGCGTACCTGCACATCAGCCGTGCAGCGCCGGCGTCTCTGCGGGAGAACGCAAAAACGGCGATGGCCATGTTTGGCTCTACCAGCCCGTCCTATCTGACTCTGGCGTCGCTGGATCTGTGCAACCGCTATCTGTCGGATGGGTACCGGGAACGCCTGCGGGAGATGTGCGTGTATCTGGACGAAGCGCGGAAGGCGCTGACAGCTGCCGGATGGCAGATAGAGCCGTCAGACCCGCTGCGCCTGACTATCAAGGCGCCATCCGGTATGACCGGCGGACAGCTGGCAGACCGTCTGCGGGAGAATGGCGTAGAATGTGAATACGCCGATCTGGACTTTCTGGTGCTGATGCTGACGCCGGAGAATCGTGCCGCGGATATTGAACGGATCCTCCATGCTTTCGGAACAAACGATGCCGTTTATGTGCCGCAGCCGACGCTTCCGCCGGCCCGTGGGGAGCGGGTATGTTCCGTGCGGGAGGCACTGCTTGCCCCGCGGAAGACCATACCGGCGGCGCAGTCGCTGGGACGGGTCTGCGGTGCGCCTACCGTTGGATGTCCGCCTGCGATCCCCATCGCGGTGTCCGGTGAGCGAATTGGCCGGGAGGCTCTGGCGCTATTCCGCCGGTATGGCGTGGAGCAGGTGGAGGTCCTGTGCTGAAAACGTTTTTTGAAAGAAATCAAGACCGCAAATCTGAACACAGACAAACCGCAGACCCGGCAATTCTGTCGGATCTGCGGTTTTCCTTGATAGCGGGCCGCGCAGTAAAGAGGACGCTGACTTTTTGCAGCCTTACCCTCTTGAGCTTTCACGAACCTCGTCGTATTTTGTATTGTTCAGGGCCGTTATGTATGCATCGTAGGCATCTTCCAGTGTGAGATACTCCGTGCCGGCATCCAAAACCTTCTTATACTGGTCGGTGTACTGATTCACGAAGAGACTTTTTGAGATCGCAACATAACCGACTCCTTTTTTATCTGTTCGCTGACCCGTCGTGGTTTCGGAAACATAGTATTTTCCGTCACCGGTTTGAATGAGTACAGGGATCTGCTTTCCGGCGCCGACCTTGTTTGTGTTGAAGGAAGTCCAGAAAAGGTAACGCTTTGCATTCTGCCCCTCGCGCCCATCTCCCAAAAAGGCCCAGGTGCAGTCTCCCTGCTGCAGAAGGCTGTTATTCATCTTTGCAAGCTCAGCTTCAATGCCCGGGATATAGGCTGAGTTCGGGCAGCGGGAGTCCAGTTCAAAGTTCTTATTTTCGGCAAGCATGTCCGATTTCCAAAAATCCGTCGCATACAGTAACGGCGAAAAATAATCCCTTATGCTGGTATCAAACGGGTAATCCGGCTTGGACGGCGCTGCCGTGCCGCTCCATGTGAGCACCACGCCGCAGCTCTCATCGTAAGAAACGACACAGCTTCCTCCCGGCGTGGCCACGCCTATCCAGTTGTCCGTGTCGCCCTGCCCTCTGGAGTGAACGATGCCGCCGATGTTTACAGGGTCTACCGACTGCCAGTCGGCCTTTTTTTGCTTCAACTTGACTGTGACCGCAGCATCGGTGTCTCCCAACATAGCCTCTGCGGAGACCTGCGCATACGCGGCGCGCACATTGGCGAGGTCTGTCACTTCCCGGCCCTTTTCCAGTTGAGAGGAAAACATCGGGATCGCGATAGCGACCAGTACGGAAATAATCGCGATCACGATCAATAACTCCATCAAGGTAAATCCCCTGTCATTTTGCTTCATAGTACTCTTTGCCTTTCCCCAACGCATCGTACGGTATCCGATGCCGGCAAGGCGGGACGCCATGCCGGAGCAGCAGCCTGCGCCTTTATTCCGCGCGCAGCTCCTTCTTTTTCTCCGGCTTTTCCCGCAAATGCGCCGCCGTTCCGTTTTATAGATCTATAAACAACGATCCGTCCCGCCATTATAGTCGCTTTATCCGCAAATTTCAACGCATTTTCGAAATAGCTCGAACCCTTTTTCGCCGAATCGGGGAAATTCCGCGGCGATGGCCGCAGCAATATCGCGTAAATGGCACACCGAATATTGCTATTTGCCGGAATCAATGTATAATAACTTATGCAAATGATCGAAGGCGGAAATTGAGGGAATCGTACTGATGAAACACACCAAAACACTTATTTTACTTATTCTGTCCGTTCTGCTTGTGACCGGAGCGCTCTGCGGCTGCGCGGCGCAGACAGCAGGGCAGCCGGATGTATCGTCGCTGCCGCAGATCACCATCGGCAGCGACACCTATCCGCCCTTCGTCTATCTGGACAATAACGGCGATCCAACCGGTATCGATGTGGAGATCGCAGCCGAAGCTTTCCGGCGGATGGGCTATCAGGCGGTGTTTACGACCATTGACTGGGAGCAGAAAAGGGCGCTGCTGGATAGCGGGGAGATCGACTGCATTTGGGGCTGCTTCTCCATGGACGGGCGTGAGCAGGATTACCAATGGGCCGGCCCCTACATGGTCAGCCGGCAGGTCATCGCCGTCAATGCAGCAAGCGATATTTACGCCATGAGCGACTTGAATGGCAAGACCATTGCCGTACAATCCACCGGCAAGCCGGAGGAGATCTTTTTGGAAAGCGGAGAGCCGGATATCCCTCAATTCGAGGATATTATCAGTCTGGAAGATCGGAGCGTACAGTATGCGACGCTGGACTGCGGCTATGTGGATGCCATTGCCGCCCACGAAACAACCATTTTGCAGTATATGGCGGATTACGGCGCGGACTTCCGTATTCTGGAGGAGCCGCTGCTGATCACCGGAATCGGCGCGGCCTTTTCCGTCAACGATAACCGCGGTCTTGCGCAGGAGCTGACGGACACCTTTGCGCAGATGCGTCAGGATGGGACCATGCAGGAGATCGTCGGCAGATATCTGGAGCATCCCGAGACCTATCTGGAGGTGGAATGCCTTGAACAGTAATCATTTGCAGACTATTTTCGGCAAAAAATTCTGGCTCGTCTGCATTGCTGTGGGGATTTCCCTCTTTGGAGCCGTTTTCGCGCTTTCCAGGCGGGCGGATATGCAGAATTGCGAGCAGCGGCTGACGGGAGTAATGGAATTTATCAAGGCGCAGTCCGCCGACTATACGAAGTACAACGATACTGCCGTTGCGAAAAGCCTTGTGCGTGAGGCTGCCGCCATCAGCGCGCTGGAGGATCTCTCCCTCGACTGCGATGAGGCGGCGCTGTCGGAGTACGCCAGAATGCTGTGGCTTACGGGCATTTCTGTGCTGGACGCGCAGGGCGATCTGGTATGCGAGTACACGGAGAATGGCACCGGCTACGCGCAGCTTCAGTCCGGCATCAAATTGGAGCCGATCCTCAGCGTCATCGACTACCCGCAGAAGACCTATGTCAAGCGCGTGGAGCTGGGCGGGGACAATTTTGTCAATGTTGCTGTCCACGGCTGCGCTGACGGCACGGGTGTGGTGCTGGCCTATCGCTATATCCCGGCAGAGTTTTCAGAAAAATCCGTTCTGTCCATTCAGGACCTGTTAGATGGCTATGAGGTCAGCTCCACGGGGACTCTTCTGGTAGCGGAGGATAACCAGGCAGCGGCCTCCAACGATCCCACTCTGATCGGTATGAACATCTTTGAAAATGAACGGCTCATGTCGATCCGGAGAAGCGGCCATGCGGATAAGCTGATCCGCGTATACGCGCCGAAGGGCATCGAGCAATGCTATGGAATGTATAGCCACGGACAGGACTATTACCTCTATGCCTATGTTCCCGCCCGTCAGGTCTATACCCTCACCGTGATGAATCTGGTGATCACGCTGGTCATGTATATCCTGATCCTGGCGCTTGTGCAGGTCTTCCGCTGGAACTCCGCAAGGGATTTCTTTATACAGCAGGAGCACTCTGAGCAAGAATACAGGAAGTCTCTCGAACAGAAAAACATCGCACTCCAGCTTGCCGTTCAGCGTGAAACCAAGGCCAATCTCGCCAAGCGGGAGTTCCTGTTTAATATGTCCCACGACATCCGAACGCCCATGAATGCCATCATCGGCTTCACCGCGCTGGCGCAGACGCACATCGACGACCGCGGTCAGGTAGAGGACTATCTGAAAAAGATATCCGTTTCCAGCCAGCATCTTCTGTCCCTTATCAACGATGTGCTGGATATGAGCCGCATTGAGAGCGGAAAGGTCACGCTGGAAGCAAAGCCGGTGCATCTGCCGGAGCTGGTGCATGAGCTCAGGGATATCATACAGGCCGTTGTTTCCAAAAAGGATCTCTCCCTTACCCTCGATACCGTTGGCGTGGAAAATGAGGATGTCATTGCCGATCCGCTGCGGCTTGAACAGATCCTGATCAATGTTCTGGCAAACGCCGTGAAGTTCACGCCGGACGGCGGGCAGATCGGCCTGTGGATCGTGCAGAAGGATACGGCTCCGGCGGGCTATGCCGATTTTGAATTCCACATCAAGGATAACGGCATCGGCATGAGCGAGGAGTTCCAAAAGCACATTTTTGAGCAGTTTGCCAGAGAAAGGACCTCCACCGTCAGTAAGATACAGGGTACGGGGCTTGGCATGGCCATCACGAAAAGTCTGGTGGATATGATGGGCGGCAGGATCACGGTGAAAAGCGAACAGGGGAAGGGCTCGGAATTTACCATTTCTCTGCGCTTCCCCATCGGCGAGGCGAAAACAGGACAGACGCCGCCCGCCGCAAAAGCTTCCGCCTTTACCGGAAAGAAGCTTCTGGTGGTCGAGGATAACGAGCTGAATCTGGAGATCGCGTCAACGCTTCTTAAAGAAGCGGGCTTTGAGGTAGATACTGCGGAAAACGGAAAGATTGCCGTTGAAAAGGTCGAAGCAGCCTCTGCCGACCGGTATGATCTGGTCCTGATGGATATTCAGATGCCGGAGATGGATGGTTATGAAGCGACCCGCCGGATCCGTGCGCTTCCGGATGCGAAGAAGGCGGCGCTCCCCATTGTGGCCATGACCGCCAATGCGTTCGAGGATGATCGGAAAAACGCATTGCATGCCGGCATGAACGGCCATATTGCCAAACCGCTGGATATTCAAAAGCTGTTTCAGGTATTGTCGGAGCTGTTGAAATAAGCCATGGTCGGTATAGACGGCAAACCGAGCTATGCGGGCATGGGCAAAAAGGATAGGTGAACGAATGAAGATCATATATGAACTTTCCTGGCTGTGGGAAACGCTGGGCATCGCATTGATAGCGGCGGCTGTTTGTGTGGTCGGTGCTATGCTGATATGCAGGGCAAAAAAGAAAAAGCTCAGCAAGCGGAGCGCCGTAGTTATCGGAATTGCCGCCTTTATCATTGCCATCATAGCAGTTATTGAGATCGCCCGGATTCCGATGCCGCTTTGACGAAATGGGAGGCGTTGATATGGGCTATGCCGGCAGGGCGGAGTAAAATACCCCGCCCTGCCGGCATGTTATCCGATTTTCCCCGCGGGAGGGAATGAGTCATTCCTCTTCCTTCCGTCTGGCGCGGGTGGTGAGCATCACCAGAGCACTGCCGCTGACCAGCAGCGCCGCGGCCATGCCGCCCATGGGGAAGCCGTCGCCGGTAGCGGCGCTGGTCACGCCGGCCTTACCGCCGGAGCTAACGGCCCGGGCGCTGTCCCGTCGGAAGGAGACGGAGGCGCTGCCGTCGTCGGAGACGATGGTGATGGTGCGCTCGCCGAAGGCCAGCGTGCGCAGGAACTGTGCGCGGAACGTGACGACCAGCCTGCCGCCATCGGGATCAGCCGTCACCTCGTAGTTGGCGGGGTCCACCGTCACGCCGTCGATCTGCACGGTGAAGCCGCCATACTCCTGGTGGAAGGTAACGCCCAGCGTCTTGTCGCCGGGTCTCCATACCCTCACATCGCTCACGATGCGCAGACCGATGGCGGGCAGGATGGTGTCCCCACGGGTGATCTCTCTGCCGGCAGCGGCGTCCAGATAATACTTGCCGCAGCCGGAGCAGTACCAGTATTCGATGTTGCCGTCGGCGGTGGAGGTGGCATTGACCTTGGCCACGCGGCGCAGGCCGCTGTGGTTTCCGGGCGCCGGATCGCCGAAGCTTTCGCCGCAATATCTGCACACCGCAGGAGCCTTGCAGGTGGCGGGAGTGCCCACGGTGTGGCCGTCGTTGACCGTGATCTGCACCTGGGTGCTGTTGCCGGCCCGATCGGTGGCCACAATGGTGTGGAGCCGGCTGTCCGCCTCAATGATATAGGTACCCCCCGCGGCGCGGCCGGGGGCGCTGACAGCCGCTGTGCCGTCCACGGTGACGGTATCCAGATACGCATCGGTGATGGTGAAGGTCACGCTGCCGCAGTAGACCGCGCCGTCGTCCACACCGGCGATGACCGGCGCGGCGGCATCCAGCACCACGCCGTCGGACCGCAGATAGGTGACGTTGCCCGCCGCATCGGTGATCCGTGCATAGGCGATGAGCCTGTCGTCGGGGGTGATGGCCACAGGCGCAGTGTAGGGCTGGAAGGTCATGCCGTCCAGCTGCGCCGCGGTATAGTCCTCCTCACTGAGCAGGTACTCGATGGCCGTCACACCGCTGGCCTCGTCCGCCGCCGTCATCGTCACGGTCTGCCGACTCTTGTAGAACAGGTCAAAGCTGATGGTATTCCAGAAGCTCTGCCACGCGTTGCGCTGGTCGATGCGGATCTCGCCGGTGGGATGGGTCTTGTCGATCTTGTAGGTGAGGGTGACGGACTCGGAGATATAACCGTCCGCCGTGTTCTTCACATAGAAGGTCAGGCTGCCGGTGCCCGTCTCATCGGAGCGGGTCAGGCTGCCGCGCCAATCGCCGTTGGCGGTATTGGTGCCGGACACCTGCCAGCCGTCCGCCGCCGTCACCATGAAGTCCTGATTCGTCCACTGGCCGGTGCTGGCGGTATACTCCGCGCCGGTGGCGGTATACGCCTTGATGCTGGCGGTGATGCCGGCGGGCTGGGTCAGGCTGTAATTGCCGGCTTTGCCGTTGGCGCTGTCGGCGATGGTAAACTCGGTAAAGCTGACGGGAATGTTATCGCCCGCAGCCACCGTGTCGAAGGTCGGCGTGCCGCAGCGGAGCATCAGTGTCTCGCCGTCCGCCAGATTCACCAGCGTGGGCGTGCCCTCGATGGCGGCGGTGTTGAGCCCGTCATAGAGCTTGTCGCGGACGGTCAGACTGCCGATGCTCAGCGGACGCGCCGTGATGGCGGCGCTGCCGGAAATGGGCTGCGCGGTCAGACGATAGTTGGCCGCGTCGCTGCCCGCCAGAGCGAAGCCCGTAAAGGTCACGGTCCTTCTGCCCACGTCGGGGCTGTCCGCGTTGGCCTGCCCCATCACCACGGACAGGTCGTCGCCGCTGATCTTGCCCACCATCGCCCGCTCGGGATAATAGTACATGCACACGATGGCCGTGCTGCCGTCGTAGACCTTATTTTCCAGCGCGGGAGTGTGGAGCTGGATCTCCTTCGGAGTGATGGTAAAGGTCCCCGTCTTTTCAATGCGGTCGTAGTGCTCCGTCTCCGCCACGGTCAGCCGCACGTTGTAGGTACCGGCGTCCTCGGGCGCTGCGGTGGTATAGGCGCCGGGGTCCGCGCCGTCGGGCTTGAACTCCCATGTCATGACGCCGTCGCTCTCCGTATTGGCGGAGGGCGTCACAGGCTCGCTGTCATAGATCTTGTCCATGGAGACGATGTCAGCGTCCACAGTGGACCTGCCCACGGTCAGCACCACGGTGGTGGAGGCCGGCGCCTGATTGTCGCCGCCGGAGACATAGGTCTCGCCCAAGGGGTCATAGGACACGGTCAGGGTGTAGCTGCCCGCCGTCAGCGCCGTCAGGAAGCTGTTGGTCAGAGTGATGGCCAGCTGGCCGTTGGCGGATGCGCCGATCCGATACTCCGTATCCCTTACCAGCGTTCTGCTGCCCATGGTGATGCTTCTCACCGTGCTGCCGTTGTCCTTCACACGGAATACGCAGTCGTCCGCGGAGGCTTCAGCGAAGCTGACGCGCTCCGTGATCTGCTCCGCGTCGGTGTAGACCACCATGCCGTCGGCATTGACCACGGTAACGTTGCCCTCCCGGTCGATGGCCTTCACATAGAGAAAGCCCTTGCTGTTGGGAGCCACGGTAAAGCTGCCCCTGCCGTCGGTGTCCAGCGTCAGCGCCGTCCAGCCGTCGGCGGCTCCGGCGTCGGCTTCCTTGGTAAAAGCCGTGCCGCTCAGCAGGTACTCCGCCTTGTCCAGCCCCGCGCCCACATCGGCGGCGGTGACGCTGACCGTCTGTGTCTCCTTGAAGAACAGGCCGAAGGAAATACGGTTCAGGAAGTTCCTGAAGCTGCTGTTCCGGATGGTGATCTCCGCCGTGGGCGGCGTGTTGTCGTATGCGCCCACGATGCGCAGCAGGCTGTTGTTGAAGTCTGCCGTCACCTGAACGGTGTAGCCGGCGGCGTCGCTGCCGGTAAATCGCTGCTTTGTGGTCAGCGCACCCTGCTCCAGCTCCAGGCCGTCCTCGCCGGTGTAGCCCGGCAGCATGGTGACGCGGAGGGTGTAGGTCTGGCCGCTGCGCACCGCTCTTGTCAGGTCTGCCTCCTCCACGGCCACGCCCACATGGCTGGAAATACGCATATCTACCAGACGGTAGAGGGTGAACGTCACGGTGGCCACGTTGCCCGCTTCGTCGGCGGCGGTGATGGTCACCGGCTTGCCATCGCCCTCGCTCAAGGGCAGCTCATACCGGCCGCCCGCGTCGGGGCGCACCTCTGCGGCTGTGCCGCTGCCGTAGGACACGGTCACCTTTACCTCATTGGCGTCCGTCACGGTGTAGATCACGTTGTCCGTCACGTCCATGACCTGCCGTCCGTTCTCGGTCTTGAGCGCCGCGCCGTTCAGGAAGTCGATCACCGGCGCGGCAGTATCCGTTTCGCTGACGTCGCCGCAGCCGCACTTCTTCTCATGGGTAGCGGTGTCCCATTCATAGCTGTGGTTGGAATGGGGTCTCACCGTGTAGCCCTGGCTCATCAGGCTGTTCACATAACCGTTTTCCAGATGCTCGATCCCAAAGTAGGCATAGCCGGTCTTCAGCATATCCTTCAGCAGCTGGTCGCCGCCGCACTCGAGACCGCCATACTCGCCGCCGGACAGCTCACCCTTCGCGCCGATATCAAATTCCACGTTGCTGCGGAACTTACCGGCAGAGGCCACCAGCTTGCCGCCGTCCCCGATCGTGACCGCATTTCGGAACTCAGGCTCGCCGCTCTGTGCAGTCACGGTGAGCACACCGCCGCTGAGCACTTCGGTCTGATTTTCAACGGTGACGCTGCCGGTCAGTCCGACCGTACCGGCTTGTATCGTTATACGGCTTATCGTGCCGCCGGTCACCGCCGCCGGAGTGCCGTCCCTGGTCTGGAGGTGCTCCATGGCCGCGCCGTTGGCGGTCAGCTTAGCGCTGCCGTACAGCTCCACATCGCGCAGCACGGTACCGTTGACGGTCAGGTCCGCCGTGTCCCTGACCTGCATATTGCAGGATACCTCGCCGCCCGAAAGGATCACCGCCGCGCTGCCGTCGGCTGTGAAGGCGGTATTGCCGGCCTTATGGCCGTTGAGGTCCAGCGTGAACTTGCCGCCGTTGATGCTTACATCCTCCGCCGCGTCCTGATACAGCCTGACGGTATACAGGGTGGCGTCCTGCACGCCGGCAGAGAGGGTCTTGACTGCGGCCAGCGCCTCGCTCAGTGTCTTGTACCAGTCAACGCTGGCGCCGCTGCTGACGGAGGCCGTGAAGCTCTCGCCGCAGGCGCAGGTGCCGTCGCTGCGGATGCTGTGGGCGTGACTGATGACCTTGACGTTGGTCAAATTGTCGGTTTTCCCCTGAATGAACTCGCTTATGTCGGTCCTGTAATAGACATAACCGCTCTTCAGCAGCTCGCTCAGCGTGCGGCCGGCGGCGATGCCAAGTTTTTTGTATGTACCGCCTGCCAGCTCGCCGATGGCCTCCTCTGCAAACTCCAGCGATCCGTTGAATTTGGCTGTGGAATTGGGAGTGACCGTCATCCTGGCGCCGCCCCCGATGCGGACGTCCCCATCAAAGACGGGGGCTTCCCGCACGCTCAGCTCGCCGCCATCCGCATTGACCTGGCCGGTGACTTTCGCGTTGAAATGGACACGGACCTCACCGCCCGTCATATCGATGGTGCCCACGGTGCCGCCGTTCATGATCAGCAGCGCGTTGGCGCTCTCCACCTTGAAGGCCGACGCGCTGGCGTCGGGATAGAATTGCACGTTGGCGCTGCCCTGCAGCGTGATCCTGCCCAGCCCCTCCGCAGCGCTGACGGTCAGCGATGCGCTGCGGACCGTCACGTCAGATACCAGCTTGCCGTTCTGGATGCCGATATCGGTCGTGCCGCTGATGGTCAGGCCGTCCGGCACGGTGGCCGTCTTGCCGTTGAGATCCAGCGTAAACCTGCCGCCGGTGATGCGCACATCCTCCGTCACATCCCGATGCAGCCTGGCGGTGTAGCGGCTGGCGTTCTGCGCGTCGGCAGAGAGGGCCTTGGCCTCGGCCAGCGCCCCGTTGAGCGTGTCGTATCCGGTGACCTCGCCCGCCGCGTCGGTCAGGGTAGCCACGAACTGGTACTGGCAGGTGCCGCATTTTCCGTTCGCATCGATGTCGGGGTGGCCGCAGGGCTCCAGCGTCACGTTGAACACCTGGGACTCCGCCCGATAGCCGTGGAACGTCAGCTGGAGCTGGTACTGGCCGGTTTTCAGCGCAGTATTGCTGCTTACCGTAACGGCGCCGTTCCCGTCGCTGCTGACCTTAGGCGCATCCGCTGTCGACCACCCATCGATGGCGCTGGCGCGGTAATAGAGCTTGGCGTCGAATACCCAGCTCATGGCGCTGTCATACGCCGCCGTTACCTTCAGGCCGGGAATAGCGGGCGAGGTCTCGTAGACGGTCAGTGTGCCGCTCGCCGGTGTCTGCTGGATGATGCACAGGGGTGCATCCACCACCTCGACCTCATGCAGCCGCTTCTGGCCGGGCGCGGACGTCGTATCCGCATTGCCGTCATCCTGCCAGGCATCTGTGCCCATCACCGACCGGTACGCTTTGCCCTCGCCCAGCAGATCCATCACGTTCTCATTCGGATCCATCAGGGTGATCATGCCGAAGTAGCCGCCGTTGAGCAGAAGCCTGCCGTCGTCATGCTGCACGATGCCGCCGAATTTGCCGCTCTCGACGATGATCCTGCCGCCCTCTGCGGCATTGGGCACGCACGGCTGCCCCGCCTTGATGGACGCGCTGTCCGTCAGGGTCACCTCGGCGGTCTGTGCCGCGAAGAAGTTGTTCTCAGCCACCGTCAGCTTCCTGCCGTTGAAGTCGATGGTAAAGGTGCCCGCCGCGATGGTGTAGTCCGCTTCCACCGCCGCATCCGCCAGCATCCTCACGGTGCTGCCGTCCAGACGCGCCGCCGCGTTGACGGCTTCCTCGAAGGTCCCATAGCCGGTGGTCACACCGGCGGCGTCCGTCACCGTTGCCGCCGCCACCTCCGCGCCGCAGTTGTTGCACTTGCCGTTGGTAACGCCCGCTCTGTGGTCGCAGACGGTGACCTCCAGACTCTGCGCCGGAACGTCATTTCTGACATAGGTGCTGTTGAGGAACTTGTATCCATCGGTCACGTTGTCAAAGTCCCGATAGGCCTCGCTGCCCTTAATGGACACCGTGTCCGGTGTGAACGCCGCGCGGCTGGCAGCGGTGCCGCCGGCAGCCTTGAAGCTGGCGACTCCGCTGAGCTCGATGGTAAGCTCGCCCATGTCCGTATGGTTGACGCCGTAGCTTATGACCGTCCCACCGTCCAGCCGCTCGGGATTGCCGATAGCGGTCACGCGGCCCGTGCCGTTGACGAACAGATTCGCCTCGCTGGCGTCCATCATATTGATACCGGCGCTGAAGCCGTTGGTCTCATTGGTGGAGGACCCGTTTGTCAGCTGGCCGCCGTTGGCGTTCAGCACGCCGCCGCTGTTGACCGTCACCTCACTGCGGCTGGTCATCTGCAGGCCGACGCTGGCAAAGCTGTTGCCGCAGGGAGCCACGCCGCCGCTGGCGTTCACCTCGGCATTTTCAATGACCGCGTTATTGCCCAGATAGATACCGCCGCTGATGGGCTTGATGCTGGAATTGAGATCCTGCACCGCCGTGCCGCCGTTGGCGTTCAGCACGCCGCCGTCGGAGACGCTCACGCTGTTGCCGGACACACCGTAGCTCTGGAGGCCGCGGCCGCCGTTGGCGGTGACGGTGCCGTTCTTCACGGTCACGTCGCCGAAGATGCCGTAGCTGATGCCGGCGCTTCCGGCGCTTCCGCCGTCCGCGACCAGCTCCGCGCCGCCGTCCACATAGACAGCGCCCTTCACGCCGCAGCTGTCCTTGGCCTTTACGTTGCCGATGCCGCTGCCGTTGGCCGTCACCCTCGCGCCCTGCTCCACGCGCAGCGTATTGCCGCCCATGTAAATGGCCGCGCCGCTGGTGCCGTTGTCAGAGCTGGTACCGTTGTAGTTGACGGTCAGCTCGCCGCCCGTGTACGCATCATATGCATGCGCAACGGTCAAATTGCCTTCCGCGCGCCAGCCCAGACCGTTGACAGTCAGCGTGGCGTCCTGCCCCAGCCCCACCGTCACATCGCCCTTGGACCACACGGCGCACTCGTTGGCGCCGCCGCCTGTGATGCTGCACTTGCCCACCACCTTCACGGTGGTTCCGGCCGGCAGGATCAGCGCATTGGAGCCCTCGGCCTCGATCTGCACCTTGTACAGATACAAATAGTTCTCGCCGGCGACCCATTGGTATCCGCCGTTGGCATCCAGGGAGACCTGGTTCTCTCCCGTGGTCAGGTCAAGGCAGGTGACCTTCTTCACCGCGCCTGTCTGCGCCGCCGCGACGCTTTTGACGTCCCGGGTCACGGTGTAGGTGTCGCTGCCGCCCCGCTTCTGTTCCGTCCGTGTCTGGCCGGACGCGGCGGGCAGGTTCTCCGCCATCGCCGCCCACGCCGTGGCGGGCAGCAGGGAAAATACCATCACCGCCGCCATCGCCACCGACAGGAGCCGTTTTTTCAAACTGCTGTTGTTCATCTCACTTCTCCTTCTTGCCCACTTGACTGCCTGCTCTTCACTTCTCTTTCTTGCTCATTTGGCTGCTTACGTCTCTCATCTGACCGATACATCAGGTGCAAAATTTGTATCCGGCTGCCGGAAGGAATGATGATCGTCCAGATCGGTTAATTATCATTTTACCATGGGAATCGCGCAGAAGCAACATTTTTTAACGCATTATCTTCATAAACGGCAAAAACCGCGATAGATGCACATTTTTTAACGGTATTTAACGGCCCCCGCAAATCGCCCCTTGACATCCTCCGGCGCAGTCATGATAATATACATATTGCAGCTTTGCAGGATTTCTTTCGAAGACCGCGAGGAGGAACGGACCCCATGGAGAATTACAAATTTTCGACCTTACCCTATCAGCGCCCCGATCTGGAGGCCCGCCGCACCCAGCTGGCCCGGTGGCAGGACGCCGTGGAGCAGGCGGAGAGCTTCGATGCGCTGCGTGCGCTGCTCTTTGAGATGGACCGCGCCAACGGTGAGCTGTCCACCCAGTGCGCCATCGCCCACATCCGCCACACTCTGGACACCCGCGACGCCTTCTATGAAGCGGAGATCCACTACCTGCAGGACACCCTGCCCACACTGGGCGCCGCCGAGGTGGCGCTGAGCGAGGCCATCGCCTCCAGCCCCTTCCGCCCCGACATCGAGCGGGAGTTCGGCAGGCAGTATTTCGTCGCCATCGACCTGCAGAAAAAGCAGTTCTGCGAGGCCAACGTCCCCCTGCGCCAGCAGGAGTCCCGCCTGACCAACGAGTATCAGAAGATCATGGCCGCCGCCGAGATCCCCTTCGACGGCAAGACCCTGAATCTCTACGGCGTGCAGAAGTACTTCGAGCACCCCGACCGTGCCGTCCGCGCCGCCGCGGTCAAGGCGTACTCCGCGTTCTACGAGGCCAACGAGCCCCGTCTGGAGGAGATCTGGGACGAGCTGATCCGCATCCGCAACCAGATGGGCAAAAACCTGGGCTATGAGAACTACATTCCCCTGGGCTACCTGGAGCAGGGCCGCACCGACTACGGCGAGAAGGAGGTGGCCTCCTTCCGCGAGCAGGTACGCACCGTCCTCGTTCCGCTGTGCCAGAAGCTCTATGACGCGCAGGCCAAGCGTCTTGGCATCGACCATGTCATGTGGCACGATGAGAAAATGGTGTTCCCCGACGGCAACGCCGAGCCCGCCGGCGATGCAGGATTCATGGTCGAGACCGCCCGGAAGATGTACCACGAGATCAGTCCCGAGACCGGCGAGTTTATCGACTTCATGATCGACCACCAGCTGATGGACCTGGAGAACAAACCCGGCAAGGCCTCCACCGGCTACATGACCAGCCTGCCCAGCCTGAAGGCCCCCTTCGTGTTCTCCTGCTTCAACCACACGATCTTCGACATGCAGGTCCTGACCCACGAGCTGGGCCACGCCTTCGCCGGCTACATGGCCATGCGCAGCCAGCCCATCTCGGACTATTACAGTGAGACCACCGACATCGCGGAGATCCACTCCATGTCCATGGAGCAGTTCGCCTACCCCTATGCCCAGTGGTTCTTCGGCGATCAGGCGGACAAGTTCCGCTTTGCCCATTTGCAGGAGGCGCTGACCTTTGTGCCCTTCGGCGTGGCTGTGGACGAGTTCCAGCACATCTGCTACGCCGATCCCCAGCTGACGCCCAAGGAGCGGACGTACCAGTGGCGCCTGCTGGAGGAGAAGTACATGCCCTGGCGCAGGTACGACAATGACGCCTTCATGGAGCGCGGCGGCTACTGGTATCACAAGCTGCACATCTACCTCTACCCGTTCTATTACATCAACTATACGCTCACCACCATGGGCGCCATGGAGTTCAAGAAGAAGTACGCCGAGGATAAGGCGGCGGCCTGGCAGGACTACCTGAAGCTCTGCAAGACCGGCGGCAGCCGCAGTTATCTGGAAACCCTGCGTTATGCGAATCTGGCAGATCCCTTTGAGGCTGGTTCCGTTGCGCGTGCCTGCGGCTACGCCGAGGACATCCTCCTCCGCCAGCTCGCAGAACAGGAGAAATAAGCGCTGTATCAACTGCAAAAGCTCCCCCCGCCGGCCCATGCCGGCAGGGGGAGCTTTTCATACGCTTCCGCCCAGCGGGGTCCTTATTCTTTCTTTCTGCGCTTGGACGCTGCGATCACCGCCGCACCGGCCGCCGCTGCGGCCGCCGCCACGACGATCCACACCACGGCGCCGTTCTGCGCCGCAGGCTCCTGCTCCTCCGCAGGCTCCTGCGCATCCGGCTCCGCCGGCGTGATGCCCGCGGCCAGGTCGGTCATGTCGTACAGTGCCGTCTGGCCGTTCAGCAGCCGCGCATAGGCCGTCAGGGCGCACAGTGCCTGCTCCGTGGCGATATCGTCCGCCGCGCCGTCCCGCGTGTGGCAGAATCCGCCGTCCTTATAGTAGGCGCACAGCGCATCCAGCAGGCTCAGGCCGTACTTGATGAACCGGCTGTCCTTGGCAGGATCGATGCCCAGCGTGGTCAGCGCGATGATGACTTGGGCGCAGGACTCGCTGTTCACCGTGCCCCAGCTGCTGTAACCGCCGTCAGAGAGCTGCATGTCGGACAGGGTCTGCACGGCCTTGTCCACCGCCGCCTGTACCGCCGCGTCGTCGCGGTACGCCGCCAGCGCCTGCACCGCCATGGCGGTCATATCGGGATCGGCGCTGTCACCGGACAGAGCCCAGCCGCCATCGGACAGCTGCTTGTCCAGAATGTAAGCCACCAGTGCCTCGCGGGAGGTCTGGTTGGCGTCCTCCGCCGCGGCGGGCACCTCATACCCGGCACTGTCCAGCGCGATCAGCGCGAAGATGGCGCCGTTAAGGCCCTGATACGTCACTTTGTCCATGTCTGCCAGCTTGGCCAGCAGATCATAGCCGCCCACGTCCGCAGGGTCCTTGCCGATGGCCGTCAGCGCCAGGATCACGCGGGAGTACTCGCTGAACTTCTTATCGCTGAGCTCGCCGCCCGCGTCCTGCACCGCCTTCACCACGCTGTCGTAGTAGCTGTCGGGCACCGTCCTGCCGCTGCGGGCCAGCGCGATGACCAGCCACTCGCTGCCGAAGGTCAGGTCGTTCTCGCCTGCCTTGTCCAGCGCCGTCTCATACTGGGTGCGCCACGCGGTGTTCTCCTTGACGCCGGAGGTCGCCTGCTGCGCCTTCACCAGCGCGGCATACGTCTCCTCCGCCGCCACCAACACCGCATAGTTGGTGACCAGCGCCTTCTCCTCTGCCGGCAGCCTGTTGTAGGCCGTCCGTGCCGCCGCGATGGCGCTGCCGCTGTCCAGCGTCACATTCCCGATGGCGTCGATGAGCTTGATGACATCCGCCGCCGTCAGGCTCTGGCCCGCCATGGCGCCGGCGTCGGGATCCTGCTTCCAGTCGGTGGTGTAGTACCACAGGATGTCGTCGCCGTCGGCCAGCTTCTTCTGGGTCAGCGCCACGTTGGGCAGCACACCGTTGACCTTGTACAGCCAGCCGGAGTTGTCGCCGTGGGTGAACTCGCCGTAGGTGACGCCTCCCTTGGTCATGGACCGGACGTAGCCGCTGGCCGCGCCGGACTGGGTGATGCCGCTGTCCCTCAGCGCCTCGATAAAGGCGTGGTACACGGTAGAGCCCTTCTTCACGGTGACGCTCTTACCGTCCATCCACATGCCCGCCGGCGTGCGGATAGACACGGTGACGGTAATATCCTCGTTCTCCTCGGGCGGGTTCACCGGCACATCCGGCTCACCGCTGCCGGTGGCGTGGCCCGGCTTCACCGCCGTCTTGCTGAAATTATAGATATTGTACGCCTTGCCGCCGTTGGCGCGGAACTGCGCCAACGCTACCAGGGCCCGGAAGCCCTGCTCCGTGGCCAGTGCGTTGTCCTCACCGGCGTACAGGAAGCCGTTGTTGGCGTCATTGGCATAGCGCAGCATGTCCTCCACCAGCGTGATGCCGCTGGCGCACAGCACCGTCTCGGGGTCCACGCCCGCGGCAATGAAGCCGATGATGAGCATGGCGTCGCTGTTGGCGTTGCTGTAATAGCCCGCGCCGGCCACATGGTTCGCCGCGCCCCGCACCAGCTTATCCAGCAGCGTCTTGGCGCTGCTGCGATCGGTGTAGGCGCTCAGCGCCGCCATGGCCGCACCCGTGGTATCGGGATCGGCGTAATACGCGCCGCCGTAGCTGCTGCCCAGAATGCCGTTGGACTCCGCCGCCGCGATGGTGGCGATCAGCGTCTCGATCTGCTGGTCAGTGAGCTTCACGCCGCCCTGCATATTGGCCAGCAGCACGTAGGGTGCCGCCCACACGGTGACGCTGCTCATATCCATGGCCTTCAGCAGTGCCCCGTTGTTCACGGCCTTGCCGCTGCCCTGAGGATACAGCTCCGTGCTGTCCACGCCCAGCGCCCGCAGCACCAGCTCGATGCGGCTTCTGGCGCCGGCGTCCGTCGTACCGGATGCCTCGGCGATCAGCAGATCCATGATGTTCTGCCGTGCCGCATCGGTGAGTCTGGCGGTCTTACCCGCCAGCTGGCCGTAGGCCGCCATGTCCATGGCGCTCCAGCCGTCCTTGGTCTCGGTGAGGGTAGCCGCGATGGAATCCATCAGGGCGGTATCATCCACGATCCACGGCAGAGATACGCCGAACAGCTCCATGAGCTTGTCGTTCACCTGCTGCCACGTGGTCAGCTTCATGCCCTCCACCGCGGCCTGCTCGCTGCTGCCGGTAAAGCTGTTGCCCGCGGCCTTCCACTGACCGTCCGGCTTCATGCAGTTTCCGTAGACATTCTTGACGGTGATCTGGTTGTCCAGACCCGCCAGCGTACCGCCCAGCCGTCCGGCGAAGCCGCCGGTATAGCCGTAGGTGGGCGTACCCGTCACCGACACCAGCCCGGCGCCCACAGCGTTCTCCGCCGCACTGATGCCTCCGGCGAAGCCGCCGGTGTAGTCCGTACCGGCAACGCTGCCCAGACTGTAACAATTCTTTACCGTGCCGTCGCTGATACCCACAAAGCCGCCGGCGTAGGACTTGCCCCGCACCTCGCCTTCGGCATGGCTGTCGTAGATGCCGCCGCTGTTGTCGCCGGCAAAGCCGCCCACCATCACGCCATCCGGCGCGGTGGCGCTGCCCTGCGCGGCACTCTTGGTGATGCTGCCGCTGTTCTCGCCCGCCAGGCCGCCCACCTTCTCCTTGCCGGAGACGCTGACCGCGGCGGTACACTTATCCACGGCGCTGGCCACGGAGAACATGGTCTCCTGATCGCTGAGCCCCTCGTTCAGGCCCACCAGACCGCCCACGGCGCGGCTGCCGCTGACCGTACCGGACACGGTGCAGCTGCCGACAAGGCCGGCCTTGCTGCCCGCCATATCCTGACGGTCCAGTTCTGCCCGGGCCCAGCCCACCAGACCGCCCACGCGGCTGCCGCCGGTGACGTTCACATCGCTGAGATGCAGGTTCTTGATGACCGCGCCCAGCGTCACATTGAAGAATCCGGCGTTGTCGCCGCCCTTCACCGTCACATGGGACACGGTGTGGCCCTGGCCGTCGAACATGCCCGTAAAGGGCGCGGACGCGCTGCCGATGCCGGAGAACGTCACGCCCGACAGGTCCAGATCCCTGGCCAGCTTGTAGTTCTTCGCCAGCACTGCGGGGTCCTTGGACGCCGCCAGCGCCTGAAGCTCCGCCACGGTGGAAATGGTCTCCCACTGGATGGTGCTGCCGTCCAGTTCCGCCCACAGCGGGCCCTGGAACTGGTTCTCGGTGGTGCCCTCGAACCACAGCACCCTGTCGCCGTCCTTCACCGACGCCGTGGAGGCGCTGACGTTGGACAGGGCGTCGTTGATGGTGAACATCCAGCCATCCGGCGCGTTGACTGCATGGCCGTTGATGGTGTGGATGAACCGTCCGAAGGTGGCGGTGGTGGAGTAGCTGTACGTCAGCTTGCCCTGCGCCTGAGCCGCGTCCATCACGTCCACCACGCGGGTGTTGCCCGTGCTCTCCACGGTGACATCCACCACGCTCTTGTGGTCGAAGTCGAAGGTGTACGTCTCCTTGTCATACGTCACCACGGCCACGTGTACGGTGATGTCCGCGGTTTTGGCCGTCTCCGGCGCCTTCACCGTGGTGAGATAGGGCAGGCCGCCGTTCACCGCGTCGTCGCGGGTCCAGATGCCGCTGCCCAGCTCCCGCACGAAGTCCGCCAGCCGCATCTGCATGCCGGTTCGCGGCTCCGCGCCGTAACCGTGAGCGCCGGTGTTCTCGCTGTTGTAGTAGCAGTTCCACACGCCCTCAGACTGGTCGTACTGGAAGCCGCTGTCCGGCTTGTTGCCGCCGATGAAGCCGTTGCCCTCTGCGCCCGTCACCGTGACGATACCCGCAGCGTAGCAGCTCTCATAGGCGTTGCCCTGGAATACGGAGCGTCCCACGAAGCCGCCGGAATAGCCGCGGCCCGACACGTTCCCCAGTGCGAAGCAGTTGCGGATGGTGCCGCCGTAGCCCAGACCCACAAAGCCGCCGGCGTAGTCGCTCTGGGTGCTGACGCTCATGGAGGTCCAGCACCGCTCGATGAGGCCGCCCTCCTCGTTGGCGCCCACGAAGCCCGCGTGGCCCGTGGAGGTAGTGGAGTTGGAGGTCAGCGTACCGCCCTCCACATAGCTGTCGCGGATGGTGCCGTAGTTCCGGCTGACCATGCCGCCCAGCACCGCGCCGGTGTCGGCGGTGATGTTGGTGTTCACCACGGCGCACTGCTCCATGAGGCCGTAGTTGTTGTGTACCAGCACCGCCGCGTTGTCGGAGAACAGCACGTTGGCGTTCTCCACCTTCAGATCGTAGATATAGCCGCTGGCCCCCACGTACCAGAACAGGCCGGAGTCATAGTTGCTCAATGTCAGGCCGCGGATGACGTATCCGTTGCCGTCCAGCACGCCGTTGAACCGGTTGGTGGTGTTGCCGATGGACTTGGTCTTGGTCTGATAGGCCGCCGACAGCTGGGAGAAATCCAGATCGTTGGCCAGATAGTATTTCTTGCTCCACTCCACCTTCTGCTGGCTGTCGGATCTGCTGTCTGCGGGATCGGAGGGCATATCCTCCACGTTGGCCAGGTCGATCCACTGCTGGGCGGAGGTGATGGCGACCCACGTGTCGTCGTGGTCGTCCGGTATCTCCGGCGTGCCGCTGCCGTCATAGATGACCGCCTGGGACGGGCGGCTGTCCGTCAGGCCCATTGTCTCCAGGATGTCCGCGTCGGAGTGGGCGATGACCTGCGCGGCATAGCGCCGCCCGGCGGCGAAGGTGTTGCCCAGATCCGCCATGCCCGCATTTCCCGACACCTCCACGGGGGTCAGGGTGCGATAGCTGCCATCGTCCTCTACAATGGACAGCAGGATGGTGTAGATCTGCTCGGCCGTGAAATAGGGCTTCTTGTCCCAGTGCAGGACCGTACCCTCCCACTTCACATTGGTGACGGTGGACATGCGGTCATAGGGCATCTGATAGCCCGCCACATGCTCGTCCACGTACTCCAGAGAGGGCTCGGTGTACGCGCCGTCCACCACTGCCGTCACCGTGGCGTAGTACACGCCCTCGCCCTGCTCCGCCAGCTCGGCGGCGCAGTCATAGTCGGTCTCAGTGCCGTTGGCGGTAAAGGCCGTGGCGCGGGCCAGCACCATCTGGGTGTAGTCCTCGCCCTCCACAAGCTCTGCGGTCTGCCGCCACAGGGTGATGACATACCCCTCCGCGCCGTCCACCGCGTCCCACGTCAGCCGGGAGGAAGCCAGCATGCCCACGCCATCCTCCACCTCCACGGCGGAGGAGCTGGTGAGATGCACCTGCTCCAGCCCGAACTCCACGTTCTGGGCCAGCACGGGCTCCTTGACCACCGGCGTCAGCTTCTGCCACTTCAGCACCGGCATGCCGCCGTTGCGGCCCGCCACATGCTCAAAGGCGTCGCTGATGGCCAGCTCCTGCAGCTGCTGGGCGGTCTGCGCCGCCGCGCCGCTGTTGCCGTCCGTGCCGCTGTCCAGATAGAAGCAGTTGCTGATTCTGCTGTTGGCGCCCGGGGCGATAGCGCCGGTATTGGTGCCGGTAACGGCGCCGCTGTTGTAGCAGTTGGCCACCGTGCCCTCGAAGCCGCCGTAATAGCCGCGGATACCGCCGCCTGCATAGCTGCCGCCGGTGATGCTGCCGGTGTTGTAGCAGTCGCTGATGTTTACCTCATGGGTGTTGCCGCCGCTGATGCCGCCGGCCCGCGCCTTGCCGCTGATGTCGCCGGTGTTGTAGCAGGCGCTGATGGTGACCACGGTGCTGCTGCTGGCGTTCTTGCCCAGGATGCCGCCGCCGTTGTTGCCGCCGCTGACGGCCACTTCGCTGCCGCACTCCGTGATGGTCACGGTGCTGCCCTTGGTGCGGGCCACAAGGCCCGCCGCGTCGCCGCTGCTGCTGTCGGTGCTGGCGGCGATGCCCTGCACCACCACGCCGCGGATCTCCGCGTCCTTCACCACGCCGAACAGGCCCGCGTACCGGGTCTCCGCCTTCATGCGGGACACCGTATGACCCTGGCCGTCAAAGCGGCCCGTGAACTCATGGGAATCTGCGCCGATAGGCGTCCAAACGCCATCGCCCAGGTCGATGTCCTCCGTCAGGACGGCGTATAGCCTGGTGCTGCCGTTCCCTGCGTTCACCGTCTGGGCCAGCCACGCCAGCTGCTCGCCGTTCTCGATCTCGTAGGGGCTGGCCTCCGTGCCGTCGCCCACCTCCGGCGCCGTGACGGTCTGACCGTCCCAGGCGGCGGAGGGCTCCAGCGTCACCGGCACCGTCACATCTCCGCTGACCTCCAGCGTCTGGCTGACCTTGGCGTAGCCCTTGGCCCGCACCGTGTAGGTGTAGGTGCCGTCGGGCAGCCGATAGCTGCCGTCCTGCTCCGCCGCCACGGTCTTGCCGTTCCACTGCACCGTCACCGCCGCGCCGGCGTCCTTGGGCGTCACGCTGAATCGGACGGTGCGCTTTTCCACCGGCGTCAGCGTGATATCCTTCCGGGCCGCGCCGCTGACCTCGATGTTGCCGCTCTCATCGGCATAGCCGAAGGCGAACGCCGTGTAGCTGTATGTACCCTCCGGCAGGCGGAACGTCCACACGTTTCCGTTCTGCTTGCCCTTTGCGCCGTCGATGCGTACCTCCGCGTCCTCCGGCATCACGGTAAATGTCACCTCATACGTGGTGATCTGCCACGTCAGGATGGGATAGCCCCCGTTGACGCTCTTGGCGTCCTGCATGAACGCCTCGCCCAGCGCCGCAGCGCTGTCCAGCGTTTTCAGCTGCTGCTCCGTCACCTTCACAGCCTTGCTGTCACTGACGCTCAGCGTGTCGGGGTAGTAGCAGTTGGCCACCACCGTCGAACTGTAGCTCACCTTGCCGAACACCGCGCCCGCACCGCTGCCGGTAACGCTGCCCGCGGCATAGCAGTTCTTCACCGATGCGTAGGAGCTGTCCACATACGCGCTGATGCCGCCGGAGTACCAGCCTCCGCCGGTGATGGTGCCGGTGCTGTAGCAGTTCTCCACTGCCACCTGGCCGCTGATATTGGCCGCGATGCCCGCCGCGCGGTGGCCTTCGGAGGTCACATCCCCCATATTGCCGCAGTTCTTGATGAACTTTTCGTCGCTGCTGTACCCGCCGGCCACATAGCCCACGATGCCGCCCACATACTGGCCGCCCTTGACGGACGCCCTGTTCAGGCAGTTCTCCACGCCGCCCGTGGTGCCGTATAGCTGGCCCACGATGGCCGCGATGCCGTATCTGCTGGAATTGCTGGTGACCTCCACGCGGCCCTCCACCGTCACATTCCGGACGGTGCCGCCATAGACGGTGCCGAACAGGCCGTAGTCCATGGGCGTACTGCCGGTGACGTACAGGTTCCGGATGGTGTACCCCTGCCCGTCAAAGGTACCCTTGTACGCTTTGCCGGTGCCATTTCCGATGGGCGTCCACGCCTCATCGCCCAGGTCGATGTCATTGCACAGCACCGCGCTGAAGCTGGTGCCGTCGGACACACCGGCGTTCACCTGCTGGGCCAGCCACGCCAGCTCGCTGCCGCTGGTGATCTGGTACACGCCGTCCACTGCGGCGGGCTCGCTGATGTCGCCCGCCCCCTCCCAGGCGGACTTGGCCGTCATGGGGATGGTCACGCTCCGCGTCCCGCTCTCGCTGACGCCCGTCAGGTCCACGGTACCGCTCTGCTTGCCGTAGTTGGCGCTGCGGAAGCTCCAGTCGTAGGCGTAGCCTGCGGGCAGGCGGAACGCCATGCCGTCGGAGCCTTCCTCCGCCGCCATGTCCCGCTCACCGGTGCGCACCGTCAGCTTCCCGCCGTCCACATCGGTCTTGCCGTCCGCATAGGCGAACGTCACCGTGACCACCGGCTTCTCCGCCAGCACCACCGGCTCCTGTGCGTCGCCGCTGACGGTGACGCTGCCCTGCACCGCCGCGTAGCCGAAGGCGGAGACGCTGTAATAGTAGGTGCCCGCCGCCAGGGTATACGCCGTGCCGCTGTCCGCCGCGATCAGCGCCGTCCGCGCCTCATCGCCGTACAGCGAGAACTGTGCGTCCGCCGGTGTCAGCTGGAACGCCACACGGTACACCCGCGTCCACACGGCGTACAGGTCGGTATTCTCCGTAATGGCGATACTGTCCTTGTCGGCGTAGGCCACCGCGCCGTCCGGCGTCGTGGCCCAGCCCTCAAAGCGGTAGCCGTCCCGCTTGAACGTATTGGCCTGCAGCGTGCCGCTGCCGAACACGCCCTGCTGCACCGTGGTCTCCGTGCCGTCGTTGGCATGGAAGATCACCTGCGCCGGCAGCGAGGCCTTGAAATTGCTGAGCCACATGCAGTTGCTGCCTCTGCTGGCATAGCCGCGGTAATAGGAGATGGTGATGACGTCATCGGCGTTGGCCTGCACGGTGGCCGTGCCGCTGTCCTTCCCTTTGACGATCTCTGCCCCGCCGCCGCCGTAGCTGCTGTTCGTATACAGCGTCTTGCTGCCGTTCTTCACCTCCATACCGTTCTGGGTAGCGCCATCAAGCTGGTAATCGAAGGACAGTTCCGCCGCCTGCAGCATCGTCACCGTCAGGGTGGACCGCGTATACGTGTCGTCCCTCGCAGTGTTGCCAGACTTCAGCTTGTCGCCGTCCTTGACAAAGCCCAGCTTGGCCGCGTTGGCCACGGTGGCGATGCCCTCCCACTCGCCGAAAAAGCCCTCCAGCTCCGCGTCGGCGGCGCTGGCCAGCGTGGACACACCGTACCGTCCGGTGTCCTCGCTGCTGCGGTAGACGTCCTCCGCCCACACGCCGGTGGGCAGCATGCTGGTGAGCATCAGCACCACCAGCAGCCACGATACCACTCGTTTCTTCATGTCTCTGTCTCCTTTTATCTGTAAATTTTCTGTCTTATAAGAGAAGGAGGCGGAAGGGGTCGGCAAACCCCTCCCGCCCTTATGGAAAGCGGACGGCTTGCGCCGTCCCGACTTGACTGCGGGCGGATGACGCCCCTCCCGCGAAAAAACCGGCCTCCCTGACGGGACAGCCGGCGCATTTGCCGCAAAAAAAGGCCGGTCCGTCCCTGTCGGGATGGTCCGCGCCCACTTCTGCTCTCTGCCACAACGAAGAAGCGCCGCTGTGTACCTGTTCTCCGCCGTGCAATTCTCCTGCCCTAACGCCCCGAGGCTGCCGCCTCCCGTACATGACCTACCTTCTCAGGACATCCGTCCCAATGGCTGCTGTTCACCACACGGCGTCTCCGCCGCTTTGGTCACTTCCTTGCGTTTACAGTGCCGTCCGCAGAGGGTCTTACCCCTATTTCTTCAAAACTGCCGCCTGACCGTTTCCGGCCGTTACGGCGCGCAGCCACACGTCGTCACAGAACACGTTATCCACTTGTCGGTCCGGCATCTGCCGAACCATTTATACTATATACGGTTTTCCGCCTCTTGTCAACGGCGGCGCTCGCCAAAAGCTGCCAAAACCCGCGAAAAAACAGGACAGGGACGCACCTGCCGTGCGTCCCTGCCCTGTTTTCAGGAAGGAAACTTTTCGCTGTTATCTTATAATGTGGGCGCTCACTCCGCCAGGTACTTCAGCGCGATGGCGCTCATGGCCGCCGTGCCGGACTTGAGTACGTCCTCGTTGAACACGATCTTGCCATTGTGCAGGGAAACCATCTCCTTGCCGCAGCCCGCGTCGGTCATCATGAACGCCGACGGCGTATTGGTGAGCTTGCCGAAGAAGCTGAAGTCCTCGCTGCCGGAGAAGGGGCGGTCGAGGTGGGTCACCTTGTCCGCGCCCAGCTCCTCCGTGACCGCCTGCTCCACCAGATCGATCATGGCGCCGTCGTTGTACTGGAGGGCGTAGCCCTCCTCCAGCCGCACCTCGATGTCGCAGCCGAAGGCGAACCCGATGCCCTTGCAGATCCGGTCGATCTCCTCGATGGCGGTATCCCGTGCCGTGTCGCTGAAGCTGCGCAGCACCGCCACCATCCGCGCCTCGCCGGCGGTGATGTTCACCGCGTCGCCGCCGGACATGGTGCCCACCGTCAGCACGGCGGAGTCCATGGGGTCGATACGGCGGGACACCACCGTTTGCAGCGCGGTGATGAGATACCCCGCGCAGGCAATGGCGTCGTGGGCGGTGTGGGGTGCGGAGCCGTGGCCGCTCTTGCCGTGTACGGCGATGTGGAACAGATCCACCGCACTGGTGAAGTACCCCTTATAGAGCTGCATCCGACCCACCGTGTCATTCTCGGAGGGGCAGACGTGCTGGCCGAAGATGGCGTCCACGTGGGGGTTCTCCATGACGCCCGCCGCCACCAGCGCCCGTGCGCCGCCGGGCATGGTATCCTCGCTGGGCTCGAAGATGAACTTCACCGTACCCGCAAAGGAGTCCCGCATATGGCACAGGGTCTTGGCCGTGCCCAGCAGCATGGTGGTGTGCAGGTCGTGACCGCAGGCGTGCATGACGCCCTCCGTCTGGCTGGCAAAGGGCACGCCGGACTCCTCGTGGACCGGCAGCGCGTCGATGTCGGCGCGGAGCGCCACGCACTTGCCTGGTCCCTTGCCGCCGTGGAGCAGACCCACCACTGCGGTGGGCAGGGGCTGCTGGATCTCGTCCATGCCCATCTTCTCCAGCTCCCGCCGGATCAGGGCGCTGGTGCGCACCTCCTGCATCCCCACCTCCGGATGGGCGTGGATGTCCCGCCGGATGGCCACCAGCTCGTCGAAAATACGATCTACATACGTCTTGATCTCAGACATTTTCACTACCTCACTTCTGAATATCCGCTTAGCTTACAGCCAGCCGCTCATCACGCCGGCCACCAGCACGGAGGTGATGGATACGGTGACCATACCGGCCACCAGCATCTTGGGCATGATCTGGGCGTTGATGGCCGCCCGTTCCTCGGCGTTGGCGCCGGTGGACTCGGACACCTCGTTGGAGATGATGACGGTTCCCGGGAAGCCGAACAGGCAGGAGCTGCCGATGGCCATGGACATCTGCCAGCTGTAACCGAAGATCTTGCCCACCAGAATAGACACGACGGAGAAGGCGATGGTGCCGATGACTACGCACACCAGCAGAGGCACCACCATGCCGCCCACCATCTCAGGGGTGGCGGAGGCCAGATTCGTGAAGATGGACAGGGTGATGATGGGCATCACGATGCCGGTGGCGTGGGCCTTGCCCAGCGCGTCCTCATCCAGGAAGCCCAGCTCCTTGCACAGCACGCCGAAGATCAGGCACCACACCAGCTTGTTGATGGCGTCGTGGAACAGGCTGGACACCCACACGGACAGCAGCGCCACCAGAATGACCTTGGCGATGATGGCGTTGGGGGTGTTGTACTTGTCGGGCAGCGCGGGGATCAGCTTCTTGCGGCCCGCGGCGGCAGCCTGCACGGCGCCGGCGGCGGTGTCTACCTGCAGTTCACCGGCGTCGATCTGCGCCTTGATGCGCTTGGCCTCGCTCTTGAGGCACAGGGAGGCCACGGGGTAGCCCACGAAGCCCTGGGCGCACATGACCAGCGTGGCGAACACCGCCAGATCGGGGAGGTTTGCCTTGTTGGCCATATCCTGCATGGTCAGCGTGGCCACCACGCCGCCGGACAGAATGGGAGCGCCCACCAGCGCGAAGCCGCGGTCAACGATCAGCTGGCCCAGGAAGAATACCGCGGCGGAGATGGCGATGCAGGCCACGGCGGCAATGATGACGGTGCGCCACTGTGCGCCGAAGTCACGGAGCTTGATGGTGGTACCCAGATGCACCAGCAGCATGGTCACCAGCAGGCCGGCCATGCTCAGCAGCGTGGAGTCGGCAAACATGGTGGTGGGGAAGATGCCTGTCCAGAAGCCGGCCAGGAACACCACGGACGCCACCAGCAGCATGGATACAATGGCTTTTGTTTTGGCGGAGATCATGTCTCCGATCGTGAACACCACGAAGATGACCGCCGCAGCTAAGATCGCATTCATTTTGATTTTCTCCTTTTCCGTTTGTGATTTCCGTTTATCTCTAAACTCTGCCAATAAAGAAAGCGGCCCCGCCTGAACGACGAAGCCGCTTATCGACCCTTGTGAGGAGATCGAACCACGTATGTCATTTCAGCCGGTATCCATTCTGGTCGCCGTAATAATAGACGCACCCAAAGTAGCCCCAATAGCAGGAGCTGTTACCGGCATAGTGATAGGAGGCGGCCTGGATCTTGCCCATGTCGCTGCGGACCATATCCTGCTGCATCATGTGACGGGTCATGGCTTTCTCCTTTCCGCCGGCACCAGACCGGCATCACTCATTGTGCTGATTTTAGAGCTTTAAAACGCAAAAGTCAATTGGGCACAGTCACAACATTCACCCCCTATTTTTCGCTGTTTTTGTCGATACCGCACATAGACGCACCGTGAATGGTCACGTATAATAATACGAAAGCGCGGACATCGTCAGGGCGAGGCTCTGTGTGTCCGCGGGAAGTGCCGAAGGAGAATCGTATGACCGTTCGCATCCAGACCAACTGTACCTGTTGTCTGCCCGCCTGCTGTGCGGGCCTGGTCTGCTGCGCCCATTTCCGTCATACGATCTCTGCCGAGTAACGCGGCTCCTGCCGCGGCCACACCGTATTCTTTGAGGACGGTGGGAGATGTGTGACATCTCCCGCCGTCCTTTTTTATTTTGGAGGGTTCAACATGAGCAATACCGCAGAAATTGCACGCGCCATGGCAACGACCATGGGAAATGCGGCCATACCTATGTACGGGAAAAAGCTGCGTCTGCCGGACCGCAGCGCCATCATCGCCCTGCTCAAGGAGCTGCGGCGGCTGTTCTTCCCTGCCTATTTCGGGGACCCGCAGCTGATGGCCCTTCCGGCAGAGAACTATGCCGCGCTGCTGCTGGAGCGCATCGAAACGGGGATGACGGCCCAGATCGCCCTGGCTCTGCCGGACGGCGAGGCGGCTCAGGCCGCCCAGATCACCGAGTCCATCATGGCGGAGCTGCCCCGCATCCAGCAGATGCTGCTGACGGACATCGAGGCCACGTTCGACGGCGACCCCGCCGCCGCCAACAAGGAGGAGATCATCTTTGCCTACCCCGGCCTGTTCGCCATCTTCGTCTATCGCATCGCTCACGAGCTGTACCTGCGCCACGTGCCCATGATCCCGCGGATCATGTCGGAGTACGCCCACAGCCGCACCGGCATCGACATCCACCCCGGCGCTCAGATCGGTCCCTGGTTCTTCATTGACCACGGCACCGGCATCGTCATCGGCGAGACCTCCGTCATCGGCAGCCACGTCAAGCTGTATCAGGGCGTGACGCTGGGCGCGCTGTCGCCTCGGGCGGGCCACGCCAGCCTGCCGGGCAAGCGGCACCCCACCGTCTGCGACGACGTGACCATCTACTCCGGCGCGTCTATTCTGGGCGGTCAGACCGTCATCGGCGAGCACACCGTGGTGGGGGGCAACGCCTTCCTTACCAGCTCCGTGGCCGACAACACCCACGTGGTCATCCATGCGCCGGAGATGGTTTTCAAGAACGCCTGAATGTATAACTATTCATTTTCTGCGCTTTTTTCGTGCATAAATAATTTCCATCAGGAAGTATTTTACTTCCTGATACGCCTCATCCGGAATTCATGAGGAAATCACCGGCGGACGCGGCCCTTTTGCGGGCGGTGCCCGCCGGTTTTCTGTCCATTTCGGCAAATCTGCTGCCGAATTTTTGTGTACTTCGCGGAGCGCCGGCGGACACACGTTTCTTGCCTTCGCCGCCGCATCTGTATTATAATGTGTATAGGAACATGTGAGGAGGCGCTTGTATGGAACGCATCAGTAAGGAAAACTACTATCTGGACATCGCCGAAACGGTACTGGAGCGGGCCACCTGTCTCCGGCGGGTGTACGGCGCCATCATCGTCAAGAACGACGAGATCATCTCCACGGGCTACAACGGCGCGCCGCGGGGCCGCCGGAACTGCGTGGACATGGGCTTCTGCACCCGCGAGGCCATGCAGGTACCCAGGGGTCAGCGGTACGAGCTGTGCCGCAGCGTCCACGCCGAGGCCAACGCCATTATCTCCGCCAGCCGGCGGGACATGGTGGGCAGCACCCTGTACCTGGTGGGCCGCGATGCCCGGACCGGCGCGCTGCTGGGAGACGCCACCAGCTGCGCCATGTGCCGCCGCCAGGTCATCAACGCCGGCATCAGCCGCGTCATCATCCGCCGGACGGAGGCGGAGTTCCAGGTGGTGGACGTGACGGACTGGGTCCGGCAGGAGGATGATGTGCCCGCTCTGTAAGGCGCGAAAAACCGTACATCCGGCCTGCGGCGCAAGTGCCGCCTGGCCTGATCGCGCCAGTGCGCGGCGCGGAAGCGTCTGCGCTCCGGCGGCAAAATACAACTGAAAAAAGGAGAATGTGTGATGTTGAACGACTCTAAGATCGCCGCCTACACGGCGATCCTGCAGGAGGAGCTCCTGCTGGCTACCGGGTGTACAGAGCCCATCGCCGTCGCGTACTGTGCCGCAAAACTGCGCGAGGTGTTGGGCGGAAAACCGGAAAAAGTGCTGGCCGAGGTCAGCGGAAACATCCTGAAAAACGTGAAATCCGTGGTGGTTCCCAATACGGCGGGCCGCCGCGGCATCGACGCCGCCATCGCCGTGGGCATAGTGGCAGGCGACGCCGACGCGGAGCTTCAGGTCATCGCCAACGTGACGGAGGAGGACACGGCGGCCATCCAGGACTATCTGGACCGGACGCCCATGGAGATCACCTGCCCTGAAACACCCTGCCTGCTGGACATCAAGCTGACGGGCTGGCTGGGCGGGCACAGCGCCTGCGTCCGCGTGGCCAACAATCACACCAATATTATTTACATGGCACGGGACGGGCAGGTCCTGAAGGAGCTGCCGGTGACCGGCAACGCCGAGGATCATCTCCAGGACAAGTCCGTGCTGAACGTTAAGGACATCATCACATTCGCTGAAACCATACCCATAGACGTGATACGGCCCACGGTGGGGCGGCAGATCGAGAAGAACACCGCCATCGCCGCCGAGGGGCTTCGAAACAGCTGGGGCGCCAACATCGGCTCCACCCTGCTGCAGGGCGGGACGGACTGGGCCACCCAGGCACGGGCCTGGGCCGCCGCAGGCTCCGACGCCCGCATGAACGGCTGCGAGATGCCGGTGGTCATCGTGTCCGGCTCCGGCAACCAGGGCATCACCGCCTCCGTACCCGTGTGGAAATACGGGCAGCTGATGGGGGCCGACGAGGAAAAGATCCTGCGGGCCGTGTGCCTCAGCGACCTCATCACCATCCACCAGAAAACCGGCATCGGACGGCTCAGTGCCTACTGCGGGGCGGTGTCTGCCGGTGTGGGCGCGGGCTGCGGCATCGCATGGCTGCGGGGCGCGGACTACGAGGGCATCTGCCACACGCTGGAGAACGCCGTAGCCATGATCTCCGGCTGCATCTGCGATGGGGCCAAGGCCAGCTGCGCCAGCAAGATCGCCATGGGCGTGGACTGCGGCATTCTGGGCTACGACATGTACCGCAACGGCGACAACTTCCGCTCCGGCGACGGCATCGTGGGCGACGATGTGGAGGACACCATCCGCCATGTGGGCGTGCTGGCCACGGAAGGTATGCGGGAGACGGACCGCGTGATCCTGAAGATCATGACGGAGTGAGGAACGCCGCGCGGCGGCAGAAAGCGTAAAAAGGAGGACCACCCTGCGGGTGGTCCTCCTTTTTACCGGGGTGCGGGGGACGCGCCTGCGCAGCGCGGAATATTCCTTTTCCCCCGACGCGAGAAGAAAATTCCGTATCACCGGCGCAGAACGCTTTCCCAAGCCTTTTGCCTCCGGCGGCCCCATTTCTTTCAGCAGCGAAAGAAATGGGGGAAAGAACGCCGCCAAAAACCCGTGGTTTTTGGATTTCCTTTTGGTCGATTTCGATGCGGCAGAAAAAGGTTCCGCAGGGAATCGGCCATGGGCCTGCCCCCGCTGCCGCTGACGTGGCGGGCAGGGAACATTGGCAGTTCTACCGATATAGGCGATTATCAAATCGCGCACTTGCCTCCGGCGGCGGCATGTGCAGGTGCGGCCCGTTGGGCCGCGAAATTTGGCAGGCCAGCGCACCGCCGCGCGGTGCGTGGGAGCGGCAGCGATAAGAGGACAGCAAGCGATTCGTTGTACAGCGATGTGCGGCAAGTTGGGTTTCGCGGGGTACGCGGCGGCGCTTTATGGCGCAGTCAGCCGCGCAGGAAGTCTTGAAACCCGCGGTTTCAAGCAGACCTTTTGGTCACTTTTGGGGCTGCGGTCAAAAGTGGCCCGCGCTCGGGAGCGCGGAATATTCCCGCCGGAGGGAGCGATCCGAGCGCCGCCGGTGGCGGATACAGCGAGGTGAGCGAGTGGCCGCGGTCAAAATTTCAAGCGCCCGCCGTCAGGCAGCGCAGAAATTTCGGGCACCGCAGCAGTGTTCCTTTTCGAACATAAATCGGGCCGCCGGCCCCTACGGGGTGCGTCTATCGAGCTGCGCCGGTATTCGGGAAACCGCCGATATGGACGCAACAGTTCCGCTGCACGATAACAGACCGGCGCGTCTCCGCGCGGTGCGTGGGAGCGGCAGCGGGGATGGGGGTACAAGCGATTCGATGCGGAACCTTTTTGTACCGCGGTTGGAATCGGACAAGGGAAATCCAAAAACCGTTGGTTTTTGGCGGCGTTCTTTTCCATATTTCTTTCGCTGTTGAAAGAAATATGGCCGCCGGAGGCATAGAGAAAAAGGTTGTCGGGCCGCTGCGGCCAAAAGTGACCCGCGCTCGGGAGCGCGGAATATTCCCGCCGGAGGGAGCGATCCAAGCGCCGCCGGTGGCGGATACAGCGAGGTGAGCGAGTGGCCGCGGTCAAAATTTCAAGCGCCCGCCGTCAGGCAGCGCAGAAATTTCGGGCACCGCAGCAGTGTTCCTTTTCGAACATAAATCGGGCCGCCGGCCCCTACGGGGTGCGTCTATCTGGGTGCGTCGGTATTCGGGAAACCGCCGATATGGACGCAACAGTCCCGCTGCACGATAACAGACCGGCGCGTCTCCGCGCGGTACGCGGGAGCGGCAGCGGGGATGGGGGTACAAGCGATTCGTTGTACGGCGATCAGCATATATTTTGGTTTTCGCGGGGTACACGGCGGCGTTTTATGACACGGTCAGCCGCGCAGGAAGTCTTGAAACCTGCGGTTTCAAGCAGCATTTTTGGTCACTTTTGGGGCTGCGGCCAAAAGTGACCCGCGCTCGGGGCGCGGAATACTCTTCGCCGGAGACATGAAAGGAACGAGCAACGGGCCGTCGGAGACATAGAGAAAAAGGTTGTCGGGCCGCTGCGGCCAAAAGTAGCCCGCGCCCGGAGCGCGGAATATTCCCGCCGGAAGCGTGGGGACAAAATAGGAATATTCTGCTTTTCCACTTTTTTCATTCTTGGAAACGTTTTCGGCGCAAAGCACTATGTTTGCCGAAAAATGGCGATTTTTAACGGGTCTGTATGCGGCGTTAACGAAATCTGTACTTTTTAGAACGTTTATTAGCGCCAATTTTATGAAGATAGTGTTACCATATGAACATCAAGTTTCGACAATCCGGATGTCGAAAGGAAATCTCGTAAAGGAGTGTGTTTTTGTGACAACATTTATCATTGGTCTTGTCATCCTGCTGGGCGGCGCGGCCCTGTACGGCCGCTTCTGCGAAAAGGTTTTCGGACCGGATGACAGAAAGACTCCGGCGTACACCAAACAGGACGGCGTGGACTACGTGCCCATGCGCGGCTGGAAGAACAGCCTTATCAACCTGCTGAACATCGCGGGCACCGGCCCCATCCTCGGGCCGATCCAGGGCATCCTGTTTG
>OLPW01000688.1_pt1 | contig 38645 bp, 35 predicted proteins | sample 1672161 | NCBI WGS metagenome assembly OLPW01 (sample SAMEA3136654, study PRJEB25190) | human gut metagenome
GCCGCACCTCGCTCGCCGTATCGGCACTTAGAATTATGCGGTATTGCCATAAAATTTTGCAATCCACTTTACCTTTTCCGTTTTTTGTGTTAGAATCTTAGGTAATTTATGGGGACAATGTCGTCCGCCCTTGTTGGCGGCTGCATTGTTCCCTTTTTTTACTTATAATGGAGGTGGATGGTATGGACCGCATTGACCGCAAAATCATTGATATTCTGCAAACAAACGCACGCGCCCCGCTGAAAGAAATTGCCGACCGGGTGTTTTTGTCCTCCCCTGCGGTTTCGGCCCGCATTGCCAAACTGGAAAAAGACGGCGTACTGACCGGCTATCAGGCGCAGGTTGCCCCGCTCAAGCTGGGGCAGCTGGTCAAGGCGTTCATCAACCTGGATATGGACCCCAAGCTCAAGCCGGAGTTTTACCCCTACATCCAAAGCTGCGGCAATGTTGTGGAGTGCAATTGCGTGACTGGCGATTACAGCATGCTGATTGAAGTGCTGTTTGGCACCACGCAGGAGTTGGATACCTTTATCAACCATCTGCAGCAGTTTGGCCGTACCCGCACGCAGATCGTGTTTTCCACCCCGGTGGAGCACCGCGGCCTGCCGGTGAGCGAACCGGAGGAAGAACCGGCGGCGGAAACCTGACTGCCTGTTCCCGCCTTTTCCCATCCCTGTCCTGAATATGGGCGGGGATTTTTTTATTTTACCTGTTGACAGCTGTGTATATTGCGTATATACTGTATATATAGCATATGAACAGTTCAGATTGCAAGGAGGAACACGGCATGGAGCTGTATATCTCCAATTCCGGCCAGGAACCCATTTACGCGCAGATCACCCGGCAGATCAAAGCCAAAATTTTGAACGGCGAATTGCAGCAGGGCGATGCACTGCCCAGCATCCGCCTGTTGGCGAAGGAGCTGCGCATCAGCGTGATCACCACCAAGCGCGCGTATGAGGACCTGGAGGCCGATGGTTTTATTACCACCATGCCGGGGCGCGGCAGCTTTGTTGCGCCGCAAAACCCGGCCCTACACCGGGAGGAAAGCTTAAAACAGATGGAAGAGCACCTGCAGCACGCCATTGATGCCGCGCGGCGCGGCGGCATTACCAAAGACGAAGTGCGCGAAACCCTTGACCTTTTGTGGGAGGAATCATGATGGCTGAACCTTTGGCCGCCGCACTGCATGGTGTGGCAAAACATTACCACGGTTTTACCCTTGGCCCGCTGAACCTGGAAATTCCCGCCGGGAGCATTGTTGGCCTGATTGGTGAAAACGGCGCGGGCAAAACCACCCTGCTCAAACTGCTGACCGGTGTAAACCGCCCGGATGCCGGCACCGTGGAGCTGCTGAGCGCCACCCCAGATGATGCCGCCGTGCGCGCGAAAATTGGCGTTGTGTTTGAGGATGCCTATTTTTATGAATCGCTGACCCCCGCACAGGTTGGTGCCAGCCTGCGCGGCATATTTGGCCCAGCGTGGGATACCGGTTATTTCGCCGCTCTGCTGGAGCAGTTCCACCTGCCGCCGAGAAAGAGCATCAAAGAACTCAGCCGCGGCATGCGGATGAAGCTGAACTTTGCCAGTGCTTTGGCCCACCGGCCGGGGCTGCTGGTGCTGGACGAAGCCACCTCCGGGCTGGACCCCGCCGCCCGCAGCGAAATTTTGGATATCCTGCTTGATTTTATTCAGGATGAGCGCCACAGCGTGCTGTTGAGCAGCCACATTACCACCGACCTGGAACAGATCGCCGATACCATTGCCTACCTGCACCACGGGCAGCTGCTGTTTGCCAAAAACAAGGATGACCTGATGGAAGAATACGGCATTCTGCGGTGCAGCCAGCAGGACCTTGACCGCCTGCCGCCGGAGTGGATCGCCGCCACCTGCCGCACCGCCGCCGGCTGCGAAAGCCTGGTACACCCGCGGGTCAGCGTCCTGCGCGCATTGCCCGGTGTGGTATGCGATGCCGCCAGCATTGATGACATCATGCGTCTGACCAGCAAGGAGGGATAACAATGAAAGGTCTTTTGTGCAAAGACTGGGCCATTTTGGTGAACAGCTACAAGAAAAATTTCCTTATTATGGTTGTGCTTTATCTTGGCATGGCGGTCTGCCTGCATATGGATTACCTGTGCTATGCGCTGGTTGCCGTGTGCGGCGTTTACGCATCCAGCACCATGAATTTTGATGATTACGCCCACTGGGATACCTATGCCCGCACCCTGCCGGTCACACCGGGGCAGGTTGTTGGCTGCAAGTACCTGCTGGGGCTGCTGTTCACCCTGTTTGGCAGCGTTTGCGCCGCGGTGGGGATTTTCCTTGCCGGCCAATACACAGATGTGTTGGAAGCGGCATTCTCGATTCTGCTCATTGCCGCGTTTTCCCTGCTGCTGTTTGCCGTCAACATGCCGTTTTCCTACAAATTCGGCGCGGTGCGTGCCCGCACCTGGGTGTACCTGGTCGCATTCTTTGGTGTTTTCCTCATAATTTTTGCCATGGAGCATCTGCCCTATCTGCAGCGTTCTTCCGTCATTTCCCAGCTGGACGCTTTGGGCAATGCCCTCACCGCGCAGCCGGTGCTTTTGTTGCTGCCCTGCGCGGCCGTGCTGCTGCTCTACCTTGGCAGCTGGGCCTTGAGCGTACAAATTTATCAGCGCAAAGAGTTTTGAGGGAATTCCTGGTTCTTTTGCTCGGCGGTAAAAACGCTGAGTGAAAACACGCCGGATCAGGCCGGAGCAGCTGAAAATCGGCAATCCGCTATTGACAAACCGGCACCCGTGCGGTAAAATAATTAAGTATTCAATGCGGGTGTCGTACAACGGCTAGTACATCAGCCTTCCAAGCTGGGGACGAGGGTTCGACTCCCTTCACCCGCTCCACATAAAAGCAGCGCAGAATCGAAAGATTCTGCGCTGTTTTTCTGTTCAAGTACCCACTTTCTTTTTTACCCAATACCAAAACAGGCAGTGTCCTTCTCCCCTTTCCGGGAGCGGCACTGCCTGTTTTTATTCTATTAAAGTTTCTTCGGTTCCCTTCTTTTCAAAGAAGGAACAAAACTCCCGTAACTTTACTGCTGCTGTTCCGCGCGCTTTTTGGCGATGGCGGCCAGGGCATCCTTGCGGGACAGGTTGATGCGACCCTGCTGGTCGATGTCGGTTACCATAACGATGATGGGATCGCCCACGGCAACAACATCTTCCACATGCTCTACACGGTGGTCGTCCAGCTTGGAGATGTGAACCAGACCTTCCTTGCCCGGGGCAATCTCAACAAATGCGCCAAAGTTCATCAGGCGGGTCACGCGGCCCTTGTAGATAGCGCCCACTTCGGGATCTTCCACAATGGTCTTGATGGTGGAAATCGCGCGCTTGGCGTCGTCCTGATCCACAGCGGAGATAAAGACGTGGCCGTCCTCCTCAATGTCGATCTTGCAGTTGAAGTTGGCGCACATTTCCTGAATGACCTTGCCGCCCTTACCGATGACGTCCTTGATCTTGTCAACGGGGATTTGCATGCTGAACATCTTGGGTGCATACTTGGAAAGCTCTGCGCGCGGCTCGGCAATGCAGGGCTTGATGATCTCGTCCAGGATGAACAGGCGGCCCTTGCGGCACTTTTCCAGTGCTTCGGCCACAATATCATAGGTCAGGCCGTCCACCTTAATATCCATCTGGATAGCGGTAATACCGCGGCGGGTGCCGCCAACCTTAAAGTCCATATCGCCGTGGAAGTCCTCCACGCCCTGGATATCCAGCATGGTCATCCAGCGGCCGCCGTGCAGCGGGTCGCCATCGGTGATCAGGCCGCAGGAGATACCGGCAACCGGTGCCTTGATGGGCACACCAGCATCCATCAGGGCCAGGGTGGAAGCGCAAATAGAAGCCTGAGAGGTGGAGCCGTTGGAGCTCATGATTTCAGAAACGGTACGGATGGTGTACGGAAACTCTTCCATGCTGGGCAGCACGGGGATCAGGGCACGCTCCGCCAGGTTGCCGTGGCCGATCTCGCGGCGGCCGGGGCTGCGGGGTGCGCGGGCTTCGCCGGTGGAGTACGGCGGCATGTTATAGTGATGGATGTAGCGCTTGAGCGGGGTGTCGGACAGGTCGTCCATCATCTGGGCATCTTTGGTGGAGCCCAAGGTGCAGATGGTCAGGGCCTGGGTCTGGCCGCGGGTGAACAGGCCAGAGCCGTGCACACGGGGCAGCACACCGACTTCGGCGGCCAGCGGGCGGATCTCATTGATGCCGCGGCCGTCAACACGCTTGCCTTCTTCCAGCAGCCAGGTGCGCACAACCTTCTTCTGCAGCTTATAGCTGATCAGATCCAGGTCGGCGGCGCTCAGTTCGGGGTGTTCCTCGGCAATAGCATCCATGATGGGCAGCATGGCGGCATCGCGGACGTTTTTGTCGTCGGTGTTCATGGCAGCCTTGACATCTTCCAGGTGCTTGGCGTACACATCCGCCAACAGAGCGTGGTCCAGTTCCACCGGGGTAAAGCTCTTCTTCGGCTTGCCGATCTCTGCAACAATGCCGTTCATAAAGGTGAGCAGCTTTTTGATTTCCTCATGGCCAGCCTTGATGGCGTCCATCATGACCTCTTCGGTCACTTCGTTGGCGCCGGCTTCAATCATGACGATCTTTTCCATGCTGGCAGCCAGGGTCAGGGCCAGGTCAGAGCGCTCGCGCTGCTCCTTGGTGGGGTTCAGCACGATCTCGCCGTCCACATAGCCGACTGCCACGCCGCCGATGGGGCCATTCCAGGGGATATCCGACATAGCAATGGCGAGAGATGCGCCGTTCATACCGGCAATCTCAGGGGAGCAGTCCGGGTCAAGGCTCATCACAGTCATGGTCACGCAGACATCGTTGCGCATATCCTTGGGGAACAGCGGGCGGATGGGGCGGTCAACCACGCGGGAGGACAGGATGGCGTGTTCACCAGGGCGGCCTTCGCGGCGCATAAAGGAGCCGGGAATGCGGCCGGCGGCGTACAGCTTTTCTTCAAATTCCACGCTCAGAGGGAAGAAATCCACCCCTTCACGCGGCTTTTCGCTCATGGTAACATTGCACAGCACGCAGGTTTCGCCATAGCGGATCATTGCGCTGCCATTGGCAAGGCCGCAGAGCTTGCCGGTTTCCACCACAAACGGGCGGCCGGCAAAAGTTGTTTCAAACTTGCGGTAGTTGGGGAAAGTTGCCTTACGGGATGCAAATTCCAGTGCCATAGTAATTCTCCTTCTGATATAATTTTTGATACCTGGTGGGAATATGCGGTTCAGGCAGCCCCATGCTTTGAGCAATAAATCCAGCGGCGGAACGGTTGTTTTGCTCCGGCGTTCGATTTACTGCACAAACCATGCGGGCGGCCAAAAACATTAAGTTAGGAGGTAGGAGGGAGGAGTTAGGAGTTACAGCACTGACCAAAGGTACCGCACATTACATTGTAAAAGGCAGTGGGATATAATGGACTGGCAACGGTGACCGAAGTGCCAAAGTACCGTTCTTCTCCCTCGGGGTCCTAACTTTATTCAATATTATTACAGGCCAACGGCAGAGCATAATAAAAATGAATGCCGGAACACCTGCTGAAATATAGAAAATGGGCAGGGCGCACATATAGCGCCCTGCCCGTTTTGCGAATTACTTGCGCAGACCCAGTTCAGCGATCAGAGCACGGTAACGGTTGATGTCCTTCTTCTGCAGATAGGCCAGCAGGTTACGGCGGCGGCCGACCATCTTGAACAGACCACGACGGCTGTGGTTGTCGTTCTTGTTGGTCTTCAGGTGCTCAGTCAGGTGGTTGATGCGTGCGGTCAGCAGCGCAACCTGAACTTCCGGAGAACCGGTGTCACCCTCATGGATGGCGGCTTTTGCAATGATGGGCTGTTTTTCGATAGCAGACTTCTGGCTCATAGTAGTAATACCTCGCTTTATAATATTTGCCTACGGCGCAGCAAAAGGCAATCAAGGCTCCCTGATGCAGGGCATACACCCAAAGCCGGGCCGCGGTAACAGTTAGATTATAGCATATCCGGCATAGCGTGGCAAGCCGTAACAGCAAAAAAACTGCACAGATTTTGCCCTGCTTTTCCGGCATGGGTCACAGGGTCACGTTTTTCAGATTGCGCAGATCCCCGCTTTCGCGGAAATCCTCATAATCCAGGCTCAGGTTCGGGTTGTAATAGGGGTCATGCAGGATATTCTGCTTACCGTGTACCTCATACAGGCGGGCCTGCTCCTTGGCAAAGCGGGCCTTTTTGGCGGGGTCTTCCTCGTCCGAACCGCGGGATTTGCTTTCGTGGTGGTACAGCTCCGCATAGGGGGTCCACACAATACGCCAGCCTTTTTCCCGCAGGCGCAGGCAGAAATCCACATCGTTGAATGCAACAGTAAAGGCTTCATCCAACCCGCCAACGGCATCATAAGCCGATGTGCGCACCAGCAGGCAGGCCGCAGTGCAGGCGGAATAATCCTGCACGGTGGCCAGGCGGAACATGTACCCGCTACCGCCGCGCTTGTGGTACTTGTGGCTGTGGCCCGCATACCCACCCAAACCGGTGATAATGCCCGCGTGCTGGATGGTATCGTCCGGGTAATACAGCATGGCGCCGCAGGCCGCCACGCCGGGCTGGCTGGCTTCGGCCACCATCTGGGTCAGCCAGTTTCCGCTGATGATTTCAATATCGTTGTTGAGCAGCAGTAAGAACTTGCCGTTGGCAAACTTGCGGCCAAAGTTATTGATGCGGCTGAAATTGAACCCGCCGCTGTAAGCCACCACGCGGCAGTTGGCATAGCGGTCCGGCAGCTTTTCATAATAAGCCTTTGTGGCGGGGTCGGTGGAGTTATTTTCGATGACGATCACTTCAAACGCTTCGTACAGCGTTTTGGAGTACAGGCTGAACAGACATTTTTCCAGGTCGTCCACATGGTCCTTGTTGGGGATCAGGATGGACACCAGCGGTTCCGGCTCCGGCAGTTCCCACTGCACATGGCAGGTACCGGGGAAGATGCCCTCCTCTACCCTGCCGCTGCGGCCGGTTGCCGCCAGGTGGTCCGCCACGGCTTTCTGCGCGGCTTTTACCACATAGGGCTTGGCCTCGGTGCCGCCGGAGGTGGACGCCGCATGAACCCGCCAGTAATACAGCACCTGCGGGATATGCAGCGGTGCGGCGTTGGCGTCTTTCGCCTGCATGGCATCGATCAGCCGCAGGAACAGATCATGATCCTGTGCGCCGTCACACTCCGGGCGCTCCCCGCCGATGGCATCAAACAGACTTTTGCGGAACACGGCCAGGTGGCAGATGTAGTTGCAGGCCATCAGGTATTCCGGCGCATAGTCCGGCTTAAAGTGGGCCACATGGGCGGTTTTGGGGCTTTTGCGGAAAAGGGCTTCATCGCTGTAGGCGAAATCGGCCCCCGTTTTTTGCAGTTCTTTGCCCATGCAGTAGATAGCGTGCGGGGCCAGGATGTCATCATGGTCTGCCAGAGCCAGATATTCCCCCTGTGCCAGCCGGGCCGCCGCGTTGGTGTTGGCCGCAATGCCCTTGTTTTCAATTTTCACATAGCGAATGCGCGGGTTGGCCGCCACGTGCTTTTGCACCAGCTCCCCCACATAGGTGTGGGCATCGTCCGAAGCATCCGCCAGGCAGAGCTGCCAGTTGTGGGCGGTCTGGTTTTCCACACTATCGAGAAATTCTGTCAAAAAGTTTTGCGGCGTATTGTACAGCGGCGTTAAAATAGAAATGATGGGGAAGTTTTCCGCCGCGGGGTCGCTGCGCTGGGCTTCCAGCGCCATGTTGGACGGCCAGTACCGCGCCCGCTTGCCGAAAAAGCGCCGTTTGAAAAAGCCCGCCGCGCGCACGCACATGGTGCCAATGCCCTGTTCCTTCGTCAAGGTACGGGCATAGCCAAATAGTTCTTTGATGCGCTTGGCCTGCTGGTTCATAACGTTACGTCCTTTCGGGTGTCAGATTGTTGGGGTTTGTTCCGGTTCGGGTTCAGGCAGTCCGTCTGCCATGTTTGGGGGTTGGAATCGATGTACAGCCAGATGGTTTCATAATCTGTCTGGGTACGGATGACGTGGTCATGGAAGGATTTTTGCCAGATGGGGTGATGGAGGTGTTTGGTTATGCAGCTCTTTCATTGTTGGACGATGTTGGAAACCGTAGGGGCGCGCATTGCGCGCCTCTACGGCCTGGGAATTCTGCCGCAATCGGGTGGGTTCTTTCCAAAATAAATGCACTCTGCCCTGCCTTATTTCAGCCCAAAGTTTTCAAACAGGTTGTTGAAATGCGGGTTATAGTACGGGTCATAATGATCAATATATTCGTGATACTTCGTGTAAAAATTTGCCTTTTCGCGGGCATAGCGGGCGGCGTTTTCCGGGGTGGTGTCCAGACCGCGGCTCTTGCTCTCGTAATGGTAGGCTTCGGCACGGGGGGTGTACACATTCAGCAGGCCCTTCTGCCACAGCTTCAGGCAGTAATCCACATCGTTATAGGCCACGGCGAACTTAGCTTCGTCCAGGCCGCCCGCCGCGCGGTACAGCTCCGTTTTGGTCATCAGGCAGGCACCCGTCACGGCCATATAGTCCTGCGTGGTGACAAGGCGGTACAAATCGCCCACAGCCTTGCGCGGGTAGCTCTTGTGGCTGTGGCCTGCACTGCCGTTGATGCCCATAATCACGCCCGCATGCTGGATGGTATCATCCGGGTAATAGAGCTTTGCGCCCACAGCACCCACATCCGGCCGCTGGGAATAGCTCAGCAGCTCCCGCAGAAAATCATGGCTGAGTACCTCGATATCGTTGTTCAGCAGCAGCAGATGCTCGCCCTTGGCAAAGCGCGCACCAAGGTTGTTGACGGCAGAAAAGTTAAACGGCCCCACATAGGTCACCACCCGGCTGTTGGGGTAAGGCTCCGGCATGGTTTTGTAGTAGGCGAATGTTTCCTGCTGTTCAGAGTTATTTTCAATGACCAGGACTTCAAAGTTATCATAGCCTGCGTTGGCATACAGGCTTTTCAGGCAGCGGTCCAAATCGTCAATGTGGTCCTTGTTGGGGATCATAACGCTGACCAGCGGGTGGCCGGTCAGCTCGTACCGCACCTGGAACGCACCGGGCGCGTCCTCCACCTGCATGGCTTTGCCGGGCAGGTTCAGCCGCTGGAGCTGGGCATCAATCGCGCGCACACCGGCCGCCAGGGCATAGGGCTTCGCCTCCATGCCCGCCGCGGTGGAACCCGCATGGCCGCGCCAAATATAGAGCACCTTTTTGATATGGGCAATTTTATCCCGCGTGGTCTGTTCGGTCAGGCGCAGCATCAGGTCATGGTCCTGTGCACCATCGTACTCACTGGATTCATATGCACCGGCACGGTCCAGCAATGCGCGGGAGAACACCGCCAGATGGGTGATGAAGTTGACCCCGCGCAGATAGTCCGGCGCAAAGTCCGGCTTAAAGTGGTAGCCGCCCAGCTGTTTCAAATCCGCCGAAAGCACGATCTCATCGCTGTACACCAGCTCGGCTCCCTGGCTTTGCAGGGTTTTCACGCTCTCATACAGCGCGTTGGGGTACAGCACATCGTCATGGTCCAGCAGGGCGATATACGTCCCCGTTGCCAGCGCAAAGCCTGCCGTGGTGTTGGCCGCGATGCCGCCATTTTCCACTTTCTTATACAGGATGCGCGGATCCTTTGCCGCGGCCTTGCTGGCATGGGTGCTGAACGCGGCATGGGCTGCGTCCGAAGCATCCACCAGCACCAGCTGCCAGTGGGGGTAGGTCTGCTTTTGCACGCTGGCCAGCATCTGGCCAAAGAACTTTTCCGGCGTGTTGTACAGTGGCACTACAACGCTTACCACCGGTCCCGGCTTGCCGTCTGCGTACTCGGCGCGCTGGGCTTTCAGCTCCCGGCGCAGGGGCAGGTCTGCCCGGTGCTGCCAGGAATCATGGTGGAACGCCAGCCCCACGCGGAAGGTCACATCGCGCCACAGCTGCTCGGCGCCCTGCTCTTTCAGGGTGGCGGCGTTGCGGCGGGCAAGGTCTGACAAATGGGCGGGGTTCAGCAGGCGTTTGGCCATGCCGCCCACACTGTCCGCCTGGGCCACATCCGCCGGGCGGTTCTGGTTCGGGTCCTGTGCCATGCGCCTTATCCCTCCACTTTGTCCGCCTTCATGGCGTCCTTCTTTTCAAACTTGCGGTATTCCGCCGTCACCTCTTTGGTGGGGCCAAGGCGGCGCAGGTGGCCGTGGTCCAGCCATGCCACCTTATTGCACATGCGCTCAATCTGCTCAATGGAATGGCTGACCAGAATCACGGTCGTGCCGCCGGAAAGCAGCTCCGCCATGCGCTTCTCACACTTTTCCTGGAACAGGAAATCACCGACCGAAAGGATCTCATCCGCAATCAGGATATCTGGCTTGGTCATGGTTGCCACGGCAAAGGCCAGGCGCGCCACCATGCCGGAGGAATAGTTTTTCAGCGGCACATCCAAAAATTCCTGCAGCTCGCTGAACTCCACAATATCGTCAAACTTGGAATCAATATACTTGGGGGTATAGCCCAGGACCGTGCCGTTCAGGTAGATGTTTTCCCGCGCGGTCAAATCCATGTCAAAACCGGCACCCAGTTCGATCAGCGGCGCAATGGTGCCGTTCACCGTCACTTTACCGGCGCTGGGCTTGTAGACGCCGGAAATCACTTTCAGCAGCGTACTTTTGCCGGAGCCGTTCAGGCCGATCAAGCCGTAAAAATCCCCCGGCATAATGTCAAAGCTAACATCCGAAAGGGCGAAGAATTCATCAAATCGCACACCGCCGTGCAAAAGGGCCACAAAATATTCTTTCAGGCTTTCGTGCTTTTCTTTTGCCAGGTTAAAACGCATCGAAACATGGTCGATGGAAATAATGGGCTGTTGCTTTTGTTCGCTCATCTTGCAGCCCCCTTACATATACAGGACAAATTTGTCCTGGTTCTTTTTGAATACATACACACCGATCCCCAGACTGAGCGCAGAACACAGGAAAGGAATCAGCACCATGTTCAGGGTCAGGCCGGTGCCCCACATCACGCAGGAACGCACCGCCGTGATGTACCAGTAGATGGGATTCAGGTTGATGACAGCCTGCATCCAGGATGCCATCTGACTGGGATCATAGAAAATGGCACTGCCGTATACCAGCAGGGTGCAGAAGACCTCCCAGATGTGCATGATATCGCGCACAAAGACATACATCGTGGACAGGATCAGCCCAACGCCCAGGCTGAAAACGAACAGCATAACAATGGGATACACCGCCAGCAGCACCGTGCGCAGCGAAATATGGGACCAGGTAACCAGCGCTACAAAGAAGAGCGCCACCAGGCTGAAAAAGAAGTTGACCAGCGCAAAGCAGCATTTTTCCAGTGGAAAAATGTACTTGGGGATATAGACCTTGCGCAGCAGCGGGCCGTTTTTCAGCACGCTTTCCATCGCCATGCTGGTGGATTCGCGGAAGAAGTTGAACATCAACTGGCCAATGATCAAAAACAGCGGGAAATCCTCAATGCCATCCCCGCGCTGGTTGAACAGCGCGCCGAACACAGCCCACATGACAAGGCAGGTCAGCAGCGGGTTGAGCACGCTCCAGGCAACGCCCAGCACGCTGCGGCGGTACTTGAGCTTAAAATCCCGCGTGATGAGGTTTTGCAGCAGGTAGCGGTATTTCCAGAAACTTGCAAACGAGTTTTTTAAATTCTGCACATCGGTTCCCCTGAATCAGTATTTTTCAAAGTATTCAAACTTCTGCTCGGCAAAGGGCGTGTGTTCTTTGTCCTTGGCGCTGGTCTTATGCTCGCAGCCGCAGTCCGGCCACTGAACGTTGACGGTCGGGTCATCATAGGGGATGCCGCCCTCTGCGGTCGGATCATATACGTCGGTACACTTATAGCAGAATTCCGCCACATCAGACAGCACCAGAAAGCCATGGGCAAAGCCTTCCGGGATATAGAACATCTTTTTGTTCTCGGCGGAAAGGGTCACACCCACCCACTTGCCAAAGGTTTTGCTGTTGGGGCGGCAGTCCACGGCAACGTCGTACACTTCGCCCATGGTCACACGCACCAGCTTGCCCTGGGTATGGTTCTTCTGGAAATGCAGGCCGCGCAGCACGCCCTTGGTGGAGCGGCTCTGATTATCCTGTACAAAGGGCTTGTCAATCCCGGCGGCGGCGAAATCGTCGATCTGATAAGTCTCCATAAAATAACCGCGGTCATCGCCAAACACGGTCGGTTCGATCACAACAACGCCGGGGATTTCGGTTTCAATAAAATTAAACTTACCCATTTTTTCATATTCTCCTTTTATCGTTCGGGCTTTGCCCACAGAATAACATAATAATACAGATACATTATATTCTGTTTCCGGTTTTTGTGCAAGACTTCCTGAGGCAATACCGCATAATTCTAAGTGCCGATACGGCGAGCGAGGTGCGGCAGATGCCAAGCCAAAAGCGCAGATAATACTGGATGTCTTATCGAGCATTTTGGCAACGCAGATGCCGTGCCGCAGCTGCCGGAGCGGTGCTTAAGCCGCAAGGCGGGAATTGTGCGGTGTTGCCCCGAATAAATGGCCGCCTTGCTGTAACAAACGGGCGGAAAAATCCGTTTATTTGGGTAAGAGGGCACCGTAAAACAGAAAATGACATTGCGTCCGGCCCTCCCCTATCCCGCAAATTTATGCTACAATGGATGCGAGGTGAACGTGATGACAAAAACCGAGGCACGCGCGCAGGCCAAGGCAATGCGCAAAAATCTGGACCTGCACGCCATCGGCGCTGCCATGACCCAGCAACTGTTTGCCCTGCCGGCATGGCGGCAGGCGGGCACGGTGTTCTGCTTTGTTTCCATGCGGGACGAACCGGACACCACCGCTATTTTGCAGCAGGCCCTGGTCAGCGGCAAGCGCCTGTGCGTGCCGCGCTGCCTGCCGGGTAATGACGGGCGGATGGAGCTTGTGGAAATCACCAGCCTGAACGACCTGCAGCCGGGGCGGTACGGAATTCTGGAGCCCTGCGGCGGCCGCACCATCGCCGCATTGGAGCCGGGCGCACTGGCCTTGATTCCCTGCCTTGCTGTGGACAAGCAGGGGGTGCGCCTTGGCCGCGGAGCCGGGTATTATGACCGGTTCCTTACCCGCTTTGGGCAGACCGGCCCCAAGCTTTTGCTCTGCCCGGAGGCACTGGTCTTTCCCGCGCTGCCCACGGACGAATGGGATGTTCCCTTTACCCCCGGTGAAATATTGACGGAAAATGGGGTAAAATAAAAACAGTGGGGCATTTGCCGCACCCTGCCCCCCCTGCTTGCCCCCGCTGCGCATTCCAACAACACAACCTACGCAGCCCTGCATCATACAGGGCCGCGCAAGATAAAGGAGATTTTTTATGAAAAAGCTGACATTATTTCTGGCTGCTGCCCTGCTGGCTGCCAGCTTTGCTGCGTGCGGAAATTCCGGCGCGTCTTCCTCCACAGCGCCGGAGCCAACGGCCATCCCGGATGACATCCTGAACGCCCCGGCTACCAAGCCGGACCCGGACATGGAGATTGATCCCGGTTTCGGTGTTGACCCGGAGGACAGCAGTGCTGCACTCCAGCCGGAACCGGATGCCGAGCTGAGCGGCATTGTGGACCAGATCTATGCCGCACACCCGGTTGACCTGATGATGGTGGAAACGACCGCCGTGGACCTGACCAACGCCGAGTGGTACCCCTACCAGACCGGCCTGAACGAAGAGCAGATCACCAAGGTAGATGCCGCTGTAACCAGCGAGCCAAGTGTCGGCAGCCAGGCTTACTGCATGGTACTGGTGCGCCTGAAAGACAAAGCCAATGGTGATGAGATTGCCGAAGCCATGCTGGACGGCATTGACATGCACAAGTGGGTCTGCGTGGCGGCCGACAAGGCCAGCGTTGCCACTTTTGACGACAAGGTTCTGTTCGTTATGGCTGACAGCGAACTGGTGGATGTAGACGCCCTGATGACGGATGCCGCCAACGCCCTTGGTGTGACTTTTGGTTACAATATGAGCAAGGAATCCGCTGAAGATTACGGCGAACTTCCAGATGAACTGCTGGCTACCCCCGCGGTTGTTGGCTGATTTTTTACCGCTCTTTCAAAAATTTGCATAAAAAATGCGCCTGTGCTCAAAGCAAGCACAGGCGCATTTTATTGGCAATGCTGTAACTTATGGCAACACCGCACAATTCCCCCTTGCGGCTTAAGCACCGCTCCGGCAGCTGCGGCACGGCATCTGCCGCACCTCGCTCGCCGTATCGGCACTTAGAATTATGCGGTATTGCCTTATAATTACAGGAAGATGTACTTTAGGATGAACAGCACGGTCAGAACATACATCAGCGGGGTGATCTTCTTTTCCTTAGCCTTACCGGACAGCAGGTTAATCAGCGTCCAGGAAACAACGCCGATTGCAATGCCTTCGGAGATGCTGTAAGCCAGCGGCATGACCAGGATGGTCAGGAAAGCCGGGATGGCATCAGTCATATCGTCGAAGTTGATCTTGACAACAGCGCCCATCATGTAGAAACCAACAACGATCAGGGCCGGAGCAGTTGCAAAGGAAGGGATGGTCAGGAACAGGGGGCTGAAAATGCTGGCCAGCAGGAACAGCACAGCGGTGGTAGCTGCGGTCAGACCGGTGCGGCCGCCCTCGGTAACGCCGGAAGCACTTTCAACATAGGTGGTGGTGGAAGTACCCAGCACAGCACCGGCGCTGGTTGCGATAGCGTCAGCCAGCAGGGCGCCCTTGATGCGGGGCAACTTGCCCTCTTCGTCCAGCATATCGGCCTTGGAAGCAACACCAATCAGGGTGCCCAGGGTATCGAACAGGTCGACAAAGAGGAAAGCGAACATAACAACGATGAAGTTGCCAATATTAAAGTTGGTGAAATCCAGGTTGAACACCTGGCCGAAGGTATTGCCCAGGGAGCTGAAGTCAAAGCTGACGAATGCGGTGGGGATGACAGAGTACATGCCCGCTTCTGCATCCGGCACGTAGATGCCGGTCAGTTCGCAGATGATGCCCAGCACCCAGGTCAGGATAATGCCGTACAGGATAGCGCCCTTGACGTTCTTGATGAGCATAACGGCGATCAGCAGCACGCCGATCAGAGTCAGCAGAGCACCGATGCCAACGCTGTGGAAGGTTTCGCCCTTGAAGTGCTGGTAGGTCAGCAGGGTGGAATCGCTGTTGACGATGAGCTTGGCGTTCTGCAGGCCGACAAAGGCAACAAACAGGCCAATGCCCACGCTGACAGCGGATTTCAGCGTCAGGGGGATGGCGTTGAAGATGGCCTCGCGCACACTGGTCAGGGACAGCACGATGAAGACGATGCCTTCAACAAAGACGGCCAGCAGAGCCATCTGCCAGCTGTAGCCCATGGAGAGCACAACGGTGTAGGCAAAGTAGGCGTTCAGGCCCATGCCGGGTGCCAGTGCAAAGGGGTAATTTGCCAGGAACGCCATGAGCATGGTACCGACAAATGCTGCCAGAGAAGTGGCGATCAGAACTGCCTTTGCATCCATACCGGCTGCAGACAGAATGTTGGGGTTGACCGCAAGAATGTAAGCCATCGTCATAAAGGTCGTGATACCGGCCATGACTTCGGTTTTTGCATCCGTGTGGTTCTCTTTCAGGTGGAAGAATTTTTCCATGATGTACCTCCGTTTTCAAAACGTTACTTTCGGGGCACACCAAAAACGCCCGCACAGCGGGATTTTTTAGCAGGCATGCCCGCCGCGCCGCAGGTTTCCGCAAACGACGCAACATTTTTATTCTTGCCTATTTCTTTGCATTTGTAAACGGTATTTGTGAAAATAATTGCAATTCTGCGTCAAAACATTTATCTGCCGTTCTTCCCCGCCTTGCCGCCGGGCAGCAAAAAGGGCCGCACCCCTGCGGGTACGGCCCTTAAATGAGCAGCAGAAATTATGCCTTGGCGGCCTTGATCTCCTTGATCAGTTCGGGAACGACCTTGTACAGGTCGCCAACGATGCCATAGGAAGCAATGCCGAAGATGGGGGCATTCTCATTCTTGTTGATGGCGATGATGGTCTCGGAATCCTGCATGCCGGCAACGTGCTGGATGGCACCGGAGATGCCCAGAGCAACATAGATGCGGGGATGCACGGTCTTGCCGGTCTGGCCAACCTGATGGTCAGCAGACAGCCAGCCTTCATCGGTAACGGCACGGGAAGCACCGACAACGCCGCCCAGGGCACCAGCCAGCTCTTCAGCCAGGGCAATGCCCTTTTCGGGGTCAGAGCTGATACCACGGCCAACGGAAACAACCACATCAGCACCGATCAGGTCAACCAGCTTCTTAGCGCTCTTCTTGATGTCCAGGATTTCAACATGGATATCGTCAGCAGTCAGAGCGGGGGTAACCTTCTCAACAACAACCTTGGCAGCACCAGCTTCGTCGAACGGCTGGGTCTGCATAACGCCGGGGCGCACGGTGGACATCTGCGGGCGGAAGCGCGGGCAGATGATGGTGGCCATCAGGTGGCCACCGAATGCGGGACGGGTCATCTTCAGGTTGGTGTTCTCTTCAAACTTGGTGTTGTCCACATCAATGGTGGAGGTGGTGCGCAGGAAGTCCTTATACTTGGCGACATCCACATCCAAGTGGGTGCAGTCAGCAGTCAGGCCGGTATGCAGGCGGGCTGCGCAGCGGGGGCCAAGGTCACGGCCCAGGTTGGTAGCGCCAATCAGCATAATTTCCGGCTTTTTCTCCATGATGAGGTCACACAGAACCTTGGCATAGCCATCGGTGGTGTAGTCCTTCAGCAGGGGGCTGTCGATATAGTAAACGCGGTCTGCGCCGTAGCCGCCGAGAGCCTTGAGGTAGTCCTCGTTGACCTCGCTGCCCATCACAACGCCGCACAGCTCAACGCCAAGGTCATTGGCCAGCTTGCGGCCTTCACTCAGCAGCTGATAGCTGATGGCCTGTACCTGGCCTTCGCGCTGTTCGCAGAATACCCACACGCCCTTGAAGGCGGCGGTGTCCATTGCATTGAATTCAGCCATTGTACTTCTCTCCTCTCTCAAATCAGGTGCTTGTCGTTCAGGATGCCAACCAGCTGGGCAGCATCCTCAACCATCATGCCGGCGCCCTTGACCGGGGGAGCAAAAGACTTGTAAACGTTCGTCGGGGAGCCCTTCAGGCCGATGGTGTCGGTCTCAATGAGGGGATCATCCTTCAGAGCATTGTAGTCGAACACTTCAACGGGCTTGTCATAGCACTCAAAAATGCCGGAAACGCTCATGTAACGCGGGGTGTTCAGCTCCTTGATGCAGGTCAGCAGGCAGGGGGTGTTCACCTTCAGCTCCATGTAGCCATCTTCAAGCTGGCGCTTGACGATCAGGGAGTTGCCGTCCTTCTTGATATCGGTAACATAGGTGACCTGGGGCAGGTGCAGCTTTTCAGCAATCTGCGGGCCAACCTGTGCAGTGTCGCCGTCGATAGCCTGACGGCCGCAGAAAACGATATCCTCCGGGCCAACGCCGATCTTGTTAACGGCAGCTGCCAGGATCTGGGAAGTTGCAAAGGTATCGGAACCGCCGAACTCACGGGCAGATACCAGCACGCCGCGGTCAGCACCGCGGGCGATCAGCTCACGAAGCATGCCTTCTGCCGGCGGCGGGCCCATGGTAACAACAACAACTTCGCAGCCGGTCTCATCTTTCAGCTGCAGGGCAGCCTCAACGGCGTTCAGGTCGTCGGGGTTGGTGATGGTTGCCATCGCAGCACGGTCCATGGTGCCGTCAGCCTTGACAGCAACCTTGCCCTGTGTATCGGGAACCTGTTTGACACAAACAATAGCTTTCATTGTACGTCTTGCCTCCTTACTTCAGCAGCGCGCCGGAGATGACCATCATCTGCACTTCGCTGGTGCCTTCGTAGATCTCGGTGATCTTGGCATCGCGCATCATGCGCTCGATGGGGTAGTCACGGGTGTAGCCGTAACCGCCGAACAGCTGCAGGCAGCGGCGGGTAACATCGCTGGCGGTGCGGGCTGCAATCAGCTTAGCCTCGGCAGCCTCAACGCTGTAACGGACCTTAGCGCCGTTCATGGCCTGCTGCTTTTTCAGGCCAGCCTTGTAAACCAGGTACTTGGCAGCGTCAACGCGGGCTTTCATCTCAGCCAGCTCGAACTGGGTGTTCTGGAACTGAGCGATGGAACGGCCAAACTGCTTGCGCTCCTTGACATAGGCAACAGTCTCGTCGATTGCGCCCTCTGCGATGCCCAGAGCCTGTGCGGCAATGCCGATACGACCGCCATCCAGGGTAGCCATAGCCAGCTGGAAGCCCTTGCCCTTAACGCCGAGCAGACGATCCTTGGGGATGATGCAGTCTTCCATGATCAGCTCGCAGGTGGAAGAACCACGAATGCCCATCTTATCTTCGGGCTTGCCGACCTTGAAGCCGGGGTCGGTGCGCTCCACGATGAACGCGGAGATTTCCTTCTGCTTGCGGCCGCGCTTGTCGGTCACAAAACCGGTAACAGCAATGATAATGAAGACATCAGCATAGCCAGCGTTGGTGATGAAGATCTTGGAGCCGTTCAGCTTCCAATGGTCGCCCTCGTCCACAGCAAAGGTCTGCTGGCCCTGTGCATCGGTGCCGGCGCCGGGCTCAGTCAGGCCGAAAGCACCCAGCCATTCGCCGCTGCACAGCTTGGGCAGGTACTTTGCCTTCTGGTCTGCAGTGCCGTTCTCATAGATAGGAGCAGCACACAGGGAGGTATGGGCGGACAGGATAACACCTGTGGTGCCGCAAACCTTGCTCATTTCCTCAACAGCCATCACGTAGGAGAGCACATCGCCGCCTGCGCCGCCGACCTCTTTGGGGAAGTAAATGCCCATCATGCCCAGCTTTGCCATCTTTTCAACGGTCTCTTTGGGGAAATATTCCTCCGCGTCAACCTTTTTGGCAAGGGGTTTGACTTCGTTCTCAGCAAATTCTTTGTACATTTTCTGTACCATAGCCTGCTGCTTGGACAGAGTAAAATCCATAACGGTATCCTCCTTATCTAACAGTGCGCCCGCCGCCCCGCAGCCAAAGCCGCAAGGGCAGGTTTGCAGGCGACTGAACAAATCAATCCTGACGGAGATTTTGCACTCCGTCAGGAGAGATTGTTTCAAATTTTACAGGGCATCAACAGCGGTCTTGGTGCGGTCTGCGTTGTAAACGTAGAAGCCCTTGCCGGTCTTGCAGCCCAGGTTGCCGCCGCGAACCATCTTACGGATGAGCGGGCAGGCGCGGTACTTGCTGTCGCCGGTCTCCTTGTACAGAACGTCCATGATAGCCAGGCAGATATCCAGGCCAATGAAGTCGCCCAACTCCAGGGGGCCCATCGGATGGTTGGCACCCAACTTCATAGCGGTGTCGATGCCGGCAATGTCAGAAACGCCTTCCATCTTGATGAAAGCAGCTTCGTTGATCATGGGGATCAGGATGCGGTTGACAACAAAGCCAGCAGCCTCGTTGACCTGAACGGGGGTCTTGCCGATTTCAACGCTGATCTTTTTGATGGTCTCAACAGTCTCGGCGGGGGTGTTCACGCCTGCAATGACCTCGATGAGCTTCATACGGTCAGCGGGGTTGAAGAAGTGCATACCAACCAGGGGACGGGTCAGGCCCTTGCCGATCTCAGTGATGGACAGAGAAGAGGTGTTGGAAGCAAAGACGCACTCCGGCTTGCAGATCTTGTCCAGCTCGCCAAAGGTGGTCTGCTTGACCTTCATATCCTCAAAAGCAGCCTCAACGATCAGGTCGCAGTCAGCGCACAGATCTTCTTTCAGGCCAGCGGTGATGGCAGCCATACGGCGGTCAACTTCAGCCTGATCCAGCTTGCCCTTGGCAACCAGCTTTGCATAGCCAGCTGCGATCTTATCCTTGCCTTTATCGGCCCATTCCTGCTTGATATCACACAGGGCAACAGTGAAGCCCTCAGTCTGTGCAAATGCCTTAGCAATACCCTGGCCCATAGTGCCAGCGCCAATAACGCCAACTTTCATAGTTGTGCCTCCTGTTAAAAATAATAATGAATAGAGAAAAAGGAAGAATGAAGGTGTGCCGCAAGCGGCACGATTTTAATAATGAACTTTGGTGCAGCCACAGCGCCCGGCCCTTTTGAACAGCGCGCAGCGCTGTGATCCACCACCATTATTCATTATTCCTTATTCATTTTTCTTTCAAAATCAGTTGTTGGTAAACACTGCCTTGGGTTTCGGCTTTTCACGGCTCAGGAAGCACTGCATGCCTTCCACCTGGTCGTGGGTTTCGAAGCAATCGCCAAACAGTTTTTCTTCAACCGCAACAGCCTCGTTGATGGGCTTGGAGATGCCCTCGTTGATGGCCTTCTTGCAGTGGCGGACTGCGATGGGAGCATTCTTGGCAATCTTATTTGCCAGCTTCATCACGTTCTCCATCAATTCAGCCTGCGGGTAAACAGCGTTGACCAGGCCGATACGCAGGGCTTCGTCTGCCTTGATGTTCAGGGCAGAGTAAACCAGCTGCTTTGCCATGCCCATGCCAACCAGGCGGGCCAGACGCTGGGTGCCGCCGAAGCCAGGGGTGATGCCCAGGCCAACTTCGGGCTGGCCGAAGACGGCGTTATCGGAGCAGATGCGGATATCGCAGCTCATGGCCAGTTCATTGCCGCCGCCAAGGGCAAAGCCGTTGACAGCTGCGATAACGGGCGGCGGGAAGCTTTCGATCTCCAGGAACACATCATTGCCCAGCTTACCGAAGGCCTCGCCTTCTGCCTTGGTCATGGTGGACATGGAGCCGATATCAGCACCGGCAACAAAGCTCTTGTCGCCTGCACCGGTCAGAACAACGCAACGCACGGTGTTCTGGTCGATGGCTTCAAAAGCGGCCTTCAGGTCAGCCAGAACTTCGGGGTTCAGTGCATTCAGGGCTTTGGGACGGTCAATGGTGACGATCGCAACAGCGCCCTGAATTTCAGTCGTAACAAAGGACATTGTCAATTCCTCCGTAAATTACATTTCCACGATGGTGGCGCAGCCCATGCCGCCGCCGATGCACAGGGTAGCCAGGCCCTTGTGTGCGCCGCGATGCTTCATGGCGTACAGCAGGGTGACAAGGATACGAGCGCCGGAAGCACCAACGGGATGGCCCAGAGCAATGGCGCCGCCGTTGACGTTCAGCTTTGCCTGGTCAAAGTGCAGAGCCTGGCCGACTGCAACAGACTGTGCAGCGAATGCTTCGTTGGCTTCGATGAGGTCCATATCATCAACAGTCAGGCCGGTCTTTGCCATAACCTTCTTGGTTGCGGCGATGGGACCCAGACCCATGACTTCCGGCTCAACACCAGCCAGTGCACCGGCAACCCAGGTAGCCAGAGGCTCAACACCCAGCTCCTTGGCCTTTTCTTCGCTCATGATAACCAGAGCAGCTGCGCCATCGTTGATGGCGGAGGAGTTTGCAGCGGTAACGATACCATCCTTCTTGAAGCAGGGCTTCAGCTTGCCCAGAACTTCCATGGAGCTCATGCGGGGGCCTTCATCGGTATCAAACACGGTGTCACCCTTCTTGCCCTTGATGACAACGGGAACGATCTCATCCTTGAAAGCGCCGTCAGCGATAGCCTTGGCTGCCTTCTCCTGAGAATGGTAAGAGAACTCATCCAGCATCTCACGGGTGATGGGGCTGTAGCCGTACTTCTTCTGGTAGGTTTCGTTGGTGCAGACATTCTCGGCGGTCATGCCCATGTGCATGTTGCAGCCGGTTGCATCCCACAGAGCATCGTTGACCATGGTGTCCACCAGCTCGCTCTTGCCCATGGGGTAGCCCATGCGGTAGCCGTAACGGCCCTTCATCATAGCGAACGGAGCCATATCCATGTTTTCCATACCACCTGCAACAACGATGTCAGCATCGCCTGCTTCGATCATCTGGGCAGCCATGTTCACACAGTTCAGGCCAGAGCCGCAGACAACGTTGACGGTGACAGCGGGGGTCTCGATGGGCAGGCCGGCTTTCAGAGAAGCCTGGCGTGCAACGTTCTGGCCCAGACCAGCCTGGATAACACAGCCCATGTAAACGTGGTCAACCTGCTCCGGCTTGACATTGGCGCGGTTCAGGGCTTCCTTGATGACGATGGAGCCCAGCTCTGCAGCAGGAACATTGGCCAGGGTGCCGCCGAACTTGCCGATAGCAGTACGGCATGCGGATGCGATAACGATTTTCTTCATAAGAAACAGCCTCCTAAAAATATGAATCTTATTTAGACGGTTGGGAATCCTTTGTATCTTTACAGGCCTTAGCGACCCGACAAAGCACGTTTTTGGGGGTCAAACTTTACCCTCACGGATTTTTTTCTTCAGGGCAGCTTCCACATTGGGGGTAACGAACTTGGAAACATCGTGGTTGTAATGGGCAGCCTCCCGCACAATGGTGGAGGAAAGGTAGCTCCATTTCAGGGACGTTGACAGAAACACGGTTTCGATCCCCGGGTAGAGCGCGTGATTGGTGTGCGCCAGCTGGATCTCGTTTTCAAAATCCGTTACGGCGCGCAGCCCCCGCACCATTACGGTGGCGTGCTGCTGTTGGGCAAAGTTGACTGTCAGGCCGTCAAAGCTCATCACCTTGACATTGGGGATATCCTTGCAGCATTCCCGCAGCATCTCTTCCCTTTCCTTCACGGTAAACAACGGGGTTTTGGCGCTGTTGTTTAGCACGGCAACGATCAGGGTATCAAACATGCGGGAACTGCGTTTGATAATATCCAGGTGGCCGCGTGTAACGGGGTCAAAGCTGCCGGGATACATTGCAATGGGCATAATCTTTAGTTCCTCTGCAGTGCCAAAGCTGTTAAAAATCTAACAGTCCTGGGCGGAAATAAAAGCACCATGCGCGCCGCGCGTTTAATGGGCGGGCCTTAACCCCCGCCGCAGACCGTACCGCCTGCCTGGTGCCGCAAGTGAACTCCGGCTCCTATTTCAGGGGCCCGCTTGGCTCACACTTATAGTTTTACACTTTTGTTAAGCTTTTGTCAATGGCTTATCTGTTAAAAATCCGACAAAAGTTTCTGGACTGTTTCAGTGGAATGTACAAAATCCACCCGATTTGCACGTTTTGGGGGCAAAAAATGAACTTTATTGGTTGACAAGCGTCAATATAATGTTAAAATAATATCAATGGTTGTGGTGCTGTGCCGCCATTCTTCCGGCGGGGCTCCCCCGCTGCGGGCAGCGCGCCACGCCACCGGGCGGCTGATTTTCAGGCATCCGCACTGTGCGTACCGCCCTATAAACATTATATAAATAGGTAAGCAAATCTGCAAAGATTGCATAAGCAGTTTTTGCGGAATGAACAAAGGAGCTGTTTGTAGAAATGGATTTTAACACTGTTTATGCACAGAAACTGACAACGGCCGACCGCGTTGCCGCTTTGGTCAAGGATGACGATTGGGTCGATTACGGCTGGGCCATCGGCACCCCTGTCAGCTTTGACGCTGCTTTGGCCAAGCGCCTGCCGGAGCTGCACGGGATTAAATTCCGCGGCGGCATCCTGTGCCATGTGCCGGAAATCTTTAAGATTGAAAATCAGGCAGAGCACTTCTGCTGGAACAGCTGGCATATGGGCGGCATTGAGCGCAAGGCCGTTGCCGCCGGTTACGCTTACTATTCTCCCCTGCGCTACTCCGAGCTGCCGCGCTACTACCGCGAAAGCCCCGACCCGCTGAACATTGCGGTGTTTGTGGTTGCCCCCATGGATAGCCACGGCTACTTCAACCTCGGCCCCTGCGCCAGCCATCTGGCCGATGCTGCCCGCAAGGCCGACAAGGTGTTTGTGGAAGTGAACAAGAACATGCCGGTCTGCCTGGGCGGCTACGACAACTGCCTGCACATTTCCCAGGTTGACGGCATTATCGAGGGTGACAACCCGCCGATCGACCAGCTGGGCGGCGGCGGTGCCCCCACCGAAGTTGACCAGGCTGTTGCCCGCCTGGTGGTGGACCGCATCCCCAACGGCGCCTGCCTGCAGCTTGGCATCGGCGGCATGCCCAACGCCATCGGCGCCATGATTGCCGAGAGCGACCTGAAAGATTTGGGCGTACATACCGAGATGTATGTGGACTCTTTTGTAGATATGGCAAAGGCCGGCCGCATTACCGGCCGCTGCAAGAACATTGACAACGGCCGCCAGGTCTATGCATTCGGTGCCGGCACCCAAAAGATGTACGACTACCTGGATAACAATCCGGAGTGTATGTCTGTACCCGTTGATTACACCAACGATGTGCGGGTGATCAGCAGCCTGGATAACTTTATCTCCATCAACAACGCCATTGACGTTGACCTGTATGGCCAGGTGAACGCCGAAAGCAGCGGCACCCGTGCCATTTCCGGTGCAGGCGGCCAGCTGGACTTTGTGCTGGGTGCCTATCTTTCCAAGGGTGGCAAGAGCTTCATCTGCCTGTCCTCCACCTTCTTTAACAAAAAGACCGGCCAAAACGAAAGCCGCATCCGTCCCACGCTGCACCCCGGCAGTGTTGTGACCGATACCCGCGCCAACACCGATTATCTGGTGACCGAGTACGGCGTTGCCCGCCTGAAGGGCCTGACCGCCTGGGAGCGTGCCGAAGCCCTGATCAACATTGCCCACCCAGATTTCCGTGAGCAGCTGATTGCCGACGCCGAAAAGATGGGCCTGTGGCGCAAGAGCAGCAAGCGCTGATCCGTTGTTTTTTATTCTGCTTGTATCCGCCAAAAATTGGCTTGACAAACTGTGTGCCGGTGTGATACAGTAACAATAACGCAGGGCCGCTGACTGACGGAATCTGGTGGGCATGACCACCGGGGAAGCGGGCTATTCCCTGCATTAAGCCGACCGTCTGGGCTGCATACACTGATGTATGGTGTACGCAGCCCTTTATTTTTTGTAAACGGAGGAATGCCACATGCTGAGCGACATTGTAATTGCACAGGCAGCCAAAATGCTGCCCATTGCCAAAGTAGCTGAAAAACTGGGCCTTACGGACGAGGACCTGATTCCTTATGGCCGTTACAAAGCCAAGATCAACCACAAGCTGATCCACAGTGACCGCCCAGACGGCAAGCTGATCCTGATGACCGCCATCAGCCCCACCCCTGCTGGCGAGGGCAAAACCACCACCAGTGTTGGCCTGGCGGACGCCCTGAACGCCATGGGTAAAAAGACGATGCTCTGCCTGCGTGAGCCCTCCCTTGGGCCCGTGTTCGGTGTAAAGGGCGGCGCTGCGGGCGGCGGTTACGCCCAGGTTGTGCCCATGGAAGATATCAACCTGCACTTTACCGGCGATATTCACGCCATTGGCACCGCAAACAACCTGTTGGCTGCCATGATCGACAACTCCATCCAGCAGGGCAACCCGCTGAACATTGACCCCCGCCGCATCGCCTGGAAGCGCTGCATGGACATGAATGACCGCCAGCTGCGCTTTATTGTGGACGGCCTGGGCGGCAAGGTGAACGGCACCCCGCGTGAGGACGGCTTTGACATCACCGTTGCCAGCGAGGTCATGGCGATCTTCTGCCTGGCCACCGACCTGGCCGACCTGAAAGACCGCCTGAGCCGCATTGTGTGTGCTTATACTTACGATGGCCAGCCGGTCACTGCGGGGCAGATCGGCGCAGCAGGCGCAATGGCGGCTTTGCTGAAAGATGCCATTGATCCCAACCTGGTCCAGACGCTGGAAAACAACCCTGCCATCATCCACGGCGGTCCCTTTGCCAACATTGCCCACGGCTGCAACAGCGTGACTGCCACCAAACTGAGCCTGAAGCTGGCCGATTACGTTGTGACTGAAGCAGGCTTTGGTGCCGACCTGGGCGCTGAAAAGTTCCTGGATATCAAGTGCCGCATGGCGGACCTGCACCCCTCTGCGGTGGTTCTGGTTGCCACCGTCCGTGCGCTGAAATCCCACGGCGGCGTTGCCAAGCCGGACCTGAACAAGCCTAACGTGGAGGCCGTCCGCAAGGGCGCGGCCAACCTGGAGCGCCACATTGACAACATCAAGAACGGCTTTGGCCTGCCCGTCTGCGTTGCCATCAACGCTTTCCCCACCGACACGCCGGAAGAGATGGCCGTAATCGAGGAAGTATGCGCCAAGGCGGGCGTCAAGTGCGCCCTGTCCGAAGTGTTCGCCAAGGGCGGCGAGGGCGGCAAAGCCCTGGCCGAGACCGTTCTTTCCATCATGCCGGAAGCCCCCCAGCCCATCCAGTACACCTACGATCTGGGCGCTTCTCTGCCGGAGAAGATCGAAGCAGTTGCCAAAAAAATCTACCGTGCTGACGGCGTGACCTACACTCCCGCCGCCAAGAAGATGCTGGACGACCTAGCCGCCATGGGCTACGGCGAGCTGCCTGTCTGCATTGCCAAAACGCAGTATTCTTTCAGCGATAACGCCAAGCTGACCGGCGCCCCCACCGGCTTTAAAATGAATGTACGCGAAGTGCGCCTTTCCGCCGGTGCTGGGTTTGTGGTCGTCATCTGCGGCAGCATTATGACGATGCCCGGCCTTCCCAAGCACCCCGCCGCCATGGATATTGATGTGGACGCAGAAGGCCGCATTACCGGGTTGTTCTGATGGCGTTTTATCCCTGAAACAGCTTAAATTTACATAATATGCCAAAAAGCTCCGCAGCAAAGGCAAATGCCCAGCTGCGGAGCTTTTGTTTTGGCTGATTTTTGTTTTTGCAGCGCAGTGGCTTATTCTTCGCTTTCCCCTGCCGTATCCTGTTTTTCCATCTTCTCAATATCCGGTGCCTTGCGGCCGCCGGGCATGGTTGCACCAAACGCCGGAACAAACAGGAACTTGCGCACAAAGAAGATGAGCGCAATGGATGCCACGCTGATAAAGTTTTCCACTGCCGATTCATGCCCAACGATCATATGGCGGGCAATGGCATACAGCAGCACTTCCAGCGCACTGCCGGGGCTGTGCTTGGCAAGCATCTTGATGAACTCGATGCCGATGACGATATCCAGCGCGCGCTGCAAAAACAGGCTGATTTCCACTTCATTGGTATCCACCAGCAGGCCGGGCAGCATTTTGATCAGCGGCACCACCGCCAGCATCAACGCCACCACAACCAGCAGCGAAATGCCCACTTCCAGCAGGCCGGCCAACTCGGCCAGCTGGTCACGAAAGATGCGTTTTACGCGTTCTTCCCCGTTATGCAGCACCGTGCGGGAAAAATGGGGGTGTTTGTTGTTTGTATTCATGTTTCTACTCCCTTGGGGTGTATCTTAAAAGCTGAAAATACAGCCCGTTTCTCTGTTTTCCGATACACCTGTTTTGCTTGTTGCTTGTATTATAGCAGATAACCGCTGCCGCGTACCGCATAAAATTTTATGGCAATGCCGCATAATTCTAAGTGCCGATACGGCGAGCGAGGTGCGGCAGATGCTAAGCCAAAAGCGCAGATAATACTGGATGTCTTATCGAGCATTTTGGCAACGCAGATGCCGTGCCGCAGCTGCCGGAGCGGTGCTTAAGCCGCAAGGCGGGAATTGTGCGGTGTTGCCTTATATCAGGTGTTATGCAAAACGCCCGCCGCACAGCAACGTGCGGCAGGCGCTTTTTTGTCTGCTGTTTATTTTTATAATCCGGGCGTATTATCTGCCTCTAAAATGGCGTCGTTTTCCTCTTTATACTTGGCTGCGGTATCGCTGTCCAGCACATACACATTCACGGCAATCACTGCATTATCAACGCTTTCGGAGTAAGTCTCGTAATACAGGTCAATAAATGCGCTCCCCGTCATCATGGCTGTGCCGGTATCTGCCGCATAAGCATAACCGTACACAAACCGGCCGTCTGCGGAGGTAATATACATCAGGCTGCCATAGGGAATCACATTGGGGTTGACCGCCACCGTACCATAGGTCAGCCGCCGCCCCGAAGATCCTTTTGCCGTCGGCGATGCCGAATACCCGGTGGAACGCTGTGCGGTATAAGTCGCCGCAATGCCCTCGCATGGTTTGCCGTCCACGATTTCGGGGCCCACGAAGGAGCTGACAGGTGCCTGCTCGTCATAGTGTTTTATAATGGTGGGCACCATTTCTATCACAGTTTCGCGGTTCGTTTCTGTTGTGTCAGTCAGTTCGCCATCCACATAGGTTTCCCGGTAGCTCACGCTGCACAGGCCGTCGCTGCCCTGCCGGATCAGCTGTTCTTTGCTCTGTTTGCGGTAGAACAGGCTGGTTTCCACATACTGGGTCTCAGTGGGAATCACTTCGTCCTGAGTGTATTCTTCATAGCGCACCCGCTGGATGGTCACCATGGTGTTTTCCTGGGCCGGGGTATCCAGCGCAGGCTCAATCCAGTCATCTGGGCCAAGGGTAATGCCGGCTTCCGCCAGAGCATCTCCCACGGTGCCGCCGGTCACCACAACCTCCTGCACACCGCCGTCCACCGTGACGGGCACGGTGTAAGCGCGCAGGATGTGGATCTGGTCAAGGCCTGCATCCTCGGTAATTTCCAGCTCGTCCTCGGTATCGGGTGCCGCAATGCCGGCTTGCTGCATCAGCGTTTTGATATCATGCGCCGAGGTGATAGCCATGCCCTGTGCACCGTGGGTATCGGTAATTTTAACCACATGCAGCTGGCTGCCGGTGAAGGCCACACAGCCCGCCAGCGCCCCCAGGCTTACCAGCAGAGTTCCCCACCGCGGCAACCCAAGCGCGGCACGGCGCCGGATATGCTCTTTTGTTTTTGTTGATAACATAAGTTCCCCTTCCACATCAAGTCCAACCGCCTGAATGGGCAGGCACTATGTTCCTGACTGTAACAGAAAACACGTCATAAAAAATGTCGGCCCAAAATGAGCTGACATAATAAGAATCGGATTGAATAAATCAGCGCTTGCTGAACTGCGGAGCGCGACGAGCTGCTTTGAGGCCGTACTTCAATCGTCTAAGCGCCGATTTCCCTTGATATTCCGGGCTTTTTTCGTTCTCGTTTTATCGGTTGTCCTATTCCTTAACCCAAGAAATAGGCCACTTTTAAGAGGGAACCGCTGAGGAAAATGCAGAATTTACTACATCAAACAGCTGTTCTGGCTTATTATACTTCACTCTTGCATAAATGTCCATAGTTGTCTTGCTATTCTCATGTCCGGCAAGGTACTGAACCGTCTTGGGGTCAACGCCTGCATACAAGAGATTGGTAATGTAGGTATGGCGCAACAGGTGGGGAGTTACCTCGAAGTCCAGGCTATACACAATGTTGGGATTGTTTTTCTGATGTCCTCCCAAGCTCGGCTGAACTGTGTACTTGATGCTTTGTCCATTTACATACTTATAATAGGTTCGCTCCTTGGTAGATCGAACAACGATGTACTGCCAAACCCGTTTGAACTGCGAATACGACAAAGGCTGCCCTTCACTGTCGGCAATCACATATTCCGATTTAGAAACAGCCTTGGCTTCCCGTAGACAATTTACAAGACATTTGGGAATGGGAATATCCCGTCTTGCTGCCTTGGTCTTGAGCGTCGTAGAGATAACCGGCCTGTTATGCACCGCTCGCCAAGCGCGCCGCACGGAGATATATGGGGTAGGCGCATCAAGAAACACACAATCCCATTGCAGCGCCAGAGCTTCTTCCCGACGCAGGCCCGAATACAGGCCAATCATGGTAAACAGATAGGGTGGAAGTCCTTTGATTGTTTCCAGTAGCACTTCCACCTGTTGGTCCGTCAGCGCATCTTTCTTTTGCGTCGGCTTTCCGCCTTTTGCCGAAATTCCTTCGCACGGGTTATATTCCAGCAACTGACTCCGCTCCGCCGAATAGAAGATGCACTTAAGTAGCATATTCACAGTATTGTGCAGGCTCTCGGATTTGTTGGACAATGGAATCAGCGCCAGACGAATATCATCCGCCGTCACCTCCTCCATGTACATATCGCCCAAAGGTTTGATGATGTAATTATTCATATTGGAAGTGTAGCCTTTCAGCGTAGCCGTTGACACTTTTGCGGATTGCATCAGCAACCACTTCTCACAGTATTCTGCAACCGTAGGATGTTCCCGGTGGAAGATGATCTCCGCCACTTGGCGTCTTGCTTCCTGTTCCTTATCGTACAGTTCTTCGCAAGTGGTCCCATATAAGCTCACCTGCTTGCCGTCCGCGTCCAGAATCCGGGTCCTGTAATACAGGACACCTTTTCGTGTGACGGTTCCATATTGAGGTATGTTCTTTTTCTTCTTTGCCATAATAAATTTCCTTTCTCGCGTGGTAATGTATCTACACCCCTTTTTATCAGATATTTCAAATTGAATCAAAGATACGGCCAAGGCAAAACAAAGAGCGAGACATCCTTGCCTCGCTCTTGCTTCATCTTCTGTTTTGTTTGGGGCTTATACAGCGTCCCATAAATCAAAGGCACAGCCCATCGTTTTGACGAGATCATCCGGCCTGTTGTATTTGACCTTTGCGTAAATATCCATTGTGATTTTGCTGCTTTCATGGCCCGCCAAATATTGAACTGTTTTGGGGTCCACCGAAGCATGAATTAAGTTTGTAATGTAAGTGTGCCGCAGCTGGTGTGGTGTCACATCAAAATCCAGACTATATACCACATGGCCGTTATTCCTGGCTTTTTCTCCGAGTTTCGGGTAAAGCATATATTTCACATACTTTCCGTCAACAAGTTTTTTAGTCATTCTCGGCTTTGCGGTCCGTGTCACAATATACTGCCACAGTCTCTTAAACTGCGTATAGGACAGCGGATCGCCGTCCTTATTGGCAACCACATAATCCGAAGTGGATTTTTTCTTTACCTCTTTCAGACACTCTACCAGACAAACCGGGAGAGGAATGTTCCTCTGTGCAGCTTCGGTCTTTAGCTCTGTGAGAATGACTGGCCTGTTGTGCTCTGTGTGCCATGCCCGTCGTACCGTCAAATACGGAGTCTCCGCATCCAGGTACACGGAATCCCATTGCAGCGCCAGGATTTCCTCCCTCCGCAGACCGGCATATAAACCAATCATCACGAATGCACGCAGTAAAGTTGTGCCGCCGATTGTAATTTCCGAATGATCTTGTAAGGCCACAGAAACATATTGATATGTCCCGGTGTAATTGCAGTTTAACAAGTATTGGTCGTCGTTCAGCGTGATTGGCTCTTTGCCTTGCATAGACAAAGCACGATTGAAGTCCGAAACGGAAATTACGGAAACCTTGCTATCGGGAATTTCTTCGTCAATAGGCCACAGCTCGACATTCTGACCTTCAAATAGCTCTGCGTAGGTCATATCGGCTTCGTAAATGCTGATTTGCTCCAAGTTTTCCGCATAATCACTCATTACAACATCGCGTGTAGCAAGATACTCCACAATATCGTTGTCGCCATCAATGGAAACATTAGAAAGCACATTCAAATCATAGGGGGTTGCAGCTTTTGACAGTTCATTCATTGCAAGAGCCGTGCTTGCCCCAATAGATACAGCGCAGATGGTAATGGTCAGCAGGCCGCAAACAATCGTCACCACAAGATAATTCGTGCGTATTTTACTGCCAATTTGACGAACAAGGAATGTATTCAGCCCTTTCAAGTAAAACCCTTTACCGGCTCTTACAACTTGGATAAAAACAGTGGATAATGAGTTGAACAACAGAAAGGTTCCAGCTACCAAAGCCGCTCCTGCAATTTGAAAAGACATATTTTCACGAGACGGCAGTATTCCGTTTTTGTTGAACAGCACAACGGAAATCCCTATGCAGATCAGAGAAAGCACAAACAGGCAGAGCGGCAAAATACGATTTTCTCCTTTTATGCTTTCGTTTTTTCTGTTGGCTGTCAGCAGGTCAATCAATTTGACATTGGTTACAGACCACACATTGAAAAGCATTACGATAAAGAAGATGATCGCAAAGCAAAGTACCGTCTGTCGAAATGCTCCGGCAGAAAATACGATCTGAAATTTAGCCAGCTCAATCGCAAAGAGCTTTAGTGCAACCAAAGAAAGCCCCTGTGAAAAGAAGAATCCCAAAAGCAATCCAGTCACCAAAGCAATGACGCCAACACAAAGGGTTTCACCGGCAAACAGCCGGGAAATGCGTCCTTTTTTCATGCCGAGCATCATATACACGCCCAATTCCTTTTTGCGGCGTTTCAAAAGAAACTGGTTGGCATAAATAATCAGGAAAGCCAATACCACCGCAATGACAACAGAAAGCGCGGACAACAGTATGCCGAGTTGGTCGTATAAGAGCGAACCGGTCATTCCCATATCGGAAAAAGCGGGCTGATCGGAAATTGAGTTGAAGGCATAAAACAGACTGACCGAAAGCGTCAGTGTAAGGAAATAAATCAGATAGTCCCGGATGTTTTTATGAACATTTCGGAAGATCAGCTTAAATGAGGTCATTCTGCTCACCTCCCAAGACGGAAACCACTTCCAGAATTTTTGCAAAAAAGTCTTTGCGTGTGTCCGTCCCTCGGTGCAGCTCATTGAACACCTGCCCGTCCTTGATAAACAAAATCCGATGGCAATAGCTGGCGGAAAAAGCGTCATGCGTTACCATGAGGATTGTTGCCGCAAGCTGTTTGTTCAATTCCGTCAGCATCGTCAGCAGCATTCGTGAGGAATTGGAATCAAGAGCGCCGGTCGGTTCATCAGCCAACACCATTGCGGGATTGGTTACCATTGCTCTTGCAGCGGCTACCCGCTGCTGTTGGCCGCCGGACATCTGATAGGGATATTTACTCAATACTTCTTGAATGTTCAGCGCCTTTGCAATCTGCGGGACACGTTTTTGAATCTCGCTGGGTTTGGTTCCTGCGATAGACAAGGCCAGCGAGATGTTTTCGTAGGCTGTCAGAGTATCCAGCAGATTGAAGTCCTGAAAGATAAAGCCCAGCTTTTTTCCGCGAAAATCTGCAAGCTGCGATCCATGCAGCGTCGTAATATCCTTTCCCTCCACATAAATATGGCCGCTGGTAACGGTATCAATCGTAGAGATGCAGTTTAGCAAAGTGGTTTTCCCGGAGCCGGAAGAACCCATAATACCGAGAAACTCACCTTTACGCACAGAGAAAGAAATATGATCCACGGCTTTTGTCAGGTTGCCCTTGTTGCCGTAAAATTTTTGGATGTCATCCACCCGTAAGATTGTGTCGTCCATTGGTTATGAGGCTCCTTTCTCAAAAGCGGTTTACTTTTGTACTTTTACTCTACCATAGGGGCTTTGCCTGTGCCATTAAGTTAGATTACATTTACCTTACCAGAATGTAAGGTTGAAAAAGGCGAGGTTTTACAGCCCCGCCTCCTTCAAATAGCTCTCCGTGGGAAATACCATAGTTACGGTAGTCCCTTGTCCGGGTTCACTGGAAACGGAAAGCACAATATTCATTTTTTTGCACAGCTTTTGGCTCAAATACAGCCCAATCCCGGTTGACTTGGAATAGCGGCGTCCGTTTTCGCCAGTGAAGCCTTTGTCAAACACGCGCGGCAAATCCGCAGCAGAAATTCCAATCCCATTATCGGAAATGAAAAGTGAAACATCGTTTTTCTCTACTTTGGCGGAAAATTCAATTCGCAGATTGTCTTTTCGATATTTGATTGCGTTGGATATGATTTGCCCAATTACAAATGTGCAGCTCTTGCTATCAGCAACGACGGGAATGTCCAAACCATTCAACACAGGCTTTCCGCCTGCTTGAATCAGAGGCTTGGAATATGTCTTTAGCGCAGCATGAACAAGCGATTGCAATGTGGTTTTTTCTACCTTGAAATCCTTTTCCACATCCGTGCTGCGGGCATAGTATAGTACCTGTTCTACATAAGTATCAATTTTGCGGAGTTCATCGTCGATACGCAGCGTGGTGGGATTTTTTTCATTTTCTATCATCAGGCGGGCAGAGGTAATGGGGGTCTTAATCTCATGTACCCATGAATCAATGTACTCCCGGTATTCCCGACTTGCCTGTTTTGCATTGGAAATCTGGTCGTTCTGGTATTTATTACAGCGCCGCAAAATATCCACTAAAATCTGACCTTCTAAAAAATGAGGCTGTGTCAAGAGTTCGCCCAAAAGCGACTTTTCTTCCATCTGTTCCGCCATTTTCAGAAGCAAATTATAATAACTTCGCTTGCGAAAAAAATCATACGCCAAAGCAACGATGTAGGCTGCAATAAAGATTATCTCGGCAAACAGAATAAAAGTAGCAGGGGTTTCAATCAACCAAAGCAGGCCAAACAGCAGGAGCGCCGACACCAGCATACAAATCAGTGAAAAAATGCGATCCAGAAGATACTCAGATAATCTCATACACAATACCCTAATCCACGTTTCGTTTTCAAATAGTCAGGCAAGCCGATCTCGGCCAGAGTTTTCCGCAAACGAACGATATTCACATTCAAAGTGTTTTCGTCTATAAATTGTTCGCTCTGCCAGAGTTCATCAATAATGGCGTCACGAGGAATAATATTTCCTTTGTTCACCATGAGCAGACGCAAAATCCCCATTTCGTTTTTGGTAAGAGATTTTCTCTGCCCTTGATAACTGATTTCTGCTTTGAGTAGGTTTAAGGTCAAACCTTTGTGTGTCAAAACCACATTGTCCTGCACTTCATAAGTTCGGGCCAGAAGTTTTTGTATGCGGGCCAAAAGAACCTGTGCATTGTAGGGCTTTGAAATATAATCGTCAGCTCCGATATTCAAACTCATTAGCTCGTCAAAATCGCTGTTTCTGCTGGTAAGCACAATGATTGGAAGATTGGATTTCTGCCGGATTTCTCTGCAAACCTGAAATCCGTCCTGATACGGCAGATTGATGTCCAAAAGAATTAGGCTCGCCCCTGATGCAAGGGCGGCTTCTGCAATATGATGAAAATCGCTGCTGCTGGCACATTGGTATCCGTATTTTTCAAGAAGTTGGGTAAGTTCCTCGCGGATTGCTGGCTCATCCTCTATGATAAAAATTTTCATTTCGTTGCCTCCCTTGTTTTGTTCTCATATCCACAGGCTTTTCCGCATCTTACAGTATTCCATTTCCGTTACTTCAAGCGGCTGCCCGCGTATACAAGTTGATTATACCATAAAGTGACAGCGAACGACCTTACGAGTTTGTAAGGAAGCCGGAATTGATTGCTTGTTGGCAAAATCCCGGCTTCATCTATGCCTAAAATCAGATATAAACCAATTCCTGCAAAATCACTTCCTCCGCCTGCGCTTTCAACGTGTTCATCAGCCCCACCCAGCGCATGGGATCACGAGCTTTCAGTTCCTCGGTGACGCCTGCCACCTCCATCATGCGGGGCAGCAGGGCGTCCATACGCTCCCGCGCCGTCCGGTCAATCTCCAACAGGTGCGGGGACAGCTTTTCGCTCAGGAGCAGGGCTGGACCAGTGTCCCGTTAAATAGCGTTACTGCCGGGAGGCCAGGCCGTCTAAATAAATACTGGTTCCCCCAATTTGGGATAAGTGTGGCAGACAATGCAGATGACCCGATGGAGGGGCAAACATTCCTCCACCGGGTCATTCTTTATGCCTTCATCGGCATACGCAATTTATTACTTTTCCAATGCCAGCAGCTCCGCCAGCTTCTTCAGCCCGCGCCGGATGCTGTCCCACACACGGCGGCGGTTAGCGCCCTCGATCCGGGCGATCTCAGCCACAGTCATGCCCAGGTAGAACCGGGCGTAGATGCGCCGGGCCTGGATGGCAGGCAGCTGCAACAGCGCAGCATACAGTTCTTCCCGCAGCTGCTTCTGCTCCAGAACTTCCTCCGGGGTAAGAGGCCGGGCAAGGGCATCGTTTTCAATGCCGTCACCCCGGTTCAGAGAGTAATGGGCCTTGTGCCGGAATTTCCGGCGCTCGTAAGCAGCATCGGCCTGCTGTTGGCCTTGGATCGCAGCCAGCACTTCCTCGGCCACGTCCACAAAGACATCGGTTTTATATACATCGGGATACAGGTCCCGAAGATTGATTTTCTGCATTATGTACCTCCGTTTCGATTCACAGATTGATGGGTGAACCGAAACGAAGGCGGTGGGCGACACCGTTCGGGATAATTCCCGAAAAAACGACAAGCAAAAGCGCCAGCATCCGTAGAACGGCGGCTGGCGCTTTTGAAAGAGGTCTTATGATACTTGCTTACCAACCCCGATAGTGCCTGTTCATAGGCAGATGGGGGTAGGTAAGGTGTTAGGCTTTTTTTGGCAGGTAGATTCCTGCCAGATTTTGTCGAAGCAGTCTCTGCTTCACGGCGGCTCCCTCCTAAAGCCGCCGTGATCTTTAGCCTGCGGTCGTCATTCCTTTGTTGAGGGCATAAGAAACGGCGGCCTTGATGTACTCAAAACCGCCGCAGTACCCTGAAAATCCATTTTGGGCGCACAAAGCTACCTGCCCTGCAACGGTTTTTTTCTTTCCCCGTCTGGCGGGGCAGGATAGCTTGGCATATTCAGTTTAGTCTTGCTCCTGTGCGGCTGCCTCTTTCAGCCGCGAAAAGCTCTCGTCACTGATGATGTGTTCAATCCGGCAGGCGTCGGCCTCCGCTGTTTTGGGGTCAACGCCTGCGGCGATGAGCTGCTCTGTAAAGAAGCAGTGCCGCTCGTAGATTTTTTCGGCAACCTCCCGGCCTATATCGGTCAGATGGAGAAAGTGATCCTCGTCCATCGTGAGGAAGCCACCATCCCGCAAAGTCGCCACCGCATGGCACACACTGGGTTTGGACACCTCCATGTGCCGGGCCACATCTACGGAACGAACCATACCGAGTTTCTTTTGGAGAACAAGGATGGTTTCCAGATAGTCCTCCCCGGACGCATGAAGTTTCATATTTCTTATCATTCCTTTCGCTTCGCTCAAGGCACAAACAAGTTATGAAAAAATGTTGTGCCCCTCCACTCTTTGATTTATAATTCTTGTAGGGAATAGCAATACACTACAGAGCACGGAAGGAGGAGTGGCGAATTTATTTCGACCCCGCATATTTATATGTGCCGTCATCCTTTCAAGCACAAACAAGTGGGACTTTGAGCCCGGACTCTTATCATTGGTAATAAACCATGTTTATTCAGTCGCAGGATGACAGTCACTGTTGCTATTCCTAAAATAATTTTTTTCGGGAGCCGAGAGACTCCCTATTTGTGTTTAAGTAAATCTTTCTAAACCACTAATTTATTTTTCACTCTTACCTCCTAACAGTGGGGGTGTGATGCAAAGAAAGTTTCTAATACGCCAATACATTTTTGGGCTGTTTCAAAATCATAATTACATCGGATGATCTCAAAAAAACTTGTCACATACGCTTTCGATAACAGACAGCAAATATCTTCTGTGTAGCCGCTTTTTATTTTCATCAGCCGCCTATAAACGACTCCATCCATGTCGTTGTAAAATTCGCTGTAATAAGGCGCACATTTACAACGAACTACTATCTTGAAAACATCCAGATGAAGGTAAACGAATGCCAAACACGATTCAGGAATAAGCGAAGATACCGTGTCAGAGGGCGGAACGCTTAACATTTCCAGGAATCTTTTTGCATCAGGTTCCACAACAGCTTTGAGCAAGTCGTCTTTTCCGTGAAATCGGTGATAAAATGCGCCCGTTGTTACACCTGCATGGCGACATATGTCTTTTAGAGAAACGCCTTCATATCCGTCTTTCAGAAAATCGCTCTTTGCACACTCTATCATTCTTAAAGTGGTTTCGTTTTTTAACATATCTTAGATTTATGCCAGGCTCCATCCGGCAGCATTCTTTCGGATATTCACAAAATCCTGGTAGATACCGGGCTGCCCCAAAAGTTCCTCATGGGTGCCCTGCTGCGCGATTTGGCCGTTGTTGATGACCAAAATTTGATCGGCGTTCTGGATGGTATTCAGCCGATGGGCAATAACAAGCAGAGTCTTTCCTTTGACCAGTTCAGAAATCGCTTCCTGGATGTAACTCTCGTTATCGGTATCTACGCTGGCGGTTGCCTCATCCAAAATAATGATGGGCGCGTCTTTCAAGATGCACCGGGCAATGGAAATCCGCTGTTTCTCACCGCCAGAGAGGGTTGCGCCACCTTCGCCCACCACCGTCCGGAACCCGTCAGGCAAGGCCATGATGAAATCATAGCAGCGGGCTTTCCTTGCCGCCTCGTAGACTTCTTCCTCTGTGGCGTCCGGCTTCCCCATACTGATATTGTTGTAGATTGTGTCCTGGAACAAATACACACGCTGAAATACCATACTGATTTGCTCCATCAGCTCCGACAGCGGAACATTACGAATGTCTACCCCTCTGACAGTCACACTGCCGGATTTCACATCCCACAGCCGAGCAAGCAGGTTCGCAATGGTGGACTTGCCTCCGCCGGAGGGCCCAACCAAAGCTGTCATGGAATTTTTCTTCATGTCAAAGCTGATGTGGTGCAGCACTTCTTTATCCTGATAAGCAAAGGTAACATCATGAAACTGTACTTCCGGCTGTCCCGGCTGTGCCGTGGCCGGAAGGTGCTGCTTGCCGGTATCGGGAAGTTCCGGTTCATCCAATACTGCCTCAATGCGGTCCAGTGCGGCGTTCATTACAGTCAGACGGGATGCCTCTCCATAGAGCGCCTTCAGTGGGCCA
>OLPW01000723.1_pt1 | contig 37551 bp, 70 predicted proteins | sample 1672161 | NCBI WGS metagenome assembly OLPW01 (sample SAMEA3136654, study PRJEB25190) | human gut metagenome
ATATTTTAAAATTGAGTAAAAAAAGCAAGTAGTATCAACCACTTGCTCGTTTTTATTTTATTTAAATAATTTTTTAAATGTATTCTTTCCACATATTCTATCTGATGACAGGCCATTATCGTTTTGGAATTGCCCTAATGCTACTGCTGTTTTATTTCCAAATATTCTGTCTATATCTATATTATATCCTTTTACAAATAACATCATCTGAATTAGTCTTGTAATATTTCCCTCAGCACCTTGTTTTACATTTATACATGCGTTATAAGTATTTGTTCCAAATATTCCATCAACTGCTAATTTTACGTTAAATTGATTATTTAATTCTGTCTGTAATGCCATAACCATTTTTTTATGTGTATCTGGTCCATATATATTATCTAATGCTAGATCAAAGCCATAATGATTTTTAAGCCATTCTTGTATATCATACACACAATTTATCTTTCCATCACTATAAATGTCTGTATTCTTATCCTCGCTTGTTTGAACGGTATTATTGTTATTAATTTCTCCTGTTAGTTTGTTTTTAAAGTCGTACCATCTTGCTGTATCTTCAACAAGCGGTGCAGGACAATTTTTATGTGTTACATCATAATGTCTTACTACATTTTCAATAGATATATTATATTTTGCCATCAATTCTTTTGTAAGCTCTATTGTTTTATTTATTACTTCATCTTTTATATCTAATTTTCCATTATTCATATAACAGCACATTTCTATACCAATAGAATTACTATTTCTGCAATTATTATAATATTTATCTGCTCCACCTACATGCCAGGCTTTATCGCTGTCTTTTACTACTCTATAAATTTCATTCTCATCAACAAAATAATTTGCACTAGCATTTCTATTTACATTTTCAAAATAATCTGCATTATTCTTAGCAGTACTTACTGCTCCAACATAATGAATTACAATGTATTTATTTTCTTTATTAGACATTGCATTAAAATTTACTTTTGTTAATTGTTCTTTTATTTCCATACTTATTCCTCCTTAGTTTTGTTGTAATTGTTACTTGATATCATTAAAACACTTCCTAAAAATGCATCAAATGCTGTCATTATAGTTATTACAACATCTGTATATTCAATATTAAAGCATTTTAAAATTACTCCAACAAAAACTGTTAATGCTGGTAAAAATATTTGAGCTATGTATTTCAACACATCATATACTTTATTGCTCATAATAAAGCCTCCTTTATATTTTTATTTATATTAATTATAACATAAAATATAAAAAAATAATAGCAGTTTCCTAAATAAATAAGACTTGCTATTATCGATACTGTAAAATATACTGTAAACCAATATAATTATATATATCATATTACTTCATCTTTTTCAAGTTAATTTTGGAGGCAAGTAGCTGTACTGCCCAGCTCTCTTCTTGATTTGCAGTCAAGACGACTTCTTTTGCCCAACTTGCCATATTACCATCTTGCCAATGTCGGCAAAATGGTATTTTATTAGGTTTTGTCTAGTTTTTTAAGTATTTCTTCATTCTGTCTAATAATATTTTTTAAATATATGTTAGTTTGTTCACTAAGCATTTTATCTTGTAGTTGTAATTCGTGCATAATATCATTATTGCTTGAATCTTTTTCTAGCATTATATAACTTGCTATTTGTAATACATTTGAAAGTATTTCAAGTAAAAATAAACTATCATTATTTACATTGTTTTCCATGCATTCCACATCCTTCTATTTCTGCAATCAAATGTATCGTATAAAGTTCCATTTTTTATCACAGTTATATGCCCTGGCATTGTTACAAGATAAGTCCCTCTTGGATATTCTTCAATAAATTCCCATACATATTTTGAGTAATGTGGTACTTTGTCATATCGTTCGTTCAGGTATTCCTCAATTGCTTCTACACTATTCATCATTAAGCCTAAATCTCTACCAGAATCACTTAACTTATCATATGCTTCGTCCCAACTTATTCCTTCCGCTACACTTATAGCTCTAACGGTACAATCCTCAATATTATTATGAAAAGGGTTTGTATTCATATATTTATACATATTACATCTCGCTTATTCTTCTTGTATATTTTTTTATCATATCTACTTCTTCTTGTGAGCCTGCATCGTGTTGTAACATTTCAATAAAATCTGTTACAGATTCTAACATATATTCAAGGCTTTTCATTGTTTCGCCCTTTGCTCCGTAATTTCCACGATCATATTCTTCTCTACCGTCTGAATAGTTTCTATATCCGTCGTACATTTCATCTAGTACTCTTTGTCCTCTATATGATGTCATTCTTCTATCTCCCATGAATCTTCCTTGGCTATCTCTTGAACGACCACCTCTATAGTCTTCCATTCCATAATCGTCTCTCATATATCTCATAGCTTCCTCCTTATTTTCCCAATATTTTTCGTTTTCTATATCTTTATGAATATCTATTAATTGATATAGTAACTGTACATTACTAGCTTGTAATCCATTTTCAGTTGCAATTTTTATAAGTTTTTCAACTTCTTCCTTGGCTTTTAATATTACATCCTGTTTGACTTCTTTGTTTTCTTCTTCCATCTACAGCACCTCCTAAGGTTTTATTTTTGCTGGAGATGATTGAGATTGTGTCGTAATAGTAGTTGTAGTTGTTACAGGTATGCTTTGATTTACAGTTGTTGCATTGCTTGGTAAGCAACAATTGCCAATATACTTAAACACACCCGAATTAACTGCGGTATTTACTCTCGTTGGATATAATCTTCTAGTTCTTACTTGTGATGCATAAATAGGTGTACAATCTTTATTCAAGAACGGATAACCTACTGTTTGGTTTCCACCTATCGTAAATACTACTTGTGCGTTTATTGTCGTTTCAGCTGGTATGCTTTGTGCTAATACTATACAATATTTTGTGCAGTTTGCATAATTTCCTGCTGGCAAATCTACTATTAATTGATTTACTCCTGCATTATAGGTTATTGCTTGGCTTAATATAAACTTATTGCAAAGTCTACAATTTTGTATACATTCTGACATTTCCATCATCCTTTCTTTATATAATTAAAGAGGTAGTGATTTACTACCTCTAATAAATCACACATTTTTTAGTGCGTGGATACACTTTTATTTATTAATAATTTCCACAGTTGCATCCTGCATTATTTCCGCAACCGCAACCATATCCATATCCATTAGTATATGTTTGTCCTGTATATGGATTGCATGTTAGAAATGCTGGTACTGGGCATTTTGGTGATAATTGGTTTACTAAATACTCATTTTGTGCTGATTGGCTTGCTGCTAATCTTAATGCATTTATTTCATTTTGTTGTGCTGTTATTTGAGCATTTTTATCTTCAATTCTATTAGCAACTATTTCATCATGTAATGCTCTGTAATTTGCGTTTTGATTGTCTATTAAATCTCTTGTATTTAAGCACATTGCATTTTGTATAGCATTAGTATTCATTGCCATATTGTAATTTACGTCTTTTATATTAGACTGTGTTTTGCAACAACAATCTGCTATTTCTTGACGGATATCGCAGCAACAACCTGCTAATTGAGAAGCTAAGTTTTGTGTTCCTAATCTAGTTTCATAACCATTTGTAGCAATTGCTTGATTTACTCCGCTAAAGCCTTGGCACATTGCTTGTTGAACTCCTGAGAATCCGTTTAGCATTCCAGTATTCATAGCATAGAAACCATCGCATAAACCGTTGTTTACATTTTCTACTCTATTGCCTATTCTGTCGAAGCCACTATCCATTTGTCTTTGAAGTGTCGCAAAGTCTGAAGCTAATACATAATTGTCTGTTGCTCCTGAACCTGTTCCTCCTCCAAAACCATTTCCATTTCTTCCCCATCCGCCAAATGCGAAGATAAGGAATATTAGTACCCATGCCCAGCTACCATCTCCACCAAAACCGTCATTATTTCTTCCATTATTTCCTGAAAGTAAGGCTACATCTGATGCTGATAATGAACCGTCTCCATAATTCATAATACTTTTCCTCCTTTTTTTATTATTTTATATATAGTAATTGCAATAACTAACCATTTATTTGTTTCATAAATTCTGCAAATTGTTTGTCAAAATCTATATTTCGTTCTTTACATATATTTCTTGCAAAATTTTCTATTTGTGTTTTATCTCCTGTTTTAGCTAAATTCATAAGTTGTACACCCATAGGAGTTTGATTTTGTCCCAACATATTAATTACAAATTGTTGAGGATTCTTAATTCCTCTTAAAAATTGCATTGGATTCATATTTTATCAACCCTTTCTATTTACTTTTTGTACTTGTTGTGTTAGACATTAAGTCTTTTATTTGTTTTTTCATTTTTTCTATTTCTTCTTTTAATTCTTTATTATCTAATTTGCTTAGTTTTTCATCTAGTTCTTTTTCTGTTATATAAATTTCTTTTCCCTCAACTTGTTTAGGTTGTTGTGTTTCAATAGGTTTATATACTACTATTCTACTTGTTCCATCTGCTTGTAATTGTTTTGTGATTATGCTACTTCCATCTACAAGTGGGAAATAACTTACACTTCCATCTAGTGGAATATCTGTTGCCTTTACCACTTCAATATTATCAACTGTTTTCCCTTGCAATCCTAATGGCTTTTGATATGCATTTTGCATCTGACTCATATAGTCTGTTGTTTGTGGTTGATACTGTGGTGTGGCAATAGGCTGTTGCATATAATATGGTGTTTTTCCATATTGATTTGGTGTATACCCATAATAAGGATTAAATGCCATTTTAAGCTCTCCTTTCTACTTTTATGATAATTATACCTTTACGTGCTAAAAACGTTTTTTGGCGTATTCTCGCTTAAAATACATACATAAAAAGAAGATATTACCCGAGCGTCATATACTTTGTACATATTTCTACAACCTTTTTTCATTTCTCGTAATATCTCCTTTCTTTTTTGATATATCTTAATTATATTTTAGCAAAATAAAAAAGAGATGATGTATCATCTCTTTATCAGTTTTATATCAGTTTCTTTATTTTACTTTTTATCTTTTTAATTCTTCTACTTACTGTTGCTGTACTTAGATTTGTTTTATTTGCTATATATACTATTTTTTCTCTTCCATATTTTCCTGTTAACATTTCAAATATAGTTAATTCCTCAATAGTAAAATTTGCATTTTCTTTTATATATTCTAGCTCAGGTTTTGTAAAATCTAGCATTACTTTATTTTCTTCTTCTTCTTCTAACTTTTCTTGTTCTTTTGGAGTTGCCATTTGCTTTCCTCCTAGTTATTGTTATTTTTCTTTGAAACATTTTCATAGTGAGCCTCCCAGTTTATATGTTGTGTAAAATTAGTATTGCTTGTATTATCTATATTTTCCATATATTGTGTGCTATCTTCATAAACAGTCTCGAAAGATGATTCATAAATAAGCCAAGCTACATTTGTTCCAACTAATGCAATCAATAATATTATACTTACTACAAACCATCTTTTTGTAGTTTTCTTTAATTCTGAAAGCATTTCTAATGCTAAGCTTTGTTCGTGTACTTGTTTTTCCATATTTTCCACACTCCCTTTTAACTCTTCTATCTCTTCTTTCAACATTTTCTATCTCCTAATTTTCATGTTTTTCGTGATATTGTTTTACATGATTATCCAATGCTTTTTCTATTTTTTCGTCTACTTCTAATTCAAATGTATCTAATTTATCTAGTATCTTATTTACCTGTTTTTCTAAATTATTCAGTCTTTCGTCTAAGCGTCCCCATTTATAAGAGTCTTGAGAAGTATCTTGCTTTATCTCTTTATTACCATTTCTAATAAATGATACAATACTTATTACAATACTTACACAACTTATTATAAATAATATTATTGTTATAAAATTCGATACTTCCATTTAACTCACTTCCCGCATAATATTTTGAAACATTGAATCTATTTAGATTATATCATATATTGTAAATATTTGCAAGTTGTCAATTTTACTTATTAATATTTTATTCATTGACATATGTTCCTTATTAATTTATCGGAAACGAAAAATTCAATTCATACCAGGGCAAATCATATTTTCCATCAGATACCCACTCTAATATGATATTGCCAGCTGGCAAAATAACCCATCTACAAAATCTTTGACCTGAACAAGCTCCTAAAACATATGTTTGATAAGCTGGTCTATATCCAACTGGCAATGTTGCAATTATTGTTTGTTCTCCTTTGACTCCCGATATATCTCCAATTACACTTACAATTCCTCCTGTTTTTTTATATCGGACTCCTTTAGTAATACTTCCACCTGTTATTCCATTTACAAGCGATAAATTTTGAAATTTTGAATCTATCTCTGCCAGATAATTTCCCGTTTTAAAATTTTTTATTGTTCCATCTTTATTTACATCTATTCTTCCCAAAACTCCATCTGTGTCATGCAATTCTAATGAAGCACTTGCAGTAAATCCTACTCCAAGAATTGCTGTATAATCTGTTCCATCTATTGTTCTAGTTTTTTTTATTCCTTCGAATCCATTCTTGTTCTGTATCTGCAACGCTCCTGTCATAATGTCACCAGATTTGTCAACTTTTCCTTTGTTTATGTTATTCTGGAAATCGTCAAATGTAGTTTTATTTAATTTTGTTTTTCCATTTATCCACTCAATTAATTTCATTCAATTTATCCTCCATTTCTTTTATTCTATTTTCTAGTTTTTCTATCATTTCTTGTTGTTCTTGTATTGCTTTTGTTGCCGTTGCTAAAATCGGCAATTGATTCATATAATACCTTTCTTCTATTCCCTTTTCTTTGTTTGCTTGTTTTTTTACTACAAAGTTCTTATCTATTTGTTCCATTTCTTGTGCGATATAACCTATTTTATAGTGAGTATTATCGTCTTTCTTGTCGAACTCTTTATGATGAATTTTATTAATAATATCTATTGCTGACTCGGAACTATCTTTTATGTTGCTTTTTATTCTTATATCAGAAGAATCTCCAGTCTGATATAAATGTACACAATCAATATTTCCATTATTGTCTAGTATTATTTTTCCACTCGCTAATACAAAGTTTCCGCTACTATCTATCATTATTGGATTGCTATCATCTCCAAAAATTCTAAAGGTTTTTGTTCCAATTGAATTTTTATATACACTGAAAATTTCCTTGTTATCTCTTGTATCTCCATAAAACAAGTCTTCTCCAATCTCAAAACATAAACTATCATTATTATCATAAATTTTTGACTTTTTAAGCCTAATCTTATTGAAATTCAAAATAATATCATTTTCAATATGAAAACCATAATCATCATCAGAATTTCCACCAAGATATATAACTGGAGTATAAGTTGTCTTCCCATTTTCAGCAGTGGTCTTATAGCCCCAAGCCATAAAATTGTTTGTTGATTTTTCATTTAATGCGAACATTAAACTTTTGTATATATTACCGTAAGAAGGAAAATAGCAGTCAAAAGCACCAATATCCATAGTTTTGTCATTGTTATAAAAATGCTGACCAGTTCTGTCCAAAGCTGCAAGAATTTTTTTGTTTTGATCTAATATAGCAAAACTTGCATTTCCATTTATTATCATCATTTGTATATATTCAGATATTTGATTCCATGCCAATTTTACTGCTTCTGAATTTTGCTCTATTTTAGTTCCAAGTTCTTCTTCATCTACTTTTTTATTAACTTCTGTCATTATTTTTGTAGATGTTTGTGTAATGCTTGTATTTAATTGTACTTTTGTTGCAAATGTGTCTGTTAAATCACTTTTCTGTGCCCATTTAACTTGCACTTCTGCACTAAAGTCTTTTATTTGTATTGTATTTTTCCCTTGTCCTAATATAATATGAAGTTCGCCTAAATCTTCTATTTCTTCATTGTCTTTAATACTTCCATCTTGGTTTATTCTTCTTATTATCTTAGCTTTTTCACCATCTAATATATACTCATCTCTAACATTATTTTTTTGTCTTAATGTATCTGTTATTTTTAAATCATAATTAGTTGTATTTTCTTTTTCATCTGTTACAATTAATATGCTCTCTACATCTCTTAAGAATAAACTATCGCTTAAATATAAATCATCACTCAATACAAGTGGTGCAAATACTGTGTTATTTCCATATATATTAAGTTGCAATAGTTCTCCATTTGCACAATTATCTAATGTTAATGTTCCAACTCCTGATGTGGTTTTAGTTAAATCTGTGATATTACTTACTTTACTATTTATTCCATCAATATCCGCTGTTATAGTTGTTGTTTTGTTACTTCTATCTCCAATTTGTGATATAACACCTTTTATTTTTTGATTTTGTTTATCTACAATTAAATATGTTTGATTTATTTTTTTATCTGTTGTATCTGCTTTTTTATAATCCGTTTCGCTTTTTTCTGGTCTGTCTGTATGAATATTTTCCTCAAGTCCTTGTGTTATGTCTTGTTCATCGTTTAACATTAAGCAATTATATGTTTTGCCGAATATTTCTATATTATACATATCAAGTAAGTCATAATACATTATTCCAGTACTTACAAAATCGTTTAAATAATACTCTACACCAAATAGTTTATCTGATAACTCTTGCAAATAATCAACTCTGTCATTAAAATTCATAAATTGATTTTCTTTTATCATCAATTCGCATAAACCGTTTTTGTCTATACTGTTCTGGTCTTTTTTATATATTTTATCACTTTCTCCAGCTCTTGCAAGCACAATTGAATTAATCGGTCCGATACTTTTCTCCAAAGTTTACATTTGTATCGTTTATATATTCTTCATTTATTGTTTCCTTTGAAGAGGAAGAATATATTATGTCTAAACTTGCTAATTCATTACTTACAGCTATATTAGTTATGTTTTTGTATGTGTATAGCTTAGTATCTCGTACTAATTGTTGTTCTGGTGTTAGTTCTAAGTCGACTGGTGTTTCTAGTTTGTAATATACCGTAGCTCCTTGAGATAATTCTCCAGTTGTACTAATATATTCTGTATTTATCTCTTCATTGTTATAGCTTTCTATTTTTCCCCACTCATGATGTTCTACACTACTTATGTAATCGCCTGTTAACATTTCCTGCTGTATTGGCATTATTGCTGTTTGGGATTGATGTGGTACGTAGTCGTTTGTTGTTTCATTTTCATAAACCGACACAATTATTTCTTTTATAGTGAAAGCACCTGCCTTCGACCAGTCGAAATATATAGCATTCGCATTTTTAGTTATACTTTGATTTTGATAGATAGCTGTTCTATTACTTACAGTCCCATCTTCTTTTATTGTGCATAGTCCAACTCTCGCATTTACACTTGTATTATTAATTATATCTCCCACGCTCAAAGTTAATTTCTTAATTTCATTAGTTAATTTAAATGGTTTCGAATACAAACTTTGATGTGCCATGTTCACTTTAAAGACATTTTCTACAAATTCAACTTTTGCTCCAAAATTTTTCCAAAATTCAACTGCCTTATTTCCGTCAAATATATTCTTATTTATTACAGCTATTTCTACATTATCTTTTACTGTTTCAACCTCGCTTGGAAAATCGGGTGAAGGAACTTTGTCCTGCTTATATGAGCCTTTTATTTTATTAATTGTTAATTCACTTTCTATACTATCAGTTATATGAATCAGATTTCCTGTTACACTTTTTTTATTATATAATTCATTTATATATCTTACTTCTACTTTATCATCTAATGTTATACATATACAGCCGCCAGTAGTTTCAGCTATTTGGTCTAATACATCTCTATAAGTATATCCCATTGAACTATATGTTCCATCTTCATTTATTGTCATAAATAATTCATTTGTTATTTGTCTGTCAGCATTAGCAAAATTACTGGATTTAAATTGTAATCCTATTTTATTACATAATGCCACTAAATATTGTTTTATTGTACAAGGATAAGTTATATCTATATGCTCATAATCTTTCATAGAATATAGCATTTTATCATAACAAGTTATTTTATAACTTAATGTATCTTCTTGTTTCTCTGGCTCTTTTGCTACAATATAATTTCCATAGTCTAAATATTCATATGCTCCATTCACTAATAAACCATATTCAAACTTAATTTCAGTGCCTTTTGGTATGCTTACATTACTGTCTAATTCTAATACCTTCATAACCGATTTTAACAAACTTGCTTCATAATTAGGAGTTGCACTATTAATATCTTCACTTCCAAGTGTTATTTGTTCATTATTTATCATATAAGTGATTCTTACATCTTGTTGTTTACCAAGTAATTTTATTTCTTCTTTAAATTCATTCGAATGTGTTTTCAATTAATATCAACTCCTTTTTTTTGTACTTATAAAACTTATACTAAAACTTTCACATTTGTTTATTTTTTTGCTAACTGCTTTCCAATCTCCTGTATATGTTGTCATTGTTACCATTTTACCTTTATTGTCATCATAATACTGTGCTGTTTGTCTTGCACTATCAAATATCGGTGCAAGTTGATGTACTTCATCTTTTGTTAATGCTCTATATGTTAATACCAACTTAGGAAATATTCCTACTAATGTTCCTTTTTGTGTTCCTGCGAGATTTCTACCGCTATCACTTGACCATAATTTGTTGTATTCGAAATCAGCCTGTATTAAATAATCTCCCATATTAACATTATTTATTATTATACTATTTTTATCTACATACATCTATGCCTTGCCCCCTTATCCATTATATGCAAATTCTCTGTCATTTTTTATTTGTTGTAATTGTCTTGAGATAATCCTTCCGTTCATAGAATTGGTTATATTAGCATTTATTGTAATATATTTCCCAATTGTTGAACCTAATTCTTCTAGTAATTGTGTATCACTTAATGGTAAATATGCTTCTCTTCCTGCTTCTCCTGCTAGTGCTGTTCCTCCTGCTACTGGCACTCCTCTACCTGGTGCATTTAAAATTGTTCCCTTTGCTAATTTAGGTATTTGAGGTATGTTAAATCCAAATTGTTTTCCACCTATTCCAGGAACCCAATCAGGGACATTAAAATGTATTCTATTTGCTCCTCTTATTAATGTATTTAAACCACTTATTATCATATTTAATGGCCATTTTGCAATTGCCCATAAACTATCAAATACACCTTTTGTTATTTGTTTTAATCCTTCCCAAGCTGTTTTCCAGTCTCCTGTAAACACACCTTTTACTAATTTAATTATTCCATCAAATATAGTTTTTATTCCATTAAATAATCCATCAAAAGAATTTAAAGTGTCTTGTAAGATATCTACAATAAAATCATATAAGTCTCCTATTGTATCTCCAAACATTTTATGAATCCAATCACTTTTACTTTCTAGCCAATCAATTCCTTTTTGGAAAAATGCTTTTATTTGCTCCCAATATTTAACTATTGTACCTATAATTAATACTATTGCTCCTGCTACCATCAGTGGTACACTACCAATTATTACTCCAACTCCTAAAATTGCTAATCCTATACCTTGTATGATTTTTCCAAAGTTTTCCCAACCAGGATCCTGCAAATATCCTAGTAAACTTTCTATTGTATATATTATTCCAGCTATCAATAGACCTATTCCTAATGCTTTTATCGCATCTAATCCTAGTTTCCAAGCTAATAGTCCTGCTGTAATTCCAGCCATAATTGATAATATCAAATCTTTATTATCTGCTATCCATTTAAGCCAATCTGGAACTTCGCCTTGCAACATAGAAGGATCTATTGATGGTGCTATTGCTCCACCTCCTGTACCTCCACTTGTTCCACTATCTGACGTGTCTGTTAATATATTCATTTCATCAAACGGGGTAGTCTGTAAATCTTTCTTTATTTTTCCTGTGTTTTTACTTATTCCACCTGTACTGTTCTTTGCATTCATAAAGCTTTTTGCACTATTTTTACTGAATAATGTTATTCCAAACCAAGCATTTAATATATAATTCAAATAACTTAATAATGTACTTGCTAAGTTTACAACATATTTTAATGCTGGTGCTATTGCTTGTGCAATTAAATATCTAATATACTCCAAATTTGTAACATATTGTTCGTCATATTGTCCTAATGTACTTGAAGCTGAACTCATTAATCTATATGCGCTTGCTACACTAATTATTCCTAACGCTAGTCTGCCTATGTGCTTTATTGAACTTGATACTGATGTATTTACTTTTTGGAATCCTTTTTTCAATTGGCTCACTTGTGCTTGTTGCTTTTGCAGATTAACACTTTCGATTTTGGTTTTATATGATGTCACATTGTCTTTTGTTTGTTTGTATGCTAATGTTGTTCTATCTACTGCATTATTTAACTTTACTTCTTTAGCATACATTCTGTCAAGTTGTGCTCCTTGTTTCTCATTTAATGCTATTATCTCTTTTGAGCCTTGTAAATCAGTAAATTCTTGTGGTGTTAAAGATATTCCTTGTGACTGCTTTGACATTATACTTTGTAAATGTTCTACTTGTTGTGATGTTTTTTCATATTCTTTTTCTACTTCAAATATTGCTTGTTTATGTCTTTTTAATTCATCTTCTGCTTGTAATTTTGCTTTTAGTTTTAATTCACTTTTATTTTCTTCATCTTTTATTTTCTTTTCTAAATTTATTATTTGTTTATCAAATTTATCTGTTGAAAGTTGTGTTTCTATCATTATGCTGCCGTCTGCCATATTATTCCTCCTTTCTGTTTATTCCTACTTGTTTATAGAAATTATTTATGCTTCTTTCTTCTTCTTCTGTATATTTTACTTCTTTGTAATCGTCTTCATCTAAAGAATAATATTCTTGTGCTTCTATTACTTCTTGTCTTTCTTTTACATCTTTTATTTTATTTACATCTCTATTTCTTAAACTTCTTACTCTACTTAATACGCAACAATTTCCAAATTCACTATTTGTTAGTCCGTTTAAGTCATTCCAAAAGTCCCACCAATGCAAATATTCCTTCTCATAAGGATTATATCCATAATCTTGTATAAAACTTGTCCTTATAAATCCTTTATCTTTTTCATAGTCAAAATCTGGCTTACTATTTTCGTTTTTAAGGCTTTTATTTTCTTTATCCAATAAAAGATACTTTTTACCCAGTCTAATCAATTCTGCCCAATCCTCGTACGAATTAAGCCCATCTTCTCCAAATAATAGATAAATTATTGCTAATGCTCTTTCTGTATCATCAATTTTGCTATCTTTTGCTACTTTATCACACTTTAATGCTACTCTAAAATCAGAATTTATTTTATATTTCTTGTCTTTTATTTTTACATATTGTGGATTATTCATTATTCCATCACATCACTATCTTCTTGAGAATATTTTGTTGCTATTGACTTGATTTTTTCTTTTATATCAAGTGCATTTTTATTTAACAATGGTTTTAATTTTCCCATTTCTTTATCTAAATCCATAAAGAATGTTATATACATTTCTCTTCCACATAATATTTTCTTAATTGAGCCTTGACCTAATACCAACTCATAAGCTTCTGTTTGTCTTTTATAATATTCATTTACTGTCTTTAATAATGCTTCATCGTTGGCACTTAATAATTTTTTTCCTTTTTTATCTGGCCTTTTTTCTATCATAACTCTTTGTGCTTGTAACCATCTATTATTATTCTTTATCATTTCTTCGCTTTTTTGAGCTTTTAATGGTAGCTCTATATCTTCTAAATCAATTATTATAATTTCTCCTGTATCTTTCCCTTCTGCGTTCTTGATACCTATTTTTAGTAAATTATCTTGTTTTAATTGAATACTTTCCATTTTTATTTCTCCTTTATATTAAAATAAGGTTTAGGCTTATGCCCAAACCTTTATATTATTACCCTTTTGGTGTAAATGTTGGTTTTTGATTTGCAATTGCAACTGTTCCAATTGTTGGTTTGCCTTTTACATAAACATCATATGAAATTGTAGCATTTTCTCCTAAAAATTCATTTATTACAATTAATACATTATATTGTAATGCTTCATAAGTTGTACTTAAATCTCCTGTTGCACTTGACATATCCACCTCAAGCATTTTTGTTTCAATGCTTTCTGCTTTTTTTCTTGCTTCGTTAAGCCACTTCCATATTGGATCGTCTTTATCAATTCTTTTTCCACTTACGCTAGATTGTATTTGATAACTATCAAATGTTGAGCTTGCTACATCATCAATTATTTGTTTAAATGTATCTATTTGAGGGTTGTATGCTAAAGATAAAGCTTCAACTCCAATTCCTTCAAGTTCCCAATTAGCTTCGCCATTTGCTGATGTATCAAAATAATGTGCAAAATCTTTTCTTTTTAATTGCATTTTATTTCTCCTCCTCTTTATTTATATTCTTGGGTTGTTTCATTTCACTTTCTAATTTAATTAATTCTTTTAAAGATAGAGGTTTAATGAACCCGTTTTCATTTAATCTTGCAATATCTTTAATTGTTCCTATTTTGTCTGGCTCTATTTCATCATTCTCGAAGTAATAAACACCATCTAAAATAAAATCTCTTTGTATTATTAGTTTCATTTTAACCCTCCTTATATGTTATTTGTATTTGTATATCAAATTCTGCTGTATTTGTATTAGCATTATTCATGCTTCCACAATTTAAGCATTGTATTGATTGTATTCCTTCTACGTTAGGCAATATGCCTTTTTCATTATTAGAACTTATTAGCTTTTCAAATATTTCAAAGAATCCGACATTTATTAAATTTTCTATTGTATCTTGACTATATCCCACTCGACTTCTAAATGAATATACATCACGACATACTTTTGTTCCTGTTATCCATTCTTCTACTGTTGATGATGTAGGTATCTTATCTAAAGAGTAATTATTTGGCTCATTGCTTAACATATTAGCATTTATTTGATATTTCTTATTTGTTACTAATACATCTATAATTGAAAGTAAATATGTTCTTAATTTTGCTATTCTTAGATCTTCTACTTTAATTATAGTTTTATTTATTTCTGCCATTATTTACTCCCTCTTTTCATATATTCTTGACATTCTTTTATTATGTCATTTATTTCTGCTGATACCATTCTTTTATCCCAATATGAACCTGTTCCGTGGTGTTGTATAATTCTTAATTGGTGTTCCGTGTATTATTCCAACATACTGTGCATGAGCATAAGGTACATTATACTTTATATAATCAGTTTCTTTTACTACTGTTTCTCGTAATGCTCCTGTATCTTTCGGTACATATTTATCCATGTGCTGATAACATCTTTCAGTAAAATATTTTTGAACTTTCCCATTAGGTTCTATTCCTAAATCTGCTTTTATTTCACTAATTGGCTTTAATCCCATTCTACTTGCCTCCAAGGTGTATATGTTGATTATTTCCAAATGTATTGTTACTTATTGCAGTTATATTATAGAACTCTACTCCATTCAATTCAGATTGACTTGTAATCGTTTTTTTTATATTACCCTTACAAACTATATCCCCTATACTGAAATCTGCTATATTTAGGTTTTCGTTGCTTTCATATGGTATTCTTATTTGAACATCATTTGCATTCTCATACCCCATCTGAGTATTAGCACCTTTTCCACCAAACCACCATACTTTTTCGTAGTAATGTCTAATCCATTTGTTTAACCTTGTTTCTTCGTCAAATTCTTTATGATATAATGTCATGTCTGTATTTGTTAGCATGAAAATAAATCCTCCTTATAATAATTAATATTAGCCCCCAAATATAATATTGGTATATTATCAATTATTACTCCGTATAAATCTGTTTCCATTATATCATTGTATTGCTTTTTCTGTTCTTCTGTTAATTCTGTACCGCTTTTATAAGATATTGAATAACCATCTATATTTTCACTAGCAACACTTACATCAGATATTTTGCTTTGATATGAATTTGCAGTATTTATTAGATGATATACACATACCTTAACTTCAACCGGTATATCTTCAACATTCTTCAATCTGTTTTGCGTTCTTTCATTTATTATTTGTCGTGCTTTTAATTCTAATATATTAAAAGGCATTTCGCCTAGAGTTCCACCTAGACTTTTATACTCTTCATAGGTTAAATATTGGTTTTTAAACTCCATTTAAAATGCCTCCTTTATTTTATTATAGACTTGCAGTTGTTTTTGGTTTTAAGTTTGCGAATGGGAAACGTTTTGCTGTCTCGTTTAAAGCATTTACTGGGTTTGGTATTTCCCAACCTAATCTCATAACAACTCTTAATGCAACCATGTCGTCTTGTGCTAAGTTGTATAGTATATCTCCTGTTGATGGATCTTGTATAACTGCTTCTGTTAATACTTTATATGTTACATCTTGCCTTATTGCATATACTGCTTGTGAGAAATCTCCTGCAACTAATACAGATTTTGTTTTATCCCATGCTCCATTGTCTAAGAATGCTTTTGGTAAGCTGTCAATTTCTGTTCCTTTGATTGGTTGTCCTGTTGTATCAGTTAACATTCTGAATTTTCCTTTTAGTCCAACTCCACCTAGTAATCCTGTTACATTATATCCTGATTCTTCAACTTTTGTCATAACATCGTTGATATCTGAATATAAGTTATCTCCCTCAGTTACTTCTGCACCTGCTGTTACTATTGATGGTATTAATCCTTCTCTCCAATCTGCTGGTTTATCTGTTCCATTGAATATTGCATTGTCTATTTTCTTTCCAAATGCTTCTACTATTCTTGGTTTTACTTCTGCCCAAATATCTATTGATGCATCATTTAATACATTCTCCTTGATTGGTACTATAACTGCTAGCTCTGCTGCATTGATATATTTCTTATCCCATGCCATTTTTGTTAGGTTCTTTCTACCATTGTTTGTAGATTCGTCTACAAAGTATGCAATAGGTAAACTATCTAATACTCTTAATTTTGTTTTGTCTGAAGTCATATTTGGTAATCTTCTAAACATTGATAATGCTTTTGATTCTCTTACTACTCCTTCAAATATTTCATTTGCAACTTGTGTCTCAATTAATGCTTCTACATTTGTTTTATCAATTCCTTTTGATACTGCCATTGATAAATTCCTCCTTTATTATTCTTGATTTGTGCCACGCAAGATATTGTTCATAATATCATTTGTTGTTTGTGGCTTATCTCCACCAGCATTTAAGCTTGGAGATGTTTGCGTTTTCTTTATTACTGTATCCCCAAAATATTGTGGATTGTCTTTTTTATAAGACTTTAATGCTGTTACTAAATCAACTTCATCACTAACCATTGCTAATACTTCACTTGTAACAAATTTAACAAATTCTTTTTTTACATTACTATTCATTATTTGAATTTGTGCTTTTAATTTAGTGTTTTCATTTGTTAAAGTTCCGTTATTAGTTTTTAGTTGATTTATTAGATCTTCATTTTTTTCTTGCTCTGTTTTTTGAGTTTGTTTCCATTCATTATATGCTTGTAATTCTTCCTTACTTGGCATATCTTTTTTTGCTTTTGCAAGTCTTGTCTCTATTATTGCATTTAACTCTTCTTGAGTGAATGTTTTTTGCTCTTTTCCTCCATTATCTTGTGTTTCTGTAGTTGGAGTTACTACATTGTTATCTTTGTTTTCTTCCATTTCAAATCCTTTCTTTAAAGTCATAAAGTTAGACTTCTTCCTTGCATTTCAAGTCTACAAGTTCGACAATTTATTTATAAAAATTTAATAATAAAATAAAAGTGCCAAAGCTATTTGCTCTGACACTCGTGGTGTTCTTCTATTTTATTTATTTTTTTACATCTATTGCATAATATTTCTATTATTCCAAAGTATTTCCCTCTAAATAATAATTTATTGCAATATTTACAACGGTATTCTTTCATTCGTTACCTCTCTTATAATTATAGCATAATGTTTACATCTTTGCAACATTTATACGTTTATATCCAACTACGCTAGCTCTAGTTTTTAGCTGGTTAGGTAGTCCACTTACATTACATAATTGCCTATATTTTGTTGTCAATTGTGTTATTTTAGTTTGTGCTTGTAATGTTAGTTCTTTATCTCCACCTGATTTTGCTAGTATTTGTACATCTTTTTGTTCTCTTATTCTTCTCTCAATTAATCTTTGAAGTTGTGTGCCTTGATACATTGTATAGTGCTTTCCATCAAAATCAAATCCCTCGCTATTTTTTTCTTTTATTTCTTCTAACTGTTCTTTTGTATAAAGTGGCTTACTTATTCCTAATAGTATTCTAAATGATCTATGGTAACAATTATATTCTGAAATAGGTCTGTAATTGCCTTTGTAATGTATATCTATTATCTCGCCATTATAATCTTTTGCTATTCCTGTTTCTTGTAATTTTTTAAATTCTTTATTACTGAATTGATGTCCGCTGAACTTCGACATGATCCTCGGCTGGATATTGATGTACTGATATTTCAACTCCATCTGAGTCAAACTCTTTCCCAAATTGTTCTTGTACTTGATTATTTAGCTTTCTTAGTCCTCCTAATGTATTCATTCTTATTGCACTATCTAATCTCATACTTCTGCCACTTTCATAGTCTAATGTCTTTAGTCCACTTTGTCCAATTTGTTTTATTGCATTTCTCATCTCTTGTTGATAAGTAGTTTTACCTTGTCCAACATTCAATATTGCTTTATCTATTATATCTTTATATGTACTTGATATGTCTTTAAATACTAAATTACCTTTTAAGTCTTTAATAGTATATCCTATTGCACTTGTCCTTGACATATTAGCATATTCTTTTGCTGTTATTTTTGCTATTGCTTTTATTTGCTCTTTTAAAGCTTTATTTTCTGCATAAGGTATATAACTTATCCCTCTTGCCTTATAAAACTGTCTAGCAAAATCCTGATTCGTTTTAGCACTATATTCAAACATATTGTATATATCATTTACATTCATATTTGTTATTTCTGCTAATTTCTGTACAATTGTGTTTATATCTGTATCGTACATTAACATTTGTTGTATTTGATGTACTTGCGTTGGTGTTAATTCTCCTATTTGTCTTATTCTGTTACCTATTATTGTCAGTATATCCTCATTTAATGCATTTATTCTGTCTATTAATATTTGTACTAGCTTTTCTTCTTGCTCATTATTTAACATAGTTTACCTCCTATGTTTCATTTGCTTCTTTTCGCTCTTTGTTGTCCTTGTCTTTATCTTTGCTTTTTTCTTTTTCTTCTTTTTGTTCTTCGTCTTTTTCTTCTTGCTCTGTATTATCATCATTTAATAATTTATTGATACTAGGTGTTGCTTCTTCAATTTCCTCTATTGCTTTTTTTGCTGCCTCTTCTGTTTCTCCAAATATTCTTTCTCTATATTCTGCTTTTGATATTAAACCTTGACTTACTTCTCTACTTGCTCTTACACTTTCTGCTTCTTTATCTTCTATGATACTATCATCAAACTGTATTGCCATATCTGTTGTATCAATATTATATGTTCCAAATTGTGTTGCTGCATAACATACTGATTTTATTAAGTTTAATATATCATTATAATATCCTATTTCTAGTTTTTTCTTTCTTCTAAATAGTTTACTATTGCTACTTACTACTGCTGTTGCTGTTGATAGATTAGTCCCGTCAAAATGATAATGATTTTCTCCAAATCCTACTTTGTTACCTAGTATATTTAAATTTGTATTTAATGTTTCTATTTGTTGTGCCGTTCTTAATACATCACTATCGCTTTGTATTAAGTCATCTTTTGTTGCTCCTGTTGGTAGCTGATATACTGTTGTGTCCTCTGGGTCGAATACCATTTTTTGTGTTCCATTATCATAATTAAACATATCACTTCTTACAAATGTTCTTTTTCTTCCGTCTTTTATTTCATTCTTTAATGCATCAAATGCTATATCTACTGCTTTCATATTATCAATAGCATTGGCATAATGTGGTATTCCGAATGGGCTATTGTTAAATAAATTATTTGTTAGTAACGGCTTAAATACGCTAAACCATTTTATATTAGAATGTGTTGGAAATTCTTTCATTGTTCCTTGTTCTTCTGTTATTTCACTTAAGTTTCCATTAGAATCTTTAAATAAATGATTGTATATAACATATTCATTTTGTTCGTTTAATTTATGTACTGAGCATATAACATACTTTACACCATTTACATATTCAACTGAACCAAATGCACACTCTGTTATTTCTTTATTATTCCAACTTAATGGATAGATCCAATCAACATCTACTGTGTCGACTCTTACTTTTGCTTGTGATACATCTAAATACATGCCATCTTCATTTTGCAATATATCATATACGCTTGTTACTGTTGCTGTTGTACCTAATGCTCCCGATTTTTCTAATGCTCTATTAATTATAGAGTATAAGTCTAATTCATCTATTAATTTGTCAAATTGCTTTTGACTATCTTCTTTTACAAATGATATTTCGCATTTTTCGCTCCATAATATATCTGACCAATCCTCTGATATTTCTTTTGCCATATTCATTGTGTATCTATGTTGCTTTACTTTTCTGTTACCATTATATATAAAATAGTTGTGAAAACTTCTTACATTTCCCTTATACCATGATTTCCATTGATCTATGTATCCTTTAATTGCATCTTTTATTTCTGGATTATAGTTGTATCTTTGTTGTAGAAACTCCTCTAATTTCATTTCTAACCTCCTTATTTTTTAATTTATATTTAGCATTAATTTATCATAAAATGGGAATATACTATACTCACTAGCGTCTAAGTCATCTATTGGTGTTGTTCCATCATCTAGCCTTTCATCATTCCCGTGCTTTTCATCCCACAATGCTTGTTGATATGCTTCAATTAAGTATTTGCATTTCTTTAATATAAATCTTCTCATTTGTCCAAACAAATGGCAATCTAATTCTATTCTGTCTACTATCCTACCTTTTATACAGTCTTGTACTTGAAGCGGTATTCCATTTTGTTGTAAATATCTATTCATACCATAAGTAAGGACTTGTCCTAGGGCACCGATAATCTGCAAAACAATGTGTCACTTTTCCGTATTCGTTTACTATTTCTTTGTAAAAATCAGCAAATGCTTTATACATCTGTTCAGGCGTATGAAGTCCTGCTAGTTTCTTTTCTCCAATAGTCCACACTTCTTTAAACATTGATGTTATTCCTGTTGCTTTGAACTCTGTTTCTCCGTTCTGTTGCTCCATAGTCTATGCCTATTGATATTATCATAAAGTTTATTTTGTTTCCATATTCGTCTACCGCTTCATCTCGTGTAAACATACTTGGATTATCTGCAAATTGTTTGTATATTAATCCCTCTGCATTGCACCATTGTCCTAATATTAGTCTATTGTAATATACTGTTCCCTCATATTCTTTGCATAAATTATCGACAAATTCTTTTGATAAAAAGGGGTTATCAAATATAGTGTAATTTTGCACATATACATCTAGCCCCTTTTCCTCTATTACATCTAAGAAATCTTTTTTAAACCAATGACTTTGATTTTCTGGATTTAATGCACCATCAAAACATGAATATGGTTTGTCTAATGATGCTTGTACCATTATAAATACTTCCTGTGCCCATTTTGCAATCTCGTCGCCATAACAATATTTAACAGATGTACCCTGTATTTTACTAACTTGATTTATCTTTTCGGCTCCTAAGCAGTACACTTCTTCCCCAAATAATGTTGCAATATTAGCTGAATTTATTGTTGATACAAAATCCTTACCATATAATTGCCTTAATGGTTGTAGTACATTTCTTTCTATTGTGCCTTTAGATACTCCTAAAATCAAATTTAAGCCATCTTTTCCACTTCTCTCTATTATTCGTTTTGGTATAGTATATAAGTTGTCTAAATATGTTTTCCCACATCTTCTTGCCCCGCACTTTTAAATTGTATCTATGATGTGCATTTCTTATAAATTCTTTTTGTTTGTCACTTATTATCATTCTTAGCTTCCTTATCTATTTTACTTAATAATTCTTCTACTTTTGACAAATCTTTATGCTCTACTTCTATATTATCTCTTTGTCCTAAGTATTGTTTTCCTAGCCATATTGCCATTGTTGGATTTTTTTCTGCTAACTTAAACTGTGTTCTTCTTAAACTCATTTTTCCCGTTTGTGATTTTCTTTTAAATACATCGGAAAAACCTTTATTGTAAGTGTCCTTGCACCACCTTGTTAGTGTCTTTTCATCAATGTCAAATATTCCACATATTTCATCTTTTGTGCATTGTATAGCACATAGATTTTCAAACGTTTTTTTGTCTATGTTCTTTTGTGGTCTTCCGTCCTTTATTTATGTTGTCCATTTTATCACTTCCTTTTAATACAATCCCCACTCTGCAAATTTTTCAAATCCACCTATTTCTGCTATATATTTTCTTGCTATTTCTACTATTTCTTCATAAGATTTGCCATCTATCGTTTCATCTCCAATAGCACAGCATAATTCGACAGGTTTTCTTGTTTCTTGAGCTTTTAAGAAAGCATATATATTTACAGATACATCTGCTTTTGATAAATCTTTGCCGTGCAATCCTCCACCTGTTACTCCATCAGCCATGTCGCTTCCAAGTTTTCTGTTTGTTGCACCTGTGTCTACATTTATTCCTCCTGTCCATTCGCCTAATGGATTTATTATTGCGTTTGGGTACATTGTTTTTAATTCATTATTCTTTGCATTAGATTGGCATATTATTAACTTATCATTATCTAATATGTATTTCCCATCTGAATTATATCTTTTATATAAATCTTTTGCTATTGAGCTTAGTTTTCTTTGCTCATCTGTTAGTGGCATACCTTTAAATATTCCATTATCTCCACATCTAATCTTATCTTTTTGATTTTTTGAAAGTTCTATATCTTGTCTGTTTGGTAATATATGTACATCTATATCCTTCCCAACTATTCTATATACAACATTTTTAACATCTTCAAATGGTACTCTTGCATTTGTTTCTGTTATTATAAAACAGTGTCCATGTCCTATTAATATTTCCACTGCTATCTTGGGTTCTTTTTCTATTTTATAAGCTAAATCTACTATTGCTCCTGCTATTCTATCAGCCACCTTATCAGGATGGCTAGGGTTTACTTTCTCTATCATTTTTATTCTCCCTCTTTTATTAATACTGCTTTCTTGCCAGTAAACTCTTCCCATCGTTTTATTATTACATCAACATAATGTGGTTCGTATTCCATCATAAAACAATTTCTATTAGTTTCTTCACAGGCAATAAGTGTTGATCCGCTACCACCAAATCCATCTAAAATATTGTCATTTTCATTCGTAAAATCTTTTAATATTTCAGTTTGCATTCTTATAGGTTTTTGAGTAGGATGAACTCTATCTTCGTGTTCTCCTTCTCTTATCATTCCATTCCACAACTGATGATATATTCTTACTGGTGTTTTAAAACTACACCAAGCCATTTCGCCATCTGCAAAATTATTACTATTCATATCTATTCTTTTATCCCAAATTAACCAGCTGGGACTAAAAGGTAGAAAATCAATAAAATAATTTCCACCCCATAAAATAAATTTTTCTATACCTAAAGCAACACAAGTATTATAAAATTCTTGTGCAGTTTCTGTTGTATCATCACCCTTAACTTCTAGATAAGTTCTGTTCTTCGCTAGATTTCCTGCTCCTACTTTTCCTTTATCATTTACAATATTTATTCCATAAGGTGGGTCAGTATAAACTAAATCAATTTTATTATTATCTATTAACTTATTTACCATATCTATATCAGTTGAACTTCCACACATTAATCTATGATTTCCTAATTGATAAATATCTCCTAATTTTGCTTTAGGCTCTTCTGGTGGTTCAATGTCAAAGTCATCTTCTACAATTTCATGTTCTTCTTCATCTTCTTTAAATAATTCATCTAATTCATCAATATTAAATCCTGTTAATTCTAAATCAAAATCAAGTTCTTTTAAGTTTTCTAATTCATTTTTTAATAATTCTTCATTCCACCCAGCATTTAATGCCATTTTATTATCTGCTATTACATATGCTTTCTTTTGTGCTTCTGTTAATCCAGATAACACAATACAGGGCACTTCTTTTATATCAAGTTTTTTACCTGCTTCAACTCTTCCATGTCCTGCTATTATCATTCCTTTTTCATCTATTAATACTGGATTAGTCCAACCATATTCTTTTATACTTTTACATATTTGTTTTATTTGACTTTCATCATGTGTTCTTGAATTGTTTTCATACGGTTTTAATTCATTTATCTTTTTATAAACTATTTCCATTATTTATCTTCTTTCTTTTTATTATTTTTCCCTCGTTACTCCTTTTATTGCCCAAAATTGTGCTTCTTCTAGTTTAGTTAATGCTAATGATGTTTCTCTACTTGGTTTGCACTTTAGATCAATTTCATCATAAATAAGAGAAAAACATTCTCTTATATGTTGTATTCTATTATTTTTTTCTTCATTTACTGCAACATATTTAGCTCTATCATTCATATTATTCTGTTCCTTTCTTTTTGTTATTTTTATTCTTTGCTTTTTGTATAATCTTTTTTTCTTCTTTTATTTCTGGTATTACTTCTAATACTTTAACTGCTATTATATTATTCTTATTTTTTCCTGTTAGATATAATGCCTCTTCATCTTCTACATTAAATATATCTTCTGCAAATATTTTTCCTTCTTGCGTTTTATTTGTTGGTTGTAAATCTTTTATTTTATTATAATTCTTATAGTTAAAATCTATTATTGCTTGTACTTTTACCATATTTCCTCCTTTCTAATATTGTTGATATTCTCCAATATTCACTTTTATTATACATTGCTTTATTCTTTCTTCTAAAACTGGTATCATTTCTTTGTGCTTTAGTCTTTCTAATAACATTTTTTGTTCTCCAATATGTTTCCAAGCACTTGCATTCCACATTTTTCCTTTGTTCAAGCTTACAGAGTTTGTCGTGTTCAATCTATTCCAAACATATATCACTTCTCGTAAATTTCTTACATTTTCAAAATTTACATTATCTGCTTGTTCATATGACCAAGTCCTATCTTCCATTAAAGTGTTTTCAGGGAAATATACTATTTCGTCTTTTCTTATTACTCTACTCCAAGCTGTGCACCATGTTTTGTTATCGCAAATAAAGAAATCTTTGTAATTATCATATTCGTTTATTTTTGTTTGTGTTGTTCCGTCTGGAAATATCATTTCTAGTCCTAATAGCATTAGCTCACAGTCCCATAAATTATCGTTTATTTTTTTCAATACATTTTCGTCTTTGTACCAATCATCTGAATCTAAAAAAGCAAAATAATCAAAATCTAAATTATTCATTGCATATTCTATTCCAACATTCCTACTTCCTCCGTTGTATCTCTTCCTATTGTTTCTTATCAAATGTACTCTTTTATCTTTTTCCACATAGTTTTCCACAGTTTCCACAGAAGTGTCATTACTCATATCATCTACTACTATTATTTTAAAATTTTTATATGTTTGATTTAAAACACTTTCTATACATTTTTGTAAAAATGTTTTTCCTTCTATATTACCATGGTCATTGTTATAATTAGGGATAATTATGCAAAATTCGTAATCTTTCTTTTTAGGTATCTCTAATTCGCTTATATTTGCCAAATTAACCGTTTTTATTGCATTAAGCTTAAAATTACTTGCATTGATTTCTACTTCGTTTATTTTTGATTTATGGACGCAATGCATATTAAGTTTTAGTAGTTCTTCTAATGGCTCATTGTCAAATATATATACTAACTCATTACCTTTTACTTTGTCTAAATATTTTAAACAAGTTTTATCTATTGCTACTTGCATAATATCTCCTTTTCTAAATTACTCTATGCAATGATATGCACCCAACCCCGTTCAGAGTTAAAACTATAGAACTCCAATTCGATATATCACTGCATACAATAATTTTATAAAAGGTATAGGTGGTTCTGCTATTTCCACCAGTCCTCTAAGTTTCTTTTGGTCAGGTTGAGATATTAACTGGAACTTAATCCATAAGCCTGTGTGCAACTTATTTTTTATACACCTTTATTGGCTGGAGAACCTAGATTCGAACTAAGAACTTTGGAATCAAAATCCAATGTGATACCATTTCACTATTCTCCATTGTCCTTACCACAAATTTTAACTAGTATATTTGTGGCTTGCAGTAAACTTAACTGGCAAAGAAATTCTGCAATTTAAAATTCTTCTTTTTTTGTTAGCTTCAGAAGTGGCACAAGTTAATGGATTCGAACCACTACAAACAGTTTTGGAGACTGTTGTGCTACCATTACACCAAACTCGCATATAGCAAAGGTCAGTTTATTTTTCTTGCCCTGTCCTTAACGGCAATAGTTAAGTGCAAATACATATCTTCATCAGATACAATATAATTGTATCATAAAAGGCAGAAATATTCAACTTTCTGCCTTATTTACCATCTTCTTTTTCAAAATATTTACATTGTTTTTTGTTTTCACATTTGCAACTTGGATAAGGATAATTTGCAAGATATTCGCACTCATCATTGCAACATATTTCATTTATCTTCCATTTGCATATGTCCATACTTTCTATTTCTTCTTTATATGTTCCATCATCATTTCTTGATAAAAAACTACTCATTATTCCTCCAATTTTGTTATTTCTATTTCAACTCTTGGATTTTCTTTGTCTACATACATTCTTGTTCCGTCTAAACTATAAACTATATTATAATTGTCATCTCTTAATACTTCATATTTTACTAATATGTCTTGTATTGCCTCTATATAATTTGCTAGATCTCTTCTTCTTTTATCTTTCACATAAAAATCGATTTTAAGATTTATCCTATAATCTATATTACTTTTATATTTTTTTAAGTATAAACCACATTCTCGCTCAAAATTAGTATATAATTTAGATTGTATTATCATTGGTCTTTTTATTCTAGGATTATATATTATCTGCTGACTATTTTTCTTTGACCTTGGTGTAATTGGAATCACTATTTTCATTTGTTGCCTCTTTACTTAATTTTTTTATTTCTAATTTTGTCAATGTTTTATCTATCCAGTCTTCATCATATCCTTTTATTTTATCTTCATCTTTTGCATAATTAATACATTTATAAACTATCATATTATTCAGTTTATTCTTTTTATATTTCATGCAATTTGTATTTCTATTTCTACAGAAGCCACATAATTTGTCTATTATTATATCTTCCATAATTTTTTTCTCCGTTTTCTTTTATTTTATCATTTTTACTTTTGTTTTGCAAGTTTGTTCTTTATTCTTTCATTTATTATTTCTTCTCTCATTTTGTCTAACAATTTGTATGCTCTATTTATTTTCTTTTGATTTTCTAAAAAAATACTTTTATTTTTTATTGTCAAACAATCAATATTCTCTAAATCACGCATAGCTTCTTCAATCTTTTTTTGTAAGTATATCGATTTCATATTGCACCTACTTTCTTTATCTTTCTTCATTGTATCCCATTTTTCCTTTTTCTATTCTTTTCATCTCTTCAACTGTATATTTGTCTTGAGAACACTTTTGATCCTTGTTTAAAATAATTTGCAATTTTAACTTTACACTCTGTGTCTTTTATTTTTTATCCTTCTTTCACTTTATTTTTAAAATATTGCTTTATACATATTTTGCATCTTTCTTTATCTGCAAATTCATTACAATTTTTATTTTTCCCCATTTGTTTGCATATATCTTCGTCTATGTCGTAATTGTTTATAGTTTCAGCTATTAAGTCTATTATTTTGTCTTTTTGTTCTAATTTGTCTAAATAATCAAAATCCATTTTTCCAATATCTTGATAATCATCATATATCTGCTCCACTGATTTTTGTAAATCTTTATTTTTATTCTTCATTTTATAATATCTATATTTCCATTTTTTTCTACTTTGCATTAAACTGTTTATACCTTTATTTATTTCTTTTACTTTTTGAATCCATTTTTGATTTATATCATTTTGTGCATTTTCTATTGCTGCATTGTATTGTTTGTACGTTAAATGTATTATATTTTTATCGTTCAGCTCTTCATTAAATACTGCACTTGCAAATTCTTTTAATCTTCTGTTTTCTTTCTTTAGTTCTTCTATTTCTTGTTGTTGTTTGTCTATTAAATTTAAAATTGTATTGTATGCCTTAACTGTATTATAGTTTGTATATTTAATAGTTAGTTTCCCTTCTAAAATACCTATGTTATCTTTTAAAATTTCTATTGCTTTCTTTTCTTCCTCGGTCATTTATTCCCTCCCAAATATATATTTTTTACAACACATTTAAGCGTTGATAATGATTTTTGCATGTCTGATATTCTCTCTAAGACTTCTTCTTTGTTTTCTTTTGTACTATTGTTACTAAAGTCTTGTATTGCATCTTGTAAGTTATCATATGTATATCTTACATTTGTTGAGCATTTTGAATAGTTTATACTCATTTTAGCCCTCCTTTAGTTTTTACTAAAATTAATATATTTTGTATCTATTTTTGAGAACTTTTCTCATTTTTTATATAAACTTTACTGTTTTTTGTTTATTTTGTAATTTATAATAATCTTGTAATGTTTTTATTCTTTCATCAGTTCTAATCTCTAAACACCATAATACAGTTTCCTCTTCCTTAGTTTTTGATTTTTCTCTTTGTCTAGATATATCTTCTAATTTACCTTTCAATTCTTCTATTTCATCTTCTATTTTTTTCTTTAAAATGAAATTTAACGCAATTGTTTGTGGAGTATAAATATGTGTTTTATCATATTCTACTTGTTCTTCTAACCTATTATTCTCTTTTAATACTCTTTTATAATCTGATAAAATATGTTGCATAGATTTTGGTATTTCTAAATCTACTGTTTCCCAACCACTATTTTTAAAAAAATTGCTGTCTATTTCATTTATAGCACTATTTGCTAAATAATTTTCAACTATTTTTATATCTTCTTCTATACGATTTTCCACTACTCGTCCTCCTCTCCTAGTTCAATAACTTTTGCTATTTTTGCTCCACATTTAGGGCAATAATTATAACTATTATCTTCTGGTGTTCCATCTTCAAAATACCACTCTTCTTTACAATTACTGCACCCATATATAATATAATCATAATCATCTTTTCGTATAAAATTACATTCTTTCACTTAAAGCACCTCCTAACTAGCACTATTTAAAATTATATTATTTTTTATTGCAATTAATTTTTCCATTAAAATATCTATAGTTTCAATTTTATAGAAATTTAACTCTGCTAATGGTTCAAAATCTTTATCATTTAATCTTACTTTATCTCCAATTTTTAAAGTATTAATTGTTGCTTTATCTAAATATAAAGAATTTCCTATTTGTGTCATTAATATCGAACCTTCTCCGTTTTTGCTAAAGTCTATTTTTAATCTTTCTTTCACTTAAAACACCTCCTAAAGCTTGTCTTTTTTTATATTCTGCTATTCCTAACTTTATAATCTCATTAACTATTTCTTCATCTAAAAAATCAAATTTTAAGTTTTCTTTTGGATATTTCTTTGTAAAATAATCTCTTATAGATTGTTTTGTATATTCATCATCTCTTTTTACTACTTCTTTTATTACTCTTTCCGAAAAAGAAAACATTTCATTCTCTGTTTTTTCTTTCACTATGTATCACTCCTTTCCTCTTTTATTTTTATGTTTTCTGATTTTTTCTAAAATATTTAATATAAAATCATATACAAAAACTCCAATTATTAAAACTATTATTGCTATTATTGCTATTATTGTTATTATGTCGTATAAAGTTAATATTACTTTCATATCTTATCTATTCCTCTCTAACTTAATTTTACTATATCTTTTAACTCTATTTTAATTTCATCTGCTGTTTTTTCTTTCATTATGTATTACTCCTCTCTTAATTTGTTGGAAATAAAACTATACATTTTTGTGCTATATCTTTATTAGTTTCATATATTTCTCCCTCAAGTTCATTTTCATCATCTATATATTCTTGATTTAAAAATTGCCCACTCCAAGTATTTTCTGGAATATAATAACCTCTTCCAAAGCCTAATGTTCCTTCAAGTGGACTATAATAATTTCCTTCCTCATCGGCATTTAATATAACTTCTGCATTTTCATCTTCTAATTTCAATTTTTCTATTAACTCTTTAACTTTCATATCTTATTTACTCCTCTCTATCTTTGTTTCCATTATCTTTCCTAATTCTTTGTATTTAGGTTTTAATATTTTCATTTTATATAATAATTCTTTAAACCAATTTTCTCTTTTTCTAAAATATAGTAGTTTAGATTCTTCACTCATAATTATTCACTCCTCTCATATTTAATTTTATTTACTATTTCAAGCCTATAATATCCACCTCTTTTACTTTCTTGCCACCATAAGAACCAGAACATTGTATTAGATATAATGTTTATTATTTCCTCGTTTTCACTCCAACCACCAGTAATCAAGATTAACATAATAGAATTATCTTTTTTTTCAACAACAAAAGTACCATATTCACTATTCCAATACTTGTCTATAATATTTATACATTTTCTCCAATCGTCTGTATTGAAAGTGCTTAATTCTTCTTTATTCATATCTTATTTACTCCTTTACTACTAAATTTGCTTTGATTAAATCTTGTACCCATTTTTCTTCCAATTTGACTTCTTCATAACCAAATATTAGTACAAATTTTCCTTGTCTTATTTTTCTATCATCTTCATAGATAAATAATTTATGTTGATTATCTGACAAATATTTGCACCAATATTTTTCTCCGTCTTCTTCTTCGTATTCAAATCCAAACTTTTCAAGTTCTTTTAAATCTACATCATCACGAATTTTAAGCATATCTATTCTCCTTCTAATAATTAACTCTAATTATGTAAGTATTATTCTCTGGCATATAATCTATACTTAGTCTTAAATCTTGCATTTTATCTATTCCATATCTTTCTATTTGCATTCCACCTCTTAAATTTCCTATATGATTAGTTATTGCAAACTTTACTATATTTTCTAATTGCCTAGTATAAACACTAGATTCGGTTTGTTTATCTAATTTTTGTCTTAATCTTCTATTTGATAATCTTTCTGTTTCTAAATCATCTCTTAATTTTATAAGTTCTTTATTTAATTTTTTTACTTTTCCTTTAACGCTCATCTTCTCCTCCTAATAACTCTGGATTATCGTATATATTTTCAATTACCTCCATAAAATTATTCACAAAACTAACTCGCCCATAATTTTTACTCATATTTGTAACATCTATAGAAAATCCATTGTGTTCATATATAACTTTTCCTATATCTTCATCTCTATATTTGATTTTTACTATATCTCCTTCATATATTTCTTTTCCGTTTTTATCGTGTAATCCCGTATATTGCATTAATTCAAATCTCTTTGTTGAAGTATCTTCTATATATCCATATTGTATATCTTCAAAATAATCAAATATTATTAAAATGTCATATGCTGGGTACCATTCGTCTCTTGAATAAGTATAATCTGTATCACAATCCCCAGTATTAACTGTATCTAGTAACCCTTTTACATTCTCTTTTGTTATCATTTTATTTAAGGCTCTATCCCACACTCTAAATTTTATTTCTCTATTCATCTTCTTATTCACTCCTATATATCTATATATTTTTCTTCTCCAAATTCTAAAGTTTCAAATGATTTTAAATGAAAAATTATACTATGAAAATTAGGTCTATTTAAGTCTCCATTTTTATTATAAAAATATATTCTTTTTCTGGGAATATATATTTCATATAAAAATCTATATTTTTTTAATAAATTGTAAAATGTTACACTATATAAAAAAGTTAGTTATACAAATGTCATAAGAATAATCATTTTCTAAAAAATCATTTATATTATTAATACTATTAGGAAAAAATTTGACAAAACTGCTTGTATCAGTATCATACGGGCATATTACTGTTCCATGAATATTAAAATTTTCCTTTATATATCTTACTACGTTGTCAGGTGTGTACCATTCATCTGATAATATATTTTTGGTTAAATAATTAATTTTATTATTATAACTCATTATCTTTTCCTCCTACTTTATAGCAATTAGCCTCAAACTGTTCATGTGTTAGTATTGTTTTTATTTGTCTTATTGATATGAAATTATATTGATAATTGCTATTTAAATCTAATTCAATACATTCTGTTATATCATTCATTACATCATAATCTACTAATATAACTTTATATCCGTTTACAAAATCTCCAACTTCTATTAAATCTATTAGTTGTTTACTGTGTCTTACTATATTTTTTTCGTTATAATAATTATATTTACAAGAAATATGTTTTTCATTGCAATTTGAATTATTGCACTTTTCATCATATTCAATTATCACTTTATCAATAATTCCATCTTTTGTTCTTACCTATTCATTTACTTCAATTTTATCTTCCATATAAACCTCCTATTGTTGCAGAGCATCTATAAGCTCTATTTGTTGTTGTACTTTATTCTGTAATTCGTTAATTTTTTTCTGTTTATTCTCAGAATCTATCATTTCAACTGCAATAAAATATATGATAATGCATAATGCTATTAATGTCATACATATGTAACACGTGATATTTTCAATCGTTTTTCTATAATCCATTGTTTAACTCCTTCCGTTATAAACCTAGCTCTTCTAAAGTATATTTCTTATTTACTTCCATTCTTTCATACATGCTGTTATCTGTTATGTATGGAAAAACTAGTTTATCATTGTCTTCACAAACTATTCTTATATAGGGATTTATCTCTGTTATTTCTTTTCTCTTTTGTATAAATCGTATTCTTTCCTTGAACGGTCTAATTACCTCTGTTAAATATCTCTTTTCTACTTCATCTAATATTTCTTCTTTTCTCTCAAATACTGTTTCGTATTTGACTGGTCTTTCGACTTTGACTATGTCGTACTCTTCCTCTCCATCTACATCTTTCAAATCTTCTGTGTGATATCTTAATGGTTTGCAGAGATCGTTTCCATACAATTTGTCTCCAGATACAATTTTCTTTAGTCCATTTCTGTATGTAACTATATCTCCATCTTTTAAGTCTAATTTTGTGAATTTTACTTTTACAAATTCATCTTCTCTCATCCACCATAATTCATCTTTTTTAAGTGAACTGCATTTATAGTTTTTATTATCAATTTCCTCTATTTTTACAATTTCTCCAATATCAAACTCATGTCCGTATTTTTCTGCTATTACTTTTACTTTATCTCCAGCCTTAAATTCCATATTATTTTTCCTCCTTCATAATACCTATCTCTTGTATAGTTGGTATCTCTTTACATATTTTCATTCCGTTTATGCAGTCACACCTGCATACCATGTCATATATATTGTTGTTGAATTTTTTCTTGTAGAATATTAATCCTATGCCATTACATTTCGGACAATCTACAGTTTCATCTTCTTGCTGTTGTATTACTCCTGCCGTTTTATTTATTTCAATCATATCTGCCAATTTCGGCATAAACTTACATTGTCTATATGCTTGTCCTATTATGTATCTATATCTTGTTATATTTATTTTTTTAAATTCTGAAAACCAAATTTTTCGTTGTTCGTTTGGAATTTGTTTTTCATAAAAATTCTCTAATTTTTGTGTTTCTGTATCAAATTCTTCAAGCGTCATCTTCAACACCCCATTCCTTTTTTAGTCTTGCTATTCTTTCTTCTTTCGTTTCTTGATGTTCTTCATTACCTTTTACATTTTCTTTTTCTTCTTGTTCTTTTTGTATATCTGCTACGACTTTATATCCTTTATTAATCCAACTATTTAATATTCCTTGTATATATCTACAATTTCTTTTATTATTAATACTAGCTATTTTTATTGCTTCTATTATCATTTTGTAATCAATATCATTATAACTAAATAATATCTCTGCTGTTGCTGGTGTAATTAATCCTATATTTTCTTCGTAGCATTTTATTATTTCTGTATTTTTCTCTTTCTCTATCTCTATTTTTTTCTCTATCTCTGTGTTACAATTTGTTACATCGCTGTTACATTGTAACATTTTTTGGTTTCTTCTTTCTCTAAATTTTCGTACTCTTTCAGCACTTTCACTTTCTTTTCCTATTAATTCTTGCATAGCAATCATATAAAATGAACCGTCATCTAAAATTTCTATTGCGTTTACTTTTTGCAATGCTCCAATCATCAAATTTATAATATTTGTATCTTCATCTAAAATCATTGCTAATTCTTCAATGTTACTTGGTAATATTTTATCATATTTTATAAAGCCTTCCGTTTTAAGACTTTTTAATTGCATTTTTAAATATGCTATTACCAATTTATCGCCATCTGGCAATTTTCTTAAATATTTTATTTGTTTTTCTTCAAAAAAGCCTTCTTTTAATTTTAACCAATAGTATTTTTTATTTTCTGCCATTTTCTCCTCCTTGACACATTTCTTATTTTTTGTTTTTTTAAGTAAATGTCTTACTTAAATGTTTTTATGTTTTTGTAAGATTTTCTTGGTATAGTAAATAGGTTGTGTCAATAAGCCCTATTTACTATTTTTTTTGTCAAATTCTTCTGCTAATTTATCTGTCATTTCTCTTACTGCTTGTGACAATGTTTTTCCTTGTGTTTTTAATATAAACATTGCTTTTGCTTTTTTTTCTTTATCTACTCTTACTACTAAATTATCTTCCATTTTTCTACCCCTTTCGTAATATTTTTATTACATTATATACTAAATATTTTATAAAATCAATACTTTTTTATTATTTTATATAACTTTTTCCAATTAATTTTATAAAATCATCTCTGGTATGATTTACTTCATACATTTTTTGCATTGCTATTTTCAATTCGCTTAGTATTTTCTCATTTTGATGGTGTTTTCTACAAAGAGGTACTACCAATCCATTTAGTATGCTTCTTTTTCTGTTAGCACCTCCATATACTTCGTGCAAGTCATCTCTTAATACTTTTTTGCCTTGTAATCTGCATATATAACAATGTTCTAAATCATCTGTTAAGATACTATATCTTGATTTTTCTAATTTTATTTGTTTACTTGTCTTTTTATTTATGCTTTTATTCCTACGAGGTTCGTTTTTAACACATTTTATACATTCAGTAGTATAATTTATTATTTTTTTATTTAATCTGCAATAAAAGTATTTTTCGTAGTTTTTAGTGCGTATTGTTATATATTTGCATTTGTTCATATTTATTCTCCTTTAATTTAAATAAATTTTTTCTTCACACTCTGGACATACGACAAATTCCCAAATTATTTTTTGTATATCTTCTTTTGAGTATATAAATTTACATTTGCAATTTGAGCAAGTTATTTTATTATCTTTAAAATATTTACCATGCTTTATTATTTCCGTTCTAATTTCCTCCATTTCCATAATCATTATTAATTTGTGCTTGTAATATTTTTATTTTGAGTTTATATACATTTATAGCTTCTTGACAACTTTTATACAAACATTCTGTTATTATCTCCTGCTCTTTTGCTTTTGCTACCTCTTCATTTCCTCTTGCTATATCATAAGATATAGTTACAGGCATACCTTCCGCTTTTAGCTCTAACAATTTTTGTGCAACTTTTACTCTATAATCTCTATATGCTTTTGCATAATCTTGTCCTCGTTTTTTATATTCACTTAATGCACTTGTTAACAAATTATTTAATTCTTCTAATTTTTGTAACTCTTCCATATTTACTCACTTTCTAATTTTTCTATTTCATCAACTAATTTAATTGTTCCTTCATCTCCACAATTCATAAAATAATCTGAATCTAATCTTAACATTAAATCAAAAAATTCTTTATACTTTTTATTCTGCTTTTGTAGTTTTTCAACTAAGTTTATTACAATGTCTTTTGCTTCTTCTCGACAATTACAACAACCATAAATTTGTTTTCTTTTGGTGCCTTGGTAATAGCAAGTTTCACATAACTCATCAAAATCATATATTTGTTTTAGTGCATTAATTGCTCTTTTTTGTTCTTCACTTATTTTCATATATAATCTCCTAAATTAAATTTTAAGCGACTTTATATTTTAACTATATAGTTTATTGCCTTTGATATAAAATCGCCTTATTTTGCCGTTTATTTTTGTTTTTGACATATGTCTATTACTTGTTTGCATTGTTCTATTTCGAATAATGCAATATGTGTTTCATCTCTTGTTAAATTCATTTGTTTTGATAACCAACCGTACGCATTATATCTTGTCATCTTCCTTGTTTTTCCTTTCCACAATTTGTCAAATTCATTATGTGCTTTATGTCTCCATTTTCGTAATTCATCATTCGCTAAAGTTCCTAATGGAGTTAGTGTTTCTGTATGAACTCCCACATATGCCTTGCATTTTCTACATAAAAAACATTTTCCGTTTCCATATTCTTTTCCATATATTTCAGCATTTGAAGTAAAAACCACAGGACTTCCACAATACCTACAAACAGTTGGCTTTTCTAATATTAAATCCACCATAAATTTTCTCCTTTTAGAATGGCAAATCTGATTCAAATGTGTCATAATTATTTTCTTCTTGTATTCCTTCCCTTTCAATCTGTTCATCTTCTGTTGTATATTCTTGTATTACATATTTTATATGTGGCAACCCATTTTTGTCTTTATAAAAACCTTCAAACCCTTTTGTTACCTCTATTTTTGTTTTATCTGATATGTTTGTATTTTTTGGGAGTTGTACATTAATAAACATACTTTCCCATTCTCCATTTATATTTTTTTGACTTATTTTTGTTGAATAAGCCACCTTACCATTAAATTCTTTTGCATATATTGTGCATTTTCCTGATATATTCATTTATTTTTCCTCCTTTTATATAAAATTATAATCGTTTTATTACTTGAAATCCCTTTGTTGGTTTGTTCTTTTTGAATGTTGAGTGCAATGTTCCACTTGTTAAATTATTTTCTTTAGCAAACTTATCTAAATTAGTTACTTTTATTGTCTCTCCATTTGGTATTTTTACCAAATACTGTTTAGCATAATTTTTGCTTTTATTTTCTTGTACTTTTTCTAAGTGGTCGCTATAAAATTTTCCTGATAAATAATAATCCTTTTTTTCTATATCTTGCCAATCATTATAATAAAAAACTTTATATCTAAAATATGCAACTTTATTTCCATTTACTGTTCTTTGTATTAATTTATAATCTAAATTATTATTCAAGCAATATTGTCTTAAATCATATATTATAGTTTCTGTTTGATTTTCAATATCTATTAATACATAATTTTTTCCTGTATTACCTAAATTTTTACCTTTTCTAGAACAATCTATATTATAGTTATCATTTAGTAAAACACATTTTCCAATATGTGACATTGTTAATTTTTTTTCATATTTAAAAGCCTCTTTTCTATTTTTAAAACTTGCTTTTACTTTTAAATCTGTATATTTTAATTTTAAATTTGGATAATTTTCACTAATATATTTTGAAAACCTATTTCTTTTATTTTTTATATTGTCGTTATGTTGCGTTGTCCTTCTTTTTATGTTATTTGTACATCCAACATATTTTTCTCCATTTTTTAATTCTATTTCATATATATGATACATA
>OLPW01000765.1_pt1 | contig 36744 bp, 35 predicted proteins | sample 1672161 | NCBI WGS metagenome assembly OLPW01 (sample SAMEA3136654, study PRJEB25190) | human gut metagenome
CCAATGGAATTTCATGAAAAGCAACGATTGGCGGCATAAAAATGTTGCCCGATATACACCGGGCAACACAAAAATTTTATATTTTTTAATTGTCTACTTGACGGGATGCACACCATAAGTATTGCATTTTGTGACTTTGCGCTGTGGAATTCTGACCATAGGAACTTGGGACTTATTTTTCCCAAGTTCCTGTTTTTCTGGGCAGAATGAAATGTTTAGCACAACTAAACAAAATCAAACCTCGTATTCTTTTTTCTTTTTCAGATACTTTTCAACAATCCGACTTCAAAGCACTTCAGTGGTATTTATTCTCCATTATCGGGGGTTCCACTGTCTCCGTTATTCCCGCTGTCGCCTCCATCGTTATTTCCTCCGTTGTCCATTCCGGAGTCGTTGTTATTTTCATTGTTTCCATTGTTTGCATCGTTTCCACCGTTACCACCGTTGCCATTATTACCGCCGCCATAGCCATTGTTGTTATTTTCGGTATTATTGTCGTTATTGTTATCATCCGGATTATAATAATCCTGAGAAGTGTCAGGCTCTGTTGTATCAGCGGCTGTGTTATCTTCGGTTGATTCGGTGGTGCTTTCTGTGGTGCTTTCGGTGTCGTCTTCGGTTGATTCCGTAGTTGCTTCTGTGGTGCTTTCTGTATCGCTTAAGTAGGATTCAAATTCTTTGCGGGTTAATCCCTGATGAATCTTGTCCATGTAATTTTTCCAGATGCTTGCTGGATAGGTATTTCCTTTTAAGTTATCTACGGATTTATATTTGTCCATTCCTACCCAGACTGCGGTCGTATAGTATGGGGTGTAGCCACAGAGCCATCCATCTACATAGTCATTGGTTGTTCCTGTCTTACAGGCTGCCGGCATATCTACATCCAGCTGGCAGACATGGGCGGTTCCTTCTGATTCTGTTACACAGCTTTGCAGTACACTTGTCATCATTCTTGAGGCACTGCTGGAGTAGACAGCCTTTGTCGATTTATCTTCTGGTACAATGTCATTGCCCTTGGCATCTGTAATTTTTATAATGCAATCCGGTGTATGGTATTCGCCATTATTGGCGATTGTCGCATAACCTGCCGCCATTTCTACAACAGTTGTTCCATTTGTAAAACCACCGATACAGGTTGAGTTATACTCATAGTCTCTTTTATCGAGTCCCTTGAAATTCAATGCTTCAAGATACTTCATACAACTGCGTGGCCCAAGGTCTTCGTACAGACGATAGGTCGCTACATTACTTGACTTCTCTACCGCTCTTCTCAAGGAAATGGAACCAGAATAGGAGTAGCCTGCATTCGATACGGAATCGCTTCCTGTCATACGGCTGTCATCTAAGGTACTATCTGGTGTATATCCTTTTTCGAGTGCTGGTGTGTATACGAGGAGGGGCTTAATCGCACTTCCTGGCTGACGGAAGCTTTGGTAGGCTCTGTTTAAACCGTAACCTTCCTGATCTTCCTCACGGCCACCTACGATGGCTGCCACTTTTCCTGTGGAGTTATCAATGGATACAGCTGCTCCCTGTACCTTGTAAACACCATCGTCCGTCTTTTCTGTAAACATGGAAAGCTGGGAAGATACGGAATCCTGCAGCTGCTTCTGCTTCTCCATGTCTATTGAAGTATAAATACGATAGCCTGCTGAATATAAGCTTTTTTTGCAAGTGTTATACAGCTCATCGTATTCATTGTTATATTTTTCTTTTTCTGAATCACTGGAAAATGTTGTCTTAATCTCAAATCCCTGTTGTTTCATCAAGGCTTCTGTCGCACATTTTAAAATGTATGTTTCCGCGTAGTCATTCGTTGTTGTCTCTTTTTTCGGCATGATCGTTATCTTTTCAGCGACAGACTTCTCATACTGACTCTCGCTGATATAGCCGTCCTCATACATATTTTTGAGAATGCGGTCACGACGCTTTAATGTCGAGTCCTTATGTTTATAAGGATCATACCGGTTCGGACTATTTGGAATAGAACATAAAAATGCAATCTGTGAAATAGATAAATCTTTTGCATTTTTGTTAAAATACGCTTCTGAAGCAGACTCTATTCCATAGTAACCATTTGCAAAATATACATTATTCAGATAAAATTCGAGAATTTCCTGCTTTGTATACTTCTGCTCTAATGCTACCGCAATAAACATTTCTTTTATTTTACGGCTGTAAGTCTTCTCATAACCAAGGAAAATATTTCTCGCAAGCTGCTGTGTGATCGTACTTCCTCCCATTGTGATATTTCCTCTATTTAAAATGAGGGAAAGTCCTGCACGCGCCACTCCCTCCACATCAATTCCATGATGTGTGGTAAAATTCTTATCTTCTATCGAAATAATCGCCAGCTTTGCCGCATCTGGAATATCTTCATAATCAAGATAGGAAACATCCTTTTCCTGCTTTAACTTCTTTATCTCATTCCCTTCTGCGTCATATACAAGCGAGGTCTGCTCTGCTTTAAATGTGTCTTTACTGCTTTTTGCTACATCTTTACTTGCTTCCCTGTACATTGTAACTACAGGTACTCCTACTCTTTTTACTGCAATTACTCCAAGTACACAAAAAGCCAATATCAGGCAGGTTGCCCAGATCTTAAGCACCCGCCATAATAATCCATTATGTTTCTTACTCATAGTCACCTCCGCGGTTTCGTGTCTTATAAGTTCTATACAGGTTTATTATACCATCTTTTCTTTATCTTTCCCATTCTACGGAAATTTTTGCACTATATCTGTCCTTCCCTTTTCTTTTGCTTTATTTCCAGTTATAATCAGACTATCATTAAAGTATATCACAAAGAAATGGAGAGATTATGAACTTAAAAAAAATATCTGGATATCGTTTAAAATATATAGCTCTTTTTTCAATGCTCCTTGACCACATTGGAGTAATTGGCAGAGCTTTTCTGTCAAAAAACGTATATTTTCTCCTGCGGGCTGTTGGAAGGCTCTCTTTCCCCCTGTTTTGCTTTATATTGGCAGAAGGCTTTTTCCACACAAAAAACAGAAAAAAATACCAGCAGAGACTATTTATTTTTGCACTTTTATCAGAAATACCTTATGACCTGGCATTCCACTATTTACCTGCTTCAACACTTAATTCCGTTCTACATTTACAAAAACTGTCACTTACTGACTTTTCAGCCGCCTTTCAAGAGCAAAATGTATTATTCACCTTATTTTTAGGCTTTACCGCTATGATTTTAATGGAAAACGCCTCACAATACCGCCAAAATGCTTTCTATAGAAACTTTGATATTCTCATTATTTTCTGCTGCCTCAGTGAAGTTTTTCAGACCGACTGCGGGGCTGCCGGTATTTTGTGCATCTATTTCTTTTATTCAATCTATAAAAAAAGAGGAAGCTCTACCGAACTTCCAATCAAAGCAGGCTTCATCGGAACTTTGCCCGCTGCATTACCGTTACTAACATATGTCTCTCCGTTTCCAGTGCAGATATTTGCCCTTGCGGATAGTTTGCTTCTTCACTGCTACAATGGAGAAAAGGGCCAGGGAAGTAAATACTTTTTCTATCTTTTCTATCCCTTGCATCTGCTGATTTTAAGCTTTATATTCTGATTTTACTAGCGGAAGAGACGCCCGAAGGGAAGGAAATACTGCCTATTTGTGACTTTCGTCGCGGCGTGTTGAATGCTCGCTTACGCGCTCGCATCCAACACTTGCTCCCAGGCCACAAATAGGCAGTATTTCCTTCCCTTCGGGCTATCTTTGGCTCCAGTGAAATCAGTAAATTCAAAACAGAAAGAAAAAGAAGATATATCAAACCTATAATTTAAAAATGTCTAATCAGCAATATAAGAATAAAATACCTTTCCCGATTTTTCTAAGCGGTTTGTCACATCTGTTCTCGATGCGGCTGTAGATTTACCGGTGACAGGGTCTAAGTATCTTATTTTTGTTGCATTGTAGCTCATTACGATAACGTATCGGTTACTGTTTAACTTAGCGAGTACCGGGCTTCCCTGACTGACATAGTAGAGGATTTCATCTACGGTACATCCTGTAAGGTTGCGTGCTGTGTGTCCGCTATATTTCTTCATTAATTGTTCAATGCTGCCTTTTCCGATATCTATGCTGTCTGGTGCTGCTTCTTTTCCATTTACAGCAGCAATCATAGACAGACAGCCTGCGAGTGACTTTGCATCAGACTGTACTTTGACAACATTGTCCATTCCGGCTACCTGGGCATAGTCTGCGTAAATGCATTTCCAGAGAGCATTTTCTTTGCTGTCTATTACATTGCCTCGCTCTGTGTAAGCCCGCGCAATGGCTTCGGTCAGGTTCGTATAAACCGCTTTTTGTGTACCGGAAGCATATACAAAGTACTGCTCCAGCTGTTCTCCGCTATTTGAAAGCTTCAATGTAACATCATCTTCATTTACCATAATTTTTGTTAAGAGAAGATCTGGAACTACCTGAATGTATACATAGTTCGGGAATTTTAAATAAAGCTGTGTCCAGTAGGTATCTGTATATTTGGAAGTCAGGGTTACTGCGTCAGATTCTTCTTTTTCTTTATAGCGAATGTAATCCTTCGTTCCTGTTTTCTGAATTTTGCCTCCTGTTCTTTTTCCGAGTGTCATTTCAAGGATGCTTCCCTTAATCTGTGTGGACATAATATAGCGCCCGGCTTTTTGATATTCTTTGATTGTCTTTCCGTTAATATCAACGATGTGAATTTTGGTAATCGGGAAGCTTACGGTTCCATTACTGCTCTTTGAAACATTTACGGCATTTGCCTCTCCATAAATAAAATCATTGGATAAAAAGCCAACGGCACGGATTCTTTTATCAGAACCTGCGGTAAAGTTCTGTTTTTTTCCTGATTCGAGATCTATCATTTCTATCTGCTTATTTTTATAAAGATTTTGCTCTTTTTCAATTGCGATAATGCTCTGATCTTTGGAAGCAGTCAGACTCTCATTCACAAGACCGGATTCTAATATTTTATCCTTTTTCTTCTCTAAATCAATTTCATGAAGGTCTCCCTCAAGTATACAATAAAATACGGATTTAGAGTTCAAATAGGAGAACTTCTCTAAATCTTCCTTCATGCTGTCATACGGCAGAGATGTGGAAAGGAAAGAAATCTCTTCGTTACAGTTTGTTTTTGCATCATATTTCATGACTTGGATTCCATTCATTCCTTCATGTCGTCCACGGTTAATATATCCATAAACAAGATAGAAAATATTTCCCTTATCATCCATGCTAAGCAGCTTGATTCCGTGGTTTCCTGTTGCATTTCTTATATCAGAAATATTTTCTGAAGCAAGGCTGTATATCTTGTACATATCAGAAGACTGATAGTCATAATACCAGAGCTGGCCTTCCACAGCAAAGCACACTCTGTACCCTTTATCAGAATAAATGTAACTGATATTCTTTTCATTCTGAATACCCAGGCTGATAAGGTTATTGGCCGAATCAATGATGGATTCATTATAATAAGCATCCATTGTTCTCTCATAATCAAGAAGATACATCCTGTCCGCCGTATAACGCAGCTTGTAGGTCTCACTCAGGTCATAATACTGAATAACACCGTCGCTTATTTCTGTAGAAAGGATTGTATTCACCCGAATTACTGTGTATGTGTTATTCATTTCCTGAAGAGTAATACGCGGCTTTGTTTCCTGTTTTACTTCCATATTTCCAAAGGAAACGGCTTCTCTTCCAGAGTTGATACTTACTGATTCGAGATTATCATCTATCGTATCTGCAGATGTTTCAAGATAGCTGGCATTCTCATCCATTGTTGCCTTATCAAATAAATTATTATGGAATTTTAAAACAAATGCAAGGTAGTCATCTAAATGATAACCAGAACCACTCTGTACCTTCGTGTAGAAATAAATTCGTGTGCTGTCATTCAGTCTGACTGCCATTTTTAGATAATATACTTTATTTTCTGATAAGGTATTTTTAAATGTCAGCGTTCCCAGCTTTATATTTTTCTTTTTATTTTTGGTAAGCTGATTCAGTGTTCCTGTTTCTGTCGGTTTGTCCGGTGTTTTTTCAAATAATGTGTACTGAATTGCCGTAATGTCATAATCGTAGTCATGAAGCTTTAAAATTACAGCATTTTTATTATTGGTAAGGGTAATCTGATTACGGACTAAAGAAAGATCAATGTCTTCCTTATATCCAGCCATCAGATTATAGCTGCTCGTATCATTTCCAATCTCAAGAACAGGATAGGATGGATTAGCCAGCTCTGCTACTGCACTTCCCTTTTCCATGCCCATCCGATTATTAAAAAAGACCAGTGCTCCGATGAAACACAATACGGCAACTGCTATGTGCAGGATTATCAACTGTACATTTTTACTCATTATTCACCCCTCCCTCTTCCTGAAGAAGCTTCCACAATGTCGGGGCAAATCCAAACTGTTCACAAAATGCATTTACCTCTTTTGAAGCCTTTTCTCTCTTCTTTGCGGACGGCTTTTTCCGATGTAAGGCACGAATTAAAAGGTTCTTTGGTGTATGCTCCATATCAATAAATTCTAAAATCTGTGTATCGTATCCCTGTTCTTCTAAAATTTTGGCACGGATACCATCTGTTGCAAGCGCACAGAAGCGCTCTTTTAAAATGCCATAATCTGTTATTGGCTCAAATTCTGATGCAGAAATCTGCTTATTAAGTTCATGCTGGCAGCATGGGACGGATAAAATAACAGATGCGCCCCAGCGTAATGCCTTATACAAAGCATAATCCGTCGCTGTGTCACAGGCGTGGAGTGTTACTACCATATCTACCTGTGTAACGCCTTCAAATTCTTCTATGGAACCTTCATAGAAATTAAGCTTATCATAGCCATACTTCACAGCCAGACGGCTGCAGTTTTTTATAACATCCTTCTTTAAATCCAAACCGATAATACGAATATCATAACCTTTTAACTCTTTAAGATAGTAGTACATAGCAAATGTCAGATAGGACTTTCCGCACCCAAAGTCAAGAATTGTAATCTCCCTGTCCTTCGGAAGATGCGGCAGCACATCCTCTATAAACTCTAAAAAGCGGTTAATTTGACGGTACTTATCGTACTTTGTCCGCACAATTTTTCCTTCTGCTGTCATAACTCCAAGATCTTTTAAAAATGGGACAGCAACTCCTTCTGGTAAAATGTATTTCTTTGTGCGGTTATGAAGCAAATGACTTTTATCTGATGACAGCTTTGCCACAACCGGATTATTCTGCTTCTTTACTTTAATTGCTGCCTTTCCCTTTTTGTTGATAAGTGCAGTAAGCTCTGCACCAGAAGTCTGCAGCTGTACCTGTTTATATAAGGGAAGTATCTTTTCCACTTCTTCTAATAATTCTCTCTTATTAAGATTCTTATGAAAAACCTGCGTCTTTGTATACGCCGCACTCTGAAAAACAAGTTTGTCCTTCACAAGAATCGGGCGAATATTGTACTTTTTCACTTCTTCTGCTTTTCTTGGATTACTTATCGTGAGAAGAAGCATCTGCTCATTTAAATTTTCTTTGATTTTGGTGAGTAAAAACTCCATGTTTATTCTCCTGTTATTTATTTCGATAATAAATGTATATTATAGCAGTAACCACATTATACTGCCAGCGCTTTTTCCACTATTTATTTTCAATCTATACTCGGTATTTCTCCCCGGCAGACTTGCAGAGACACGCATCTCGCAGCAAGAATGCCAGGGTATTCTTGAATATTATACTGAAAATATCAGAACATCTCTTAAAATATTCATCTTGCGGACATAAGAATCTTTTGCATTATTGTGTTGAAAATACTTTCTGTCTGCGGTAATAGCGCTGTCTTCTGTGGTTAATATTCCAATGTAATATTACCTGTATCAATGTGCGAAATGGAGTGATGGCATCCCGGAGAGAGACTTCTACAAAGTATGGATTTCTTATCATCTCTTCATCATCAGCCTGTATCATCTCCTGTTCCTCGCGATACTTTAACTTATCATACACCATATCCGCAATTTTTAAAATAGTTACCTTGTCTGGATATTCAGAATAAATCGGACTTCCCTTGTACTCATATTGATCAAGCAGGGCATCTGCTACAATCCACACCTCTCTTGCGACCATCGGCAGCATCTGGATAAAATATTCGTAGTCTTTCCAGTATCGCTGTTCTTCCTGTTGTAACTGCTCTGGAGGAAGTAATGCCTCTATTTGAAGATTTTCATTGCCCCAGTCAGTTTCCTGCTGTGTATTTTGTTCCTCATTTTGACATGCCATCATCTCTCGAAATCTCGGCAGCCATTCAAAATCAAAGTCTCCTTTTTTATTCATATAATGGTTTCCTGCTTTCGCCCAGTTTGATTTATCATATGCAAAATGAGAATGATTCGTGCTTATCTATTATTTTTATCAGCCAGATACAACTTGTTTTCGATTCATACCGTTATTAAATATACGGAATTACTTCTTTTAAATTTTCCACTACCGCTACACATTTTTCCTGCTGTTCTTTTGGTATTGGAAACAAATCTGGAATGTTTATAACAGGCAGATTACCTGCAAGAGCTGCCTGCACGCCATTTGCGGAATCTTCTAATACAAGTGTCTCTTCCGGCTTTACATCAAATGCTTTGCAAATCTCCAAAAATACATCTGGGAATGGCTTGCCCCTTTTCACATCTTTTGAAGAAAGCACCATATCAAAATATTCGTTTAACCCAGTTCTGTCCAGGTATTCTTTAATAACATCTGTATCTGAGCCGCTCGCTACGGCTGTCTGCAAGCCTTTTTCCCGGACAACCTGCAAAAGCTCTCTCAGGCCTTCTTTTTCAGGAACTCCTTCTTCTCTGATTATCTGTTTGGAGCGGTTACCAACTTTTTTGTAAATGCCTTCCGCATCTACATCTTCTCCATAATAAACATAGTATTTCTTCTGAATGTCTTTTGCATTCATTCCCAAAAATCCTATATATTGTTCAAAGGTGGGATTATATCCCTCTTCCTTTACTATTTCGGTAAATGCTCTGTAGTTTACCTGTTCTGTGGCGAACATTAAACCATCCATATCAAAAATTATTAATTTTAACATATGTATCCCTCCTGATGAAACTGGAGAAAACCCCGAGATAGCTATAACTATTTCGGGGTTCGTCTCCTGATTTAAATGAAAATCTTTTTATCTGTCGTGTTTATTTCTTCCTGTTGCTCTGCGTCTTCTACGATATACTTCTGCACTTCCTGCTGCAAGGGCTGCGGCTGCTAATGCTGCGTAAAAGAGGATATGTGAGTTATCTCCGGTCTTTGAGTTTTTACCTTTTTTGGTAGTTTTGTTAAAAGAGTTATTCTTGCTGGTGCTTGTTTTCTTTTTCTCTTTGCCGTCATCACCATCGTCTTCTTTTTTTGAATATTTGTTATATTCCGGATTTCTCTCGGTCATATCGTTTGTGATTGCTAATGTGCTGTCGGTGTTCTGCTCTGTGAAGGAAACAGTGATATCTCCATCATAGCTTACATCAAAGCCAAAGTCCGTGTTCTCTACCGGATTACCGTCTTTGTCTGTCTCAGCCACATAGTAGGTTCCATCTGCTAAATCTGTGAAGCTTACGGAAGTACTCTTACCATTCTGAATCTGTAATTCTTTCACATCACCTGTACGGTTTGTGTAGTAAGGGTCTGTGAACAGGCTTACATAAAATGTTCCACTGTACTTCTCAGAAATCTGTTCTCCGTCTAATGTAACATTTTTCGTTACGGTAAGATTATGTAAGGTATTTAAGAAGTCATCTTCCGGAATAAGAAGCTGGTTTTCAATGACAGCATATGCTGTTTTCTGTGTTGGAGTAATCTCGCATTTTGTTCCATTACCCTCAATCTTGCAAACTTCGGAAGATTCTAACTTATTACCATCCTCATCTGTTTCTGCAACATAGTATGTTCCGTCTTTGAGGTGTTCAAATACAGTGTATGCTGACCATGCGCCCTCGCATTTCAATTCTTTTACATTAGAAACTTTCTGTGTGCAGTCGGCATCGCTAAATAATGCAACGTAAAAAGTTCTGTTTACTGCCTGATTTTTGCCCTGGAATGTAACCAGCTTACTTACAACAAGTTTACCCTCTTCACCAACTGGTGTTGTATCATCTTTCATGATAATTTCGTTGCCATCCACTGCTTTACCATCAATAGAAATCGTTCCGTCTTTATTTACAGTAAATGTAATATCTGCTGCAACTTCATAACCGCTTGGCGCAGTAACCTCTGCAAGTGTATACGTTTCTCCCGCAATGAGTTTCTGCTCAAATACATGGGCTTCTGTCGCAGACATCCAGCTTTCGATTACATTTCCTTCTTTATCTTTTAAAAGAAGTCTGGCACCGGCAACTTCGTTATTGCCTGTAATATCCATTTTCTTAATAGATACTTTTGTTACATCTATTTGTACCCTTAAAACGGGGATTGAATGCGAGCGTTCCCGCAAACATTCAACCCACAGTGACAGAGTCACAAATATAGGATGTATTCTCTCTTTAAGGGCGTCTGTCCTATCTCATAAATTAAATAGCTATCCCTGCATCTTTTCCATCAGACGTGCTGTATCTTCTGTCAATTTCTTTAAGGAATTAACCATAGCAGCTTTCTGTGCTGATAATTCATCGCACTGCTTCTTCTCTTCTTCCACTTTACGAAGGCTGTCCTCATGAATTTTCTTCGCTTCTTCAATGGCGTTTTCCTTATTCTCCTGCGCATCTTTTAAGAGTCTTTCGGCTGTTTTTCTTGCTTCTCCGATAATATCGGCTGCATCCTGTCTTGCCTTTTCTCTTTCTCTTTCTGCCTGTTCTCTGGCTTCATCTAGAATTGCATTCTGTCTTCCTTCTAAATCTGACAGCTGCTTGCAAAGTAAATCTGCATTCTTCATGTAACGCTCATAAGCCTCGTCTGTTGTCTCTGGTGCTTTATTATTCTCGGCAGACTTCTCCGCTTCTTCGGCACGCGCTATCGCTTTCTCTGTTTTTTCTTTTTCTGCTGCGATTTCTGCCTCTAAGGCAGCTACTTTCTTCTGTGCTGCTACTAACTGTGCCCTTACAGTCTCTATCTCATCCTGTGCTTCATCTGCATTGGCTACGGCTACTGTGGATATTGGAGATTCCGTTGTAACTGTCTCTGAACCTTCCTCCTGGATATGTATACCTTCTTCTGGATTCTTTGTCTCTTCTGGCTGTTCTTCTGTCTCAACGATGTCTTCCTGTGTATCTTTTTCCAGTTCTTCCATCGTCTTTCCTGTAGCTGCTGCCGCAATACCAAGAGCTGTCTTGCTCTCTTTTTTCAGTTCTTCTATCTCTTTTTCTTTCGCTAAAATGATAGCTTCTGCTTCATCACAAATTTTATCTAACTGAATATCAACTTCATCTTTATCATAACCAAACATAGATGTTTTAAATGTCAGTTCTTCTACATATGTTAACAATTCCTGCATATTCATAGCGGTTTCCTCTCTTCCTCTGGTTCGTGTCGCGCAGTGTACAATTCCAGAATTATTCAAAATCATTTCTTACTATTTATTATAAGCATTCTATAGTATTTGTCCAGTGAAAATGGCGCGAAAACCTTCAGTATGCCAGAGCGTGTTTGAAATACTTTCTGCAAATTAGAACGTGCAAATTGCAAGAATTATTTTTCAAACCCTCTCAGCTCATTAATATTAAAATGTCAGTCGCATCTGATACCACGTAGCTCCACCATGTACTGATTCTGAAACACCTTCATTCTGAAAACCAAATTTCTCATAATAATGAACTAATTTATCCTTACAGGTCAGGACCAGGCCTTCCCTGTCCTGTGCTCTTGCATCATTGATTGCGTAGCGAAGCAGCTTTTCCGCATAGCCCTGTCTTCGATATTTCGGCAATGTATTTACTCCGAAAATCATCTGCCACGCTCCCTTTTCATCATGAAGGCAAGCCTTCTCATACATTTCATCTGTCAGATTTTTTTCATCCGTTACCATTCCATCTACAAACGCAATTACTTTCTCTTCCTCACACATCAGCCAGAAATGGGTTCCATATTCCTTAATTCTCTCTGCAAATTTTTCTTTTGCCGCCGCCTCCTCAAAAGGAAAACATTCTGACTCCACAAAAGCAATCTCATCTAAATCTTCCATCGTTGCCATTCTAATCTGCATGTGTTCCATAACAATAAGCTCCTCATACATCATAATCTTATAATCTTCTTTTTATTTTCTTTCGAAGATATCACAATATCTAATATTTGTAATACACATTTGGTACTCATTTTACCTTTTATAGCATATTATAAATTACTTTTACAAAATTTCAATATTCATTTTTAACAAAAAAGGGGATTTCGTTGCTGTGGTATTTGAGAAAGGGGGGATGGAGACTTCTACTTATTCTGAATTTTATCTGCCATTCCATGTTTTCAGCTAATTTCTATCTTCCACCCAACAGGCAATTACCACAACAAAGCAGCGGAAATAATTCTGCTGGGGTCATAGACAGAAAACGAAGAACACCATATTCTCCTATCTGTGGCCTCGGAGCAAGCGTTAGATGCGAGCCTTAAAGCGAGCATTCAACGTGCCGCGACTAAAGTCACAGATAGGAGAATATGGTGTTCTTCGTTTTCGTCTGTCTTACTATAAAATTATTTCCCCGCCACATCCAATCTGGTAATTGCTCTCTTAAGGGCGAGTTCTGCGCGACCGATATCAACTCCTCCCTGTTCGGAAGAAAGTCTCCTCTCCGCGCGGGTCTTAGCTTCTTTGGCTCTATTGACATCAATATTCTGTGGCCATTCTACTGCTTCTGCGAGAATAGTCATCTTTTCAGGAGTGATCTCCACAAAGCCGGAAAGAAGTGCAGCCTGTTTCTCCTCATTCCTCTCGGTAATGATGAGCCTGCCAGGTGCAATGATCTGCGTCATCGGGATATGGTCGGCATAGATACCCACCTCCCCCTCTACGGTATTATATTCCACCATGTAGATGTCATTGGAATAAAAAATCCTGTCCGGCGCGATGATTTCGAGTCGGAATGTTTTGTCTGCCATAGAATCACCTACTTATTATATCTGGCTAATACATCGTCGATATTTCCTGCATTTAAGAACATTCCCTCTGGAATCTCGTCGTATTTACCCTCGAGAATCTCCTTGAATCCCTGAATAGTCTCCCCAAGAGGAACATAACGTCCTGTTGTTCCAGTAAACTGCTCTGCTACGAAGAATGGCTGAGATAAGAATCTCTGTACCTTTCTTGCGCGGGCTACGAGAACCTTTTCTTCTTCGGAAAGTTCATCCATACCAAGGATGGCAATGATGTCCTGCAGTTCTTTATAACGCTGTAATATTTCCTGTACACCACGGGCTACCTGATAGTGTTCTTCGCCTACGATTCGAGGGTCAAGAATTCGGGAAGTAGACTCCAGTGGATCTACAGCCGGATAAATACCCTGTTCTACGATGGCACGGGAAAGTACGGTTGTTGCATCCAGATGAGCGAATGTTGTAGCCGGAGCCGGGTCAGTTAAGTCATCGGCCGGTACATATACTGCCTGTACGGATGTGATAGAACCGTTCTTTGTGGATGTGATACGTTCCTGTAACGCTCCCATCTCTGTCTGTAAGGTTGGCTGGTAACCTACCGCACTTGGTACTCGTCCCAGTAATGCGGATACCTCGGAACCTGCCTGTGTGAATCGGAAAATGTTATCAATGAATAAAAGGACATCCTTTCCACCTTCATCACGGAAATTCTCTGCAATTGTCAGTCCAGTAAGACCTACTCGCATACGTGCTCCTGGCGGCTCGTTCATCTGTCCAAATACCATCGCTGTTTTATCAATAACGCCGGACTCACTCATCTCTGTATAGAGGTCATTACCTTCACGGGTACGCTCTCCTACACCGGTAAATACGGAATATCCACCATGCTCTGTCGCTACGTTACGGATTAATTCCTGAATGAGTACGGTCTTACCTACACCGGCACCTCCGAAAAGACCAATCTTTCCACCTTTCTGGTAAGGACAGAGAAGGTCTACTACTTTGATACCAGTCTCTAAGATTTCTGTTTCTGTTGCCTGTTCCGCAAAAGTCGGTGCCTTACGGTGAATTGGATTTCTCTTTACTCCTTCCGGCACAGGCTTTTTGTCAATTGGCTCTCCAAGAACGTTAAAGATACGTCCTAAAGTAACCTCCCCCACAGGTACGGTAATTGGTCCGCCTGTGGCAATGGCCTCCATTCCTCTTACAAGTCCGTCTGTCGGACCCATTGCGATACATCTGATAATATCGTCACCGAGATGCTGTGCTGTCTCTGCAACCAGCTTGGAGCCATCTTTTCTACGGATTTCAACGGCATCGTTAATTTCTGGAAGAACACCCTGGTCGAATCGGATATCGAGTACTGCACCGATAACCTGGGTGATTTTACCTGTATTCTGTTCTGCCATTTATTTACTCCTTTAATATTTGTTAATTCAGAGCTTCCGCACCTGAAATAATCTCGGTTAATTCCTGCGTGATCGCACCCTGTCTTGCTCTATTATAAGCGAGGGACAGAGTGGAAATCATCTCCTCCGCATTGCTTGTAGCAGCATCCATCGCCTGCATTCTGGCTCCGTTCTCACTTGCTACTGCCTCAATAAATGCCCCATATATAATACTGTTTATATACTTTGGAATCAGCAAATCGAGAGATTCCTCTGCTTCCGGCTCATAGTTCATCGGTGCCTGGCTCTTTTTCTCGCCTTCTTCCTCTGCCTTCACTTCCACAGGAAGGAGTTTGATAAATTCTGGCGTGTGCACTACCGTATTTTTAAATCCGGTATACGCCAGATAAATCTCGCCTATCTCTCCCGCTGCATAAGCATCAAGAACTTTACGTCCAATCTCTACTGCATCAGAAAAGAGGGGCTCATTGATAATATCGGAATCATCGGATGCGATATAGTATCCTCTTCGCTCAAAGGATTCGATACCCTTTTTACCGATTCCGTAAATCTCTACACTCTCTTTTGGAAGTCCGCTGTCTGCGACAAGCTTTACAATGTTATTGTTATAGCCGCCTGCAAGTCCACGGTTTGAGGTTACAACGATTACGGCTTTTTTTTCTGAGCCGTTAAATGTCAGGTAAGGATGTTCGATATTGCCTGATTTTGAGAGAATCGACTGCACCGTATCGTACATTTTCTGGAAATACGGCTTTGCACTCTCCGCTCTGATTCTGGCTTTCTGAAGCTTAACAGTGGATACGAGCTTCATTGCTTTGGTAATCTGCTGCGTACTCTGAATACTTTCTTTCCGCCTCTTAATATCTCGCATTGATGCCATATTCAATCACCATCCTTAAAATTGATTCTTAAATTCTGTAATGGCCTTCTGAATTAACACATCTGTCTCACTGTTGATTTCTCCTGTTTCACGGATTGCCTTATAAATCTCTGGATACTTTGTCTCTACAAATTCATAAAGTCCCTTCTCAAACTCTGCAATACGCTCTACTGGTACATCAAGAAGATACTTTCTCGTTACCGCATAAATGATAACAATCTGTTTCTCTACAGCAAGAGGCTGATACTGTGGCTGTTTTAATACTTCTTTAATACGCTCACCCTGTGCAAGACGTTCTCTTGTATCATCATCAAGTTCGGAACCAAACTGGGCAAAGGACGCAAGTTCACGATACTGAGCAAGTTCTGTACGAATTGGACCTGCAATCTTCTTCATCGCCTTAATCTGTGCCGCTCCACCTACTCGGGATACGGAAAGACCCGCATTGATCGCCGGACGGAAACCTGCGTGGAACATCTCCGTTTCCAGATAAATCTGTCCGTCTGTGATGGAGATAACGTTTGTCGGGATATAAGCAGAAACATCGCCTGCCTGTGTCTCGATAATCGGAATCGCTGTAAGTGAACCACCGCCAAGTTCCTTAGAAAGTCTTGACGCTCTCTCTAATAATCTTGAATGAAGATAGAATACGTCTCCAGGATATGCCTCACGTCCTGGTGGTCTTCTAAGAAGTAAGGACAGGGTACGGTATGCCGTAGCATGCTTACTTAAATCATCATAAATGATAAGTACATCCTCTCCACGCTCCATCCACTCTTCACCGATTGCACATCCTGCATATGGTGCGATATATTGTAATGGTGCTAACTCGCTGGCAGTGGAAGCGACAACGGTTGTGTATTCCATCGCATCATGTTCTTTTAATGTCTTTACAATACCTGCAACTGTAGAAGCCTTCTGTCCGATGGCTACATAAATACAGTGCATATTCTGACCCTTCTGGTTGATGATCGTGTCAACTGCAATGGCCGTCTTACCTGTCTGACGGTCACCAATGATCAACTCACGCTGTCCACGCCCAATTGGAACCATGGAGTCAATCGCCTTAATTCCGGTCTGTACCGGAGTATCTACTGCCTGACGGTCAATAACACCGTAGGCAACTCTCTCTACAGGACGATATTTATCTGTATCAATTGGTCCTTTTTCGTCAATCGGCTGTCCTAATGCGTTTACAACACGGCCGGTAAGTGCATCTCCAACAGGAACTTCTACTACTCTTCCAGTAGTCTTTACCACGTCTCCCTCGTTAACTGCACGGGAATCACCTAAAAGTACAACACCAACGTTGTCTTCCTCTAAGTTCATGACCATGCCGTATACTTCTCCCGGGAATTCCAGAAGTTCACCCTGCATTGCATTCTCCAGACCATGAATACGCGCAATACCATCCGCCACCTGAATAACAGTACCAACATCGGTGGTTTCCAGCTTCGCCGTATAATTCTTAATCTGTTCCTTGATTACGGAACTGATTTCTTCCGGTCTTAAATTAACCAACCCCAACTACACCTTCTTTCTCCAAACTCAACTTTGATAATCCCTTGCTGAGCTTCTCAATCTGCGTTTTAAGACTGCTGTCTAACACTCTGTCTTCTATTCGGATGATCAGACCTCCAAGCAATGCCGGGTCTATCTGATAATCTACTTCAAAGGAAGTGTATTTCGTCGTCTCTAAAAGACGCTTTGTAAGTTTTTCCTTCTGTCGGGCAGAAAGTTCTGTGGCAGAAACAACCTTTACCTTACCAATTCCCTTATATTCCTTCGCCTTGTCTACGAAAAATTCAAAAATCTTTGGAATGTCTTTCTGTCTGTCCTTCTCCACAATAATGCTGAGGAATCCCAGCACCTCATCCGATGCCCGTCCGGAAAATATATTCTTCAGCAAGTCTAACTTCTCTATCTTGCTTACTTCCGGATGATTTAAAAGAGAGAGTAAGTCCGCATTCTCAAGAAGAATCTGCTGCAATGTCTGCACCTCTGATAAAAGGGCATCCACCTTCTTCTCCTCGACTGCCAGCTCAAACAAAGCATTGCCGTAAATACTGCTTACTCGTTTAGCCATGTTTTATCTCCCATCTCTTTTAATGTCTGCTCAAACAGAGCATTCTGTGTCTGCTCATCGACAGATGCGGCAATAATCTTCTCTGACATAAGCGCGGCAACAGAAATAATCTCCTGTTTTACTTCATCTTTAACACGCTTCTTCTCAAGCTCTGCCTCTCTCTTTGCATTCTCCATGATACGGGCTGCCTCCGCTCGTGCGTCTGCGATAATCTCATTCTCCCGCTGCATGGCCTTCTTTCTGGCATCACTTAAAATCTGTTCTGCCTCTTTATCAATCCGTTTCAGCTTCGTATCATACTCATCCTTAAAACGAATTGCCTGTTCCCGACTCTCCTTCGCCTCTTTTTGCTCCTTCATTACCCGCTCTTTACGATCATTCAAAATCTTTCTTACCGGATCAAGAAGCAGATAACTTGCAGCTAAAAATAAAATAAAGATGGCGAGCATCTGAAATGCTACCTGAAATACAAGCTGTGGGTCCAGGCCAAATATTCTGTTATCATACTTTAGTGCCTCTAATAACACTTTATGGCCTCCTTTCGAATTCTCGAGGACTCATCTTACAGCTTTCCGATTAATGGGTTAGCATACAGAAGGATCAGTGCGATAACCAATCCGTAAAGACCTGTTGTCTCTGCTACGGCCTGTCCTAAAAGCATGGTAGACATAACATCACCCTTTGCTCCCGGATTACGTCCTACTGCAGAAGCACCATAACCGGCTGCAATACCCTGACCAACACCAGGTCCGATACCTGCGATAACCGCAAGACCTGCACCAATTGCGGAACAAGCTAAAATTAAACCTTCGTTTGTAATTCCTGTCATAATAAACTCCTCCTTAAATACATTCTCTTTCTTTTGTCAGAAAACCTGTAAACAAACCGTTACAGTCTCTCCTAATCATAACGGTTTGATATGAATACCATTGTTAACATTCCAAATACATATGTCTGGATTGCTCCAGAAAAGAAATCGAAATATGCATGTAGAAATGCCGGTATTCCAATCTTTGCAAACCACGGCATCAATGCGTACCACAGGCCGAGCATAATCGTTCCTGCTGTTACATTACCAAACAAACGCAGTGACATGGAGACCGGAGTGGCAAACTCACTGATGATGTTAATCGGGAGAAAGACTGGAAACGGATCTAATAAATCTTTTATGATTCCAAATCCCTTTGTCTTTATCCAGGCATACTCAATCATCACAAATGTAATCAGTGCCAGACCGAATGTGGTTCCAAAATCTGCCGTTGGCGGCCGTAATCCGAAAAGTCCTGAAATATTGGATAAAAAGATAAACGCCATCAGCGCCTCTACATAATTCAGGTACTTCTTTGCGTGAATACCCATGTTGCTCACAACCATGGCATCCATCTTCTCCACTATCATCTCTACTACATTCTGCACAACATTCGGTTCGTCATAATCTTTCATGATCTCATGTCTGGCAAATAATATCAAAGCCAATAATATCAGACAAACAATTACTGTCGTGACCATCGTAGTATTGATAGAGAGGGTAACCCCAAACAGCTTAAATTCATAATAACTATGGATAAAAAAATCCACATCGCTGCTTCCCATACCTTTACCTTCCTTTCTTATATAATTTCTTTGTTATATATACATTAGTATATGCATGAAAATATGCAGATATTTTCAGTCCCAGAATTCCAATAATTATTCCCGGAAAACTAAAATATCCTGAACGCATTCCAATCCATGCAGCCAATAATATAACCACTGCCCTTAAAAGCGTGCTAAATACCATGTTCCTCCTCGCCTGATGTTCCGTCATCACAAGACAATTGTTCAGGCTCTTGTACATACTCACGCTAAGTCCTATCGCTACAGCTGTCCCAAGTAACAGCCCCAGACTGTAGCTTCCTTTATTCTCCACGACAAGAAGCCCTATCGCTTCAAAAACAATACTATACACAATACATCCGAAAATTAAATCAAATAAAGTTTCATTATCTTTATTTATCCATCTTCTCCAATTCACCTTTATCTGATTCCCCTTTCTTCAATGTATCACAAATCAGCTCCAAAATATTATACACATTATATTATTAAGTATAAAACAATCTATTTTATAAAACGCAAAATTATCGTATAACAGGAACGAAATCCTGCCAGTATTCCCAATATAAGAAATACCAGAAAAATCCAATCTGCATGAAGCCTTTCAGCTAAAAACTTCCCGGCAATCATACAAAGAAAAATACAGGTCAACATGCTGATTCCCAATTGGGTAATCAATGCAAGCATCCTCAAAAAACTATAGTCTTTCTTCTTTCGAATCATACCAGAAGTTCTCCGATAATCCGGTCTGCAACGGCTTCCATCAAAGGCTCCAATATATCAAAGCAGGTCTGATAGGTCTCCTGATTCTCCTCCGTCACTTCCGGTATTCTCTCTTCTGTTTCTGTTGTATCTATAAATGTCCCAATTGACATACAGCTTGTTGCCTCGTCAAATGATTCCTTTATCTCCTCTGCGAGTCCTTTTGTAATAGCCAGCACTAAATCTGCTGATGCAAGATCCTCGTCTGTGAGCTGGGAAGAACGAAAATCTTCTATCCTATAGCCTTTTTCCCTTAAAATCTTTGCTGCTCCCGGAGCAACGGGTTCTGAAAAAAGTACAACCAGTCCTCTGGAAACTACCTCTATATTCTGGCAGTTTCTCTTCTGCAATATACCCCGTAAAATACATTCTGCCATAAAGCTCCGGCCAATATTGTTCTCTCCCACAATAATAATCTTACGATAATCCAAACTGATCCCTCCTATAGCGTAATCAGATGATATCCGGCTGCCTTTAGCATACGGTTCATGATAGCATTCCCCAAACCTTGCTCAAAAAAACTCTCTGAATACATATAATCACATTCTAAATCGTCAAATTCCCGAAGAATACGGTAAAGATTCGCCGCAACAGTTTCTGGTTTCTGCCGACTTCCTATACTTCTTAAAATATCTGCATGATAGGAATCTAATGTCTCATCTGTTCCAATAACTCCTACCTTATGTCCTTCTACTTCTTTCTCCTTAACAAGTTCATTAATCCGGGCAATCACCTTATCCCTATCGCCTTCTACCAATGTAAGCTGTCCCTTTGGTGCATAATGACGGTACTTCATTCCCGGCGCTTTCGCTACCACATTCTTCTTCATAGTACGTCCGGTAACTGCCGGATCAATATTCACTTTAGGTAACACTTCTTCTAACATATCTTTTGTAATATATCCCGGTCTTAAAATAGTCGGGGTATCTGTACTCATATCAATAATCGTGGACTCAATTCCGATTCCGACAGCCCCTCCATCAAGAATCAATGGAATTCTTCCCTGCATATCTTCATACACATGAGATGCCAATGTTGGACTTGGCCTTCCCGAAGTATTCGCACTCGGTGCTGCAATCATTCGGCCACTCTCCCGGATAAAATCACGGGCAAGCGGATGGGATGGCATACGAATCGCAACTGTCTTAAGCCCTCCCGTTGTTCCATCTGGAACACAGCTCTTTTTATTTAAAATAACTGTTAATGGACCTGGCCAGAACTTCTCCATGACCTTCTTCGCCGCTTCCGGTACCTCTGACGCAATCTCATACACCTGATCAACATCATGAATATGCACGATCAAAGGATTATCGGACGGTCTCCCCTTCGCCGCATAAATCTTCGCAGATGCTTCCGCATTCAATGCATCTGCTCCTAAGCCATAGACTGTCTCTGTCGGAAAGGCAACCAAGCCTCCTTCCCGGATAATCTCTCCAGCTTTTTTCAGTGCTGCTGCTTTTTCCTCTGGCGATACTTTCTCTATATTTAATAATTCTGTCTCCACTAATGTTCACCTCTGGTAATTATATTTATATATTAATCGAACGCTGCCTGACTGGCCGCGTCCCCATACTTAATATGTATAAAGTCAATTTCTAAAAAACAGATTAGTTGACCCTTGCATCATATCACGTTTTGGCTATAAAGTCAAAAATAGGCTCATTTTTATCGGCATTTTTCAGCATTTTGACACTTTTTATCGGTTATGATGCTTTTACCTCTTTCATATACATAATAAAGAAACGATAAATTAAGGATGAACATTATGAAATTACTCTCTCATCCCATCATTCTGTCTGTATTCTTACTATGCTTCTGTGCTGGGGCATTCTTTATCGGCCATGCGGCACTTTCCTACGCTACGTTCCAGTCAGCAGAAAACTTCTGTGTCCTTCTTGATGCCGGGCACGGAGGAAATGATCCCGGTAAGGTCAGTTCTTCCGGTGTAAAAGAAAAAGATATTAACCTTGCCATCACTTTAAAATGTCAATCAGTTCTTGAACAAAATGGTGTAAAAGTTATCCTGACCCGAAATAGTGATTGTAGCTTAGCGGATTCGAATGCCTCTAATAAAAAAGCCAGCGACTTAAAAAAACGAAAAGCACTTATCAAAGAAAGCCAAATAAACTGTGCAGTAAGTATACACCAAAACAGCTTTCCTGATACTTCCTCACATGGAGCTCAGGTATTCTATCATCCGCAAAACCCTGACAGCAAGCGTCTGGCTTCTCTTATTCAGGCACAGATGCAAAACCTTACCGGCATCCAAAACCATCGCAAAATTAAAGCAAACACTGACTATTACCTCCTTCGTGATAATAATACTCCAACTGTTATCGCAGAAGTCTGCTTTCTTTCCAATCCATCAGAAGCAGCTATGATTACAGAAGAGACAATACAAGAAAAAGCTGCCTTTCAAATTGCTATGGGAATCATGCAGTTTCTACATTCTCCTTCTTTTAATCCGCAGTAAATATCTCCTAAACTAAAGCAAATATCTGCTAAATTAAAACCTTCCTCTTCTGTATTATTTATTCTTTTATAATAATTATTCCAGAGTATGTTTGAAAAAAGCTTTCTGCAAATTCAAGAATGCCCCGGCATTCTTGCCACGAGGTGTGTATACTGCAGGAATGATTCTTCAAACCTGCTCTAATGACTATGGTTCACAATATTATCTGGGAATAGGCTTCATCCGAAATCTGCTTTTAAAATTTATAATACCTGCCGATTACATAAAAAATGTAGTTATAGTATACCAATCCTCCTGTGAATATTCATTATCAAAAATACTCGTATCTTACTGCCGCCTTATTATACTGTCTCTTCTTCGCCTGAAAATACTGGCTCAGATATACTATACCATTTTTGTTTTTATTTTACAATATTTTCCTCTAAAATTTTCTTTCCTTTTTCTTAAAGTGCAAGAATCCGCTGTCTGCGGCACATTTTAACACTTTACAGTTTAGGGAATAATGTTTATACTATACACACACAGATATCTGCCAGCACATAAACGGCTGTCTTATTACACAGCCCACATATAATCTACTATATAATTTGTAATCAGCTGCCATTTGTTTATACACGGCAATAGCTGTTCTAAAAACATTCTAAAAATGAAAGAAAAGTAGATTTGTGATTAAGATTCATTTATTTGTATCCGCTGACAGATTATTTTTTGAAAAAGGAAGTGATTTCATGAAGTTAGAGAAATTAAGTGACACACAAATACGCTGCACTTTAAGTAAAGAAGATTTAAGCCAGAGACAGCTTCACCTTTCTGAACTTGCCTACGGTTCTGAAAAAGCAAAAGAATTATTCCGTGATATGATGCAGCAGGCATCTATTGAGCTCGGTTTCGAAGCAGATAATATTCCACTTATGATAGAGGCTATTCCAATATCTAATGACTGCCTTGTTTTAGTCGTTACTAAAGTGGAGGATCCTGACGAACTTGACACTCGCTTTTCAAGATTCTCTAAAATAAATATGGATGACTCATTTGACGAAGATTTTTCTGACATAGATGATACCGATTTTGAAGAAATGGATTTCCTCGATGATGAGGACGATATAGATATGGACGATGAACCTCTTCCATTCAGCCCTTCTTCTGATTTTGACAATGCTGATTCTGATGCTTCCACTTCTTCCAAAGAACGTTCTGCTATTGATGATGCATTAGACCTGATTGCCCCATTTACCCAGGCAATCGCTCAGGCTAAAAAGGAGGCCATGAGAAAGAAAAAGGAGAACCGTTCTTCTGTACAGGACTGCCAGTACTATTCTTTCCAGAATTTCTCACAGGCAGCACAGCTTGGTGCTTTTCTCGCTCCATTTTTTGAGGGAGAAAGTTCTTTGTACAAAGATTCTTTTTCCAATAATTATTATATGATTCTTCGCAAAACACAAAGCGAAAATAATACTTTCCACCGTGCTTGCAATATCGCAGCTGATTTTGGTGTGAGAATCTCTGCTTCTTATGCGACACCAGCGTATTTTAGGGAGCATTTTGAGACGATACTGGAGGAGAATGCGGTTGAGATGCTGGGGGAATTGGCTTAGGTTTGGAATGACTTATAAATAGACGAACTCCGAAAAATAAATAAAGCATATTTGTGACTTTCGTCGCGGCGGTTTGAATGTTCGCTTTAACGCTCGCATCCAAACCTTGCTCCCAGGCCACAAATATGCTTTATTTATTTTTCGGAGTTCTGTTTTTGGGTTGCTTAAGTTACTGAAAAATCTATAGCTGATTTTTCAGCATTTTAACGGTATTCTCTTGTAGTATAGCTGAAAATGCTGAGGAAAGGGATTTGAGGATTTTTCGAGGAAGTATTGCTTTCCGAGTTTTGTTTTTTAGAATGTTTTTGAAAAATGCTTTTTGTAAGATGTATGTTACAATTTGTGGAGAATTTTTCCTGAATGAGGACGGTGTAATGTGCTACGTCAACTGAATAAACTAATTTTCTAACAGCTAATAAACCTCCAACAGCCAAAAAACAGCTCCCAAAGAGAGAAGAAGCCCTATATTTGTGGCCTTAGAGCGAGGATTGAATGCGAGCCGTTAAGCGAACATTCAACCCGCAGTGATAGAGTCACAAATATAGGGCTTCTTCTCTCTTTGGGAGCGTTTACCTTGCCTGCGGCAAATCAGGAATTATTTATCCTTATTTGCAAGGTAATCATTTACGCGTTTTAATACCTGGTCAGCATCCATTCCATGTACCATGCAAGCTTCTTCTAAGCTTTCCATTGCAGAAGATGGGCATCCTACACAGTGCATTCCTGCTGCCATTAAGATTGCTGCAATTCCCATATCCATCTGAAGCATTTCGCCAATTAATGTCTGTTTTGTAATCTGCTGTGCCATAATATATACCTCCAGTTCGTATATCGTGCCTACGCATTCTTAACCATTTTAAAGTATGCCGTACTGATATTATGTCTCATTATATCTGTCTTTAATGTCCCTCAAGCTCTTTAAAAGAAATATTAAAAATATTGGTAAGCGTTTTTACTTGTTTTGTTCTGACTTTTGCAAGCCTGAATTTCAGTATAATACATGAAATAAAAAAGTTCAACTGTTATATTTGCAGTTATTCCTGATTATTTCTCAAAAACTATTTTTAAGGAGAAATTTCTAATCACTCAAAATCTCTATATTCGTATTTTAATTTACTACCGTTAGAGCGTGTTTGAAAAATGCTTTCTGAAAGATGTGCGTTACAATTTGTGGGAGATTTCGCCTGAATGAGGGCGGCGTAGCGGGCTACGTCAACTGAATGAAGGCAAAATATACCGCAAATTGGGACGTGCAGGTTGCCGGAATGATTTTTCAAACACGCTCTAGTATTTACCTGGTCAAAAAAATGGCTGCTCGGTTTCGTACCTTGCAGCCATAGTATAACGATTTTCTTTTAGAAAGTGGTCGCATAGAAAGCGACATTAAACAACATTCATTGTTTTATGATCCAATCAGACTCTGATCAAAAGCAAACAGTGCTTCATTGATTTCATATACATTATAATTACCCTGTTCAACAAAATATTCTACAATAATATCAAACTTGCTTGAACGGGACAAAGTAAATCCCGCCTTACCAAGCATATCCTGCATTTCTGTAATTGGCAGTTCCAATGCCAGAGCAAATGCCAGCACTGTCGTTTTAGACGGTTTATAAAATTTATTCGAGCGGATTTTAGAAAAAAGTTTCCGGTCAATATTTGCTTTCTTGTAACACTGCGTGTCTGTCATGTCGGATTCGTCAATTTTACGAAGCAGCATTTCCGAAAAACTTTCATCTATCTGATTCAACGCATCCTCCAGAGTCCTGCTGCTTATCGCATTATAGCTTGGCTTCGCTTCCATCCTCTCCACTGCTGACCCGAAACAACTTTCTCCAATAAGCGGCTCCGATCGCCATCTCTGTTCTTCCCGACTGTCCGAGTGTTCTTTCACATATCGGTCATCTATATAAGCTGTAATATCCGCAAACAACTTTCCGCTAATCTGATATGCCTTCCGGTCAAAAATTACAATGAAGACTGTCATCTCATTTTCCAGTAGAAATTTTCCAATGATATCTACAGCAACTTTTAATGCCTGATCTTTTGGATAACCATAAATTCCAGAAGAAATCAAAGGAAAAGCAACCGATTCACAGCCATATTCCTTCGCCAGATTCAGTGATGCAGCATAGCAGGATTCTAAAAGTTTTTGTTCTTGATGTTTTCCATCTAGCCAGACTGGTCCAACTGTGTGAATGACATATTTACAAGGAAGACGATATCCATTTGTAATTTTAGCATTCCCTGTCTCACATCCATGGAGCATTCTACATTCCGCAAGCAGGTCTGGGCCGGCAGCACGATGAATGCATCCATCTACCCCGCCTCCTCCTAATAGAGATGTATTAGCTGCATTGACAATTGCATCAACATTCATTTTTGTAATATCATTTCTAACAATTTTCAATGGCATAGAATATACCTCCTACTGTTTATCCAAAATTTTCTGTTTCCATCGCCTGTGTATTAGACTTGCTATTCATAAATACCTTCTCCTAAATTATAAAATGTAAAAAGCATTATATCTACTTGTAAACAAAATTTCAAGAGATAAATCATTGATTTACTTATACCTTTTTCATTTTTCTTGTCATGTAAAGGAAAAAGATTACATTTAATATAATTCCAAAGCATGTGGCAACAGGCGCTGCAAGCCCTATATTAGTAAGGCTGGCATCCGGCTGTATACTCATAAAATATGCAAGTGGCAGTCTTACAAGAAGTGTCTGGATAAGTCCCTGAATCATAACCCACAACGTCTTTTCATGTCCATTAAAGTAACCTATCATAGAAAAAAGAATTGCTGTAAGAATCGTTTCCGGAGCAAACCCCTTAAGATATTCAAACCCTTTTTGTACAACCGCTTCATCCGTTGTGAATATCGATGTAAGCACATCACCAAAGAACCATACACTTGCGAAAACGATAATTCCAACGATTAATCCGATTCCCATTCCGGTAAACATAGCCTTCTTTGCTCTATCCTCCTTACCGGCACCAACATTCTGCGATACAAAGGAAGCCATCGACTGCATAAGTGCACTTGGTATCAGCATGGCAAAGTTTACTATCTTACAGGCAACCCCATATCCTGAAGAAGCTTCCAGCCCCAGCTTATTTATAAATGCACACAGTGCAAGAAATGACATCTGGGTAAGAAATTCCTGAAGCGCAAGAGGAATTCCAACTGTCAGGAATCTTTTACATTGACTATTAACTCTGAAATCTTTTTTTGTTATTTTAAATGGCAGTTGTCTTCTTTTAAGCATCAAAAGAGCCAGCACCACACTGACCGCCTGGGCAAGCACTGTAGCAATTGCGGCTCCTGCGGCATCAAGATGGAATCCTGCAACAAGTACAAGATCACCTACGACATTTACCACGCAGGCAACCATAACAAATATAAGGGGAGACCTGCTGTCTCCCAGCCCTCTGAATATGGCAGAAAGAACGTTATAAGCAACGATAAAGAAAATACCTCCCCCGCAAATCCTTACATACACTGACGTAAGCATAAGCGCTTCTTGGGGTGCCTGCATAAGAACAGCCAGTGGCTTTGCAAAAAACACCATCACCACAAAGAGTACGACAGCTATCGTAGTAAACACTGTCGTTGCTCCACCAAGCAGTTCCCCTATTTGACTCGTATGTTTTTCACCGATATACCTTGCAATAAGAACAGTAATTCCCATTGCCAGCTGCGTTATCACAAACGTTACAAGATTAAGAATCTGACTGCCGGTTGAAACTGCTGATAGCCCGGCCGTTGTTCCAAATCTGCCCACAACCAGAAGATCCACTGCACCATACGCTGCCTGGAGTATAAGCGCTCCAAGTATTGGCATCATGAATGGAATCATCTTCTTTAATATACTTCCCTGTGTAAAATCTGATCTTTCTTTTGCATTCATATATTACTTCCTGTTACTCATAACTATATAGAACTTTTCTACTACTTCAATCATCTTGTCTGCATCTTCATCCGTAATCCCTCCAAGATCTTCCGAAAGATTACCAAAATATTCATCAACATATTTATCAACCAGGTCTCTTCCTGTCCTGGTCGTCTTAATATAAACAAACCTTCCGTCCGTTTCTGTTGTTTCTTTCTCGACAAATCCAAGCTTTTCCATATCTTTTACGGTTTTCGTTACGCTTGGTCTCGGAAGTCCAAGGTTCTCACTAATATCACTGACTTTTACCTTACCTTCCGTTTTTTCTAACTTACTAAGAGTATCCAGATAGTGGATATGGGATGGTGTCACTCCCCCAGGCAATGCCGGAAGCATATCTCTTATCCTCTTTGCCTGATAACAGGCATCCATAACCTCCTTTATCTTGTCTTTTGTCATGAGTTTCTCCTTTCTATTATTTTATATAATTACTTGATATAATTACTTTATATAATAATATTGTAGTTGTTTTTTGTCAACAAAAAAGATAATACTTCGTCTTCCTTCTTGCAACATCAATCATTACAAAATCACCTCTGATTCTCCTGATTATTGATTGACTTCATTCTATCTTATTATTAGATAATAACTCTGATTTGTCTGTATTTTTCCTCAAATAGCTTGTTTGTAAAATGAAACAAGGATATAATATAATTGATATTAACAAACGATATATACTCAGCTTTTTTGTTATAAATTGAAACATATACTTTCTTGTAAAATACTTTGTTTGCAAAACCTGAAAGTATCTATGATATACATATGGTTTTTAAATCGTATACAATATCTTGCTTAATGAAGGGGAGGTTACTATGAATTTATCATTAAACGAACTGACAAAAATGGCAACACAAGAAGTAAATTTTGATGAAACATTCTTCACAAATATTGAAGAATGCATCACGTATAACAGCATTGGAACTCTCAATTGGGCTATCCATACCTTAACCATTATTCGAGAACAAATTGTTCCGTTGGATCGCTGATATTAATGAAAATGAAAGCTTAGTGCGAGTTTTACCAACGAATGTAGTTTACATCCGAAACATTAAGCTTGGCTCACTTACTCCTTTTGTAACGGAACACAACAGTGTTTATGTTTACAACGAAAAAACTGGTAAAATCGAAGAAGTGTTTGAGTAAAAGAGATCGGTTATCAGACACAGATTAAAGAATGTTTCATTCCATAACTACAAATAATAGCAAAGCCCCGCTTTTGCGAGGCTTTGCTATTACTTTTTCACTGAAATCTTGTCTTCCTTTTTCGTACTGATTACCGCTCTGTAGTAATGAAAGTTTTTTATGAAGCGGTGTATCTGCAATAACATCTACCGTTCTGTATGTAAACAGTCGTTCTCCATGTGCACATACATTTCTATACTTAGTGAGAACAGAGATGATTCAGGAAATCACCCTTTCAGAGACAAAACCATCTTTAAGTAATTGCCACACATTACTGGATATCAGAAACTGTATCGTAATCAATAATTTTAATGCAAAACTGCACCCACAATATCCCTGAGTGCAGTTTTGTATCAATCAATATTCTAATGTTTCTCCATTAAGTGGAATATCAAGAACAAGTATCCTATACAAATGCACTTTCCTCTTTTGCTTTCCGCAAATCTTTTAACACTGTTCCTATATCTCCCAAAATAGCAATCCCCTTATCTTCAATGAATTCCGGCAAAAACTGATATTCTGAATTTACGGAGATATAATATGCATCTTTCAAGCTGTTTGTCAGTTCCCAAAACGGTTCCTGTATAAACATCGGTGTCATGCGCCCTACTCCAAGTTCTATCAAGAGAATTTTTCTATCTTTGTTCTTTTGAATGTATTTTGAGATTTTCTCATATTCTTCTTCGTATTTTTTCCCTTGCAGAAAATTCCCATATCCTCTTACCCACGGAAACATTTCCGCACCACAATGAGGGCAGCGAGGAATCAGTTCATCCGGCACCATTGTCCCCTCTCCCATAGCCGCAATCATATCTGCCACAGGTTGTACGGCATCCCATGTTTCATCCTGACAGCACTGGGAACACTGGAAGAAACGATGATCTCCCTGAATCTCACTGACCTTTTCTTCCGGATAAATCTTTACAAACTGTGTATCCTGATTAGTCGTTAAGATATGAAAGTCCTTTCCCTGCAAGATTCTATCCAAATCCAGATATGGCTCTCTGATAGGGGCATTTTGTGTAGTATTTAAAAAGGTTGCCACATATCCCCAGTGTTCATTTCTTGTAGAAAACCGATGCATCATTCCGCTAAAAGCACCTTTGAATCCATACTTATCTGCAAATTTTCCAAAATGCTCACGAAAAGAAGGGGTATCACTATAATAAAAGTCACCACCTCCAGCCGCTGATAAACCGGATGCTCCGCCTACTATGATACACTCTGCCTCCTGCACTCTGCGAACAAATTCCTGAATCTGTTCCTCATAAGGAAGTGGTTTTTGTTTGCTCAACACTACAGCAGTACCGCCGGATGCATAGGTACTATAGTGTCTGGAATAGTTCATTTGTGTTTTCATTACCAAATTTTCATAACAGCTCATTTTTTTCATTCTCCTATCTCACAACTGTAATATCTTTAACCACCTTACTTAGTCTATCCTTTCCTTTCTGATTTCCTTTAACGCTACCGTAAGATCACCATCCACGCCGATGGATTTTTCTTTGATTTCCTCTGGAATGTAAATTTCGCCCTTGTTAAATGTGATATATCTTGCCTGTGGTTCTACTGCTGCAAGCTGCATCAAAGGAGCTTTAATCATCTGATTTCTCCAACCAATGCCAAATTCCAGAATTACCAGCTTCTTTCCATGTAAATTCTGAATAAATTCTTGATAGCGGGCAGCCTTTTCCTTCCAATTTTTCGTTTCTGTAAACGAGGACATCTCACCCCAATTTACTTCCATATCTCCACCGCATTTTGGACATTTCGGCAGTAACTCTTTGGGTACTCTTCCGTTTACTTCCTCTTCTGTCATGGCGAGAACTGCTTTTTGATTAGGATAGACCTCGTCATGACATCTGTTCTTGCACCGCATCTGGGTTAATTTCCCTTCCATTTCAAAAACACGGTCTGCCTCAAAACCTGCCGGCACAAAATGATCCTCCGCATTGGAAGTTACTACGAAATATTCTTTATCCTTTACTAGTGCATAGATGTTTTTCATAATCTCACTCGGCTCATCCTGCATAGCTTTTGCCTTAACAAGTCTGCTTACAAATGCCCACTTTTCTTCTACCTTCATTGGCACTGAAAATCCGTGTAAAACACAACGCAGTCCGTATTTTTCTCTGAAATCTCCCATATTTTCCTGAAACCATGCGTCATCTGCAAAAATATTATATCCCTCTGCGATAGACAAACCATTACTGGCTCCAATCAAAATACCATCTGCTTCTTTGATGATTTGACTTATCTCTTGATATACATTCATCTTCATCACATTTCCTTTCCCACTATGTTTTCTTTTAAATCCCGCAGGGTTTCTGCCAAATCTCCTGCTATATAAATGCCTTTGTCTTTTATATGCTCTGGAGTTGAGGATTTCTTCTGATTCAGACAGGCATAAAACACCTTCCCTCCAGTCTTTCCCCTCCAAAATGTATCATCCCTTACCCAGGGAACCATAATTCTCCCGCACTCATTACATCTTGGCAGAAGCTCAGAAGTAACACGCAGCTCCCGGATATTTTCGTTCATCCTGCGAATCATTTCTACATTGGAATAAATTTGGTCATGGCAAGGCTGACTGCATTGAACATAGCCGCTGTTACCTTGATAATCGCAAATCCTTTCTTTCTGAAAAATCCGTTCAAACTGCATATCTATATTGGTTGTTAAAACAAAGACTTCTTTTTCCGCCACAATATCACGCAGGTCATAGTATGGCTGTCCTGTAGGTGCATCCCACATACTTTGTATGTAACGTGCATAATATGCCCACTGTTGTTCCGGCGATGAATAACAGTAGTAAAAACCGTCAAAGGGAGATTTCAGTCCATACCACTCCTTGAAATCTTGTAAACATTCCTCCATATAGGGTAGCCAATGATAATGGTTATATCCCGCCGCACTGGAAAGACCAGAACCACCGCCTATCAAAACGGCATCTGCCTGACGGATTTTTTCTGCCAGAAAACTGACTTGTTCCTCCTTTTGCATACACCACTTTATCTCCTTTTTTATATCAGATTCCACACTTTTTATTTTGCTTGACTTTTATTTTTTTACTTGTTAAAATTAAATTTACATCAAGCATTAAAATCATATTATCATGTAAATTTAAAAATTGCAAGAAGAAAATTCGAGGTGACAAATGAAATATTCCACAAAGCTTAGTGACACCATTCATATTCTTATATTTATTGCTCTTGGAGATGACGAACAACTCTCCAGCACAAAAATTGCAGAAAGTATCAAGACAAACCCGGCTTATGTCAGACAGCTTATGGCAACCCTGAAAAATGCAGGCATTGTTGTCAACACACAAGGTCATGCGAATGCCGCTCTTGCAAAATCGGCAGATAAAATCAATATGTATGACATCTACCGAGCCGTAGAGGGCGATAAGCCGCTGCTTCACCTGGACACAGATACCAATCCGGATTGTGGAATCGGTATCAACATTCAATTCGCTATTGGGGACTTCTATCATGAAATTCAAAATATGGTAGATGAAAAAATGAAATCCATTACATTGCAGGATATTATTGATCGGTATTATTTTAAAATCAGGAAAGTTAAAAACCTTTAACTAATCAAGAATAGCAAGCACTGCCTGTGTCATGACACAGGCGAAATCCCCCACACTTTCCTATCGTCTGTGTAGTTGAATTTCCATAGGGAAGTATCCCTAACCCTCTCTCGATTTTTCTTCGGTTATTCTTCATTTTACACTGACTTGAAAAAGTAAATTCCAGTGCAGGGGTAAATTCCACCACGCTTTAAAATTCTTTGATTTTTTAGAATTGTGGGAGGCTAAATCCTTATAAAACTGCTATAATTAGATTAACTTTCCATAAAACATCTTACTTTCAGGCATGGCAAACAAGCCTCTGGATAGTTTCTGTGCGAAACTAAATTCCACAGGCCGCATTCAAAAAATGTGAATTGTTAAGTTCCAGCCTGACAGCAGATTTTTATGCTAAGTTAGTGGTTAAAGCGTATCAGCTTAGGCGTCAGATTGACCTCATCGGGTGGAATCGGCCTAAGCTGAAGTGCTTTTAAGATGTCTATACCATAGTTTTCAAGTGCTACATCATACGGTGTTCGACCACCAAGGCTTTCTCTTGGGGTTGAATTTATGTGGTCTACGATAGTTCTTAAATCCCACTGGGTGAGATATTCAAAGCTGGTCTTTTTAGGAAGAATCATTCGAAGCATGGTATGTGCCTGTTCGATGCCGCCTTTTTGACCGCTTCTCATCGGATCACAGTAATAGATGCTTGACCGCATAATGCCATTAATGCCGTTTTCGAGAGACTCCGGATCTCCGAATTCGGATCCGCGATCCGTAAGAATCGTGTTGAATAAGGTTAAAAAATCATATGTGCCAAGCTGGTGTTCCAACTTGTTAAAAACAAGTTTTACGGCACCTTTTGTGCATCTGTTCATAATGAATGCAAGAAACAGTTTTTCACGGGTTAAGAAGAATGTCAGGATGACACGCTTTGAGTCCTGTGATGAGTGAACGGTATCCATTTCAGCAAAATGGTCAAGTTCAAGGGCTTGAAAATCAGAAAACATACGTCTGATAAAAACGGATCTGTCTTTGATCTGGGTCTTGTGTACTTTGCGGGGTTTGAATTTTACCTGACGTTTCAGATCGATGTTTCTTGCGGACAGGATTCCTTTATCAAGGTAAGAATATAGAGTTCTCACGGACATATCGAGTTCTGGATGATTCGTTATAATCTGATATGGAGACTGTCCCTGAAAAATCAGGGGCGTGATGACCATATCTTTCTGATGCAGTTCGTGTCTGGTCATGTTTATACCGGTCCTGGACTGTGAGAGACATTCTTTGTATTTGCGGTCAGCAAAAATAGCATCATAGCGGTATTTGTGGGCAATCGTGCAGTGATTGATTGCTTTTGGACAACCATTACACACATAAGGTGCTTTATCGAGTCGGTTACATCGTTCTTTGACAAAGTCCGGACATGTCTGGTTGCAGGTTGGACAGGTGGTACATTTGATACCGCAGAGAATGATCTTGCCACAGGCATTGACTTTTTTGCAATGATATCTGTGGACGCAAAAGTTATGTGCATTGTTAAAACAGCCTTTGTGATACCAGTCGCTGAGCCTGTGCAGCCTGATTTCTTTTGAGATTGTTGTTGGATCTTTACAATGATATCTTGCAATGTCCTTAAAAGAACAGCCAGCGTTTAGGGATTTTTCAATGTATTTGCGATCTGCGAGAGTAAGATGTTTTTGATTACCGGGAATATATTTGCTCATGCTAGTTCTCCTTCTACTGCTGTCAGAAGGCCAACATGAGCATACCATTTATGATATGAAAGATTAAACCCCACTTGTGCAGAAGAGAATTCCACTGTATAAATGGATGGCGGAATTAAACTTTGCAATTTTCACATCTTAAAAAATTCCATATAATGCTTGCATATTTTACCTGCCTATAGTATATTATAGATAGCAATTGGGGTATGTGTTTGCGGACACATACTTGGAGGAGTCGGAGTGATCCGGCTCCTCTTTAATTTTTAATAAAAAAATGGTAGCCAAAAGGATATTTCCTAATGACTACCATATTTTTATTCTGCCGCTTCCAACACTAATCTGGCATATTCTTCATCACTTATGCCGCATTCTCTGATGGATAGATGCCAGGCACATCTGTTATCTGTTACCTGTTTCTTATATACTGCAATAGAAGTCGCTGTATCTGTTTCAGCTGCTCATTTACCTCCTGCACATCTGACTTTGAGATAAATACATTCGTATTTGCCATTCGTGCTATCTGGTTGATGTTGCTGCCGATTGTAGATAGCTCATACATCAGCTTCTGCCTGTCCTCATGACTGGTCGTATCCACATTTCCACCATCCAATGCCATCGTACGGATATAGGCAGATGGTGTCATTCCTGTAGCCGCTGCTTTCTCCTCTATCTCTCTACGCTCACGCTCCGATACCCGGATGCTCATTGTCGTTCTTGGTGCCTGTCTGCTCTTTGGTCTGCCCATACGCATCCCTCCTCTCGTGTAATTCTTCTTATCTGTTTTGCTGTGATAGTCACTCTGTCGGTCTTTCGTATATCCACTTCCGCTGCTTTGGAAATTCCTGTAACATAGTAGGGTAACATAGTAGGCGAGATACGGTTTTCGTGTTACAAAAACCCATCTCGTTAGTGGCGGCTGCCCCTAATACCCTGCTGTTACATCCCTGCGGTGTGGTATATATGACTGCATAGAGCAAGCTTCGCTAAGACTTGTTGCTGCCTTTTTGTCGTATGCTGGGCAACAAAAAAGCAGACACATGGAATATTTCCACATATCTGCTTCTTTCATTGTGTATATTCAATTTTATATGATTATAGCTATATATGGCTACATACAATACATTTTCTGTAGCCCAGTTCCTTTTATTATGATTGGTTTCTTTGCGATGGCTATCGTTTTTACATCAGATGCAGCCTTTTTACTGATAATGGTATTAATATACATTTATCTTGCAACCTTTCGCAATCACATCGCTCCAATAATTCATATCAGAAAAAAGAATCCAAAAAAGATCAGCCAGCTTCTAAACAAACTGTTGACTTTTCCACATCTCAATGATAATATGTATTCAGAAGCGGTTTTGTACCACTTGACTACTTGATAGTCTTGAGTGGGTTACTCGCTTCTTTTTTTATGCCCACTACATCATACAGATACATTTTTCCATTAGCTGCGTGGTTTACAACCAGACACGCAGAATAAACATTATATTCTCCGGTCTTTTTCTCATTGTTATATAATGGAATTGCAAATCTTGTCACATAATAAAACCATCCATTGTGAGCATCCTCGGAATGCTTTTCCTTATGATTTTCCCGATATACTTTATCAGTAGCTATCTCAACCATTTCTCGGATTCCCTGTGCCGCATTTGCCTTTGCTTTTGCTCTTGCGCCCTTTGTTTTTCTTGTATAACTAGAACCGCCATATTCATCCGGAAAGTTATTTCCAATATAAATAATGTCTCTTGTCTCTGCTATTTCAATCAATTCTCCTACATATTTTCCCAAGTAATCCTCTACATCATTCCAATTAATATTCTGTTTATTGGAAAATATGATTTCAGGCAGTAAAACAACCTCATTGCCTGACTCATCTGTTACTATATCCAGTTTGTCCATGTAATCCCTTTCTCCATTCGTATTTTAAATATCATAACATGTCCTACTGCCATTTGCATTATGAATTTAATCGGAATTACATTCCAAAAGAAAAATCAGGAAATTCATTATCTTCTGGCTCCTCATCTAAAATATCCTCTGATTTTTTAGTTGCAGCCTGATTTTCTTCCATCCCACTTTTTATACTCTTGGCCACCTTCTGTGCTCCAGCCTCCATCATATTTGCATTCGTTGCATCTGCTGTAAAATTCATCACCGGCATTCCTGCATTCTGCAGACCTGCCGTAAGCATTGCCTGTTGCTGCATCATATACATTCCTGCAAGAGTTGGCAAATTCGTCAGTATCTTTTCTGTAACCTGACTTACAATACGCTCCACGAAAGCATCTTCCTTTTCTCTCGTTTCAAGATAAGGATCATCCTTCTTCTGCACATATCTCTCATAATAATCGTTAATGGCACAGATGATAAATTCATTCTGCGACTTAAAGCCATATAATGAACTTCAGATATAAAGAAAGACCGCTCACTTTCAATTTTTCTTGAAAAT
>OLPW01000771.1_pt1 | contig 36518 bp, 27 predicted proteins | sample 1672161 | NCBI WGS metagenome assembly OLPW01 (sample SAMEA3136654, study PRJEB25190) | human gut metagenome
CATAACGTGCTGCATAAGCAGCAGAACGGTCAACCTTTGTGCAGTCCTTACCGGAGAAAGCACCGCCGCCGTGACGTCCTGTTCCGCCGTAGGTATCAACGATGATCTTACGTCCTGTCAGACCACTGTCACCGTGAGGTCCGCCGATTACGAAACGACCTGTCGGGTTAATGAAATATTTAGTATCAGCGTCAACCATATCAGCCGGGATGATCGCATCAAAAACATATTTTCTGATATCCTCATGGATCTGCTCCTGAGTAACATCCGGATCATGCTGTGTAGAGCATACAACAGCATCGATTCTCTTCGGTTTTCCATTCTCATCATACTCAACTGTAACCTGAGTTTTTCCATCCGGTCTTAAATATTTCAGGGTACCGTCTTTACGAACTTTTGTCAGCTGCTGTGCAAGTTTGTGAGCCATGTTGATCGCATATGGCATATACTCCTCAGTTTCATTGGAAGCATAACCAAACTGAAGCCCCTGGTCACCTGCACCGATGGAATCCAGCTCATCCTCATTCATGCTGTCCTCTTTCTGCTCAAGAGCCTTATCAACACCCATAGCGATATCTGCAGACTGTTTATCAAGAGCTGTAATAACAGCACATGTATCAGCATCAAAACCATAATCAGCATTGTCATATCCGATCTCACGGATAGTATCACGAACGATCTTCTGGATATCAACATTAGCTTTGGTTGTGATCTCACCCATAACAAGAACAAGACCTGTAGTAGTAGCAGTCTCGCATGCAACACGGCTCATTGGATCCTGCTCCATCATAGCGTCAAGAATGGCATCAGAAACAGAATCGCAGACTTTGTCAGGATGTCCTTCAGTTACAGATTCAGACGTAAATAAAATTTTTTCCATGTTTTTCTCCTTTTGTATTGAAACAACGGTTATATCAATTCACATAAAAAACAGCCCGTACAATCCGGACTGTTTAAGTTCTGTAAACAATCCTCTTATTGTTCGATTGCTCGCTCAGGTTGGCACCTTCCTGGTTACTCCGGGGTTGCCGTGGCTTCATAGATCCTTTGTATCTCCACCACTCTGAATAAAAGGCTATCTTTTATGAAATTACTGCAACACATACAATATACTTCTCTCTTCCAAATGTCAAGAATATTTTTATCTAAAAGGGGAACCAGGCCTCAAGTGCCTGGTTCCCCCTGATGAGGATCTCTCACAACGCTCTGTTATTTTTTCTTTCTTCTGACTGCAAAACCTGCTGCGCCTCCGATCACAACAGCTGCTGCCAGAAGGCCAGCCCATACACCAACCGGGGTATCATCACCAGTCTTCACCGATGTTCTCTGTGTACTTCCTCCCGGATTATTTCCGCCACCTGGTGTATAATTATTTCCCGGAGCAGGTGTTGTTGTTGTTCTCGGTGAAGGAGTTACACTTGGATCCGGTTTTGTTGTCAAACTATTTGTTATTTCCATATCGTTCTTATAATTTTCATTCTTATTCAGAACAATATCTTCCTCTCCGCTTACCTCATATGGGAAAGAACTCTTATCGACCGGTCTGCCGTCTTTATCTGTCTCCATAACTGTATAGGTTACAGACTCTGGTTCCGTATCAGCCTCAAATGAAACTTCAACACTTACAGAACCATTCTGCTTAAGCTGTACTTTATCAACCAGAGTACGCGTTCCATCTTCCTCTGTCTTAAAAATACCTGCATAGAATGTATCCGGCACTGTACTTTCTATTCCATCAACAAGCACTTTTTTCTTAATGCTTATATATCCTCTCAAAGAACGGCCATCCGGAATATAGTAGTAATAGTTATTCACATAAGAAACCGTCTCCGTCGAATCTTCCTGGCTGATCACAGCTTCATTGGACTCATCTCCATTTTCATTTGTTACATTGTAATAAAAAGTTTTTCCAGATTCTACTTCTATTGTATTATTCGCAGCTATCGGATTTCCATTTTCATCCAACTCAAATACATAATACGTTCCATCTGGTACATCTGTCCAGATAGCTGTTCCGCTGTGGTCATTGACAATTCTGATATCCTTCATATAGTCACTTCGGAACGGAATTGTTCCTTCTTTATCCAGGAAAACTCCGATCTTGTAGGTTGCATCATCAGCCTCCATTTCAATAATCTCAAAATCCTCATTAATATAAAACAGCTGTTTTGTAACCTGCATCTGAGTTTCTTTCCTGTCATTTGTCACTGCTTTCGGATATGCCTGAACATCATATGTCCAGCCTGTTTCTTCCTCTGCAAAAGGAACTGTCAGAAGCATCGGTGAAACAGAAACTCTTTCGTCTGAATCACTCTGTACGATCAGATACACACCCTCTGCCTGATCATTATAAACAATTTTTCCCTCTTCATCAGACTGCATTTCAATTCCGCTGATTCCGCTTTCTTTTACTGTTTCAGAAAGTGTTGCTGCTGCCGAATACCATCCTTCAGCATTTTGCAGCTCATCAAAATTGATTCCGGTATCAGCAAACGCACTGTCCAGTACAAAATGTACATTTCCATCAAATGTCACACTTCCCACTTTGTAAAGTATCAACTTCACATTGGGGATTGGCACCACTATCCCATCGTCTCCGGTTTCCTGGATCTTCAGACTGATATTTCCGGTTTTTCCCGCCTCATAATCTCCGGCAAAAACAGCAGTTGTTATACTTCCGATCAGCAGCGCAGCCGTTATCAATAATGTCAGAAAGCTGCTTAAAATATTTTTACGCTTAGTTCTCTTTTCCACTTTTTCCCGCCTCCTCTTTATTTCCTGATCTTCTCCGTTTTCCGCCATTTCGAATAATCAGGTAGACCAGCAGTATCAGGATTACAAGCACCGCACTTCCCGCAGTCATAATTTTCTTAGGATCTGTCTGTGCAATCTTCTGCGGAATTGTATTATCAGCTTCTTCTTTTTTCACATATTCCGTTCGGATTCCCCTCACAAGAAGTCTGTGCGTATTTACTCCATACGGAGTACAGGTCACAAGTGTTACATGATCTTCCCCTTCAACAATGTCCAGCTCTTCAGTTTCAGACGGAAGTACTGTTTTGATCTGATCCACTTTATATGCCAGATTTTTTCCCAGAATATGCAGGATAAAAATATCTCCTTTTTCTATCTGATCCAGATCTGTAAACAGTTTTGCACTGGGAAGTCCTCTGTGCGCCGCCAGAACAGCATGTGTGCCCGGCCCACCAATGGGAAGACTTGTCCCTTCCACATGACCTGCACCTTTTTCCAGAACATTTTTGCTCAGGCCATGATAAATTGCCAGCTTTGCCTGAATCCTGGGGATCTCTATACTTCCCATCAGCCCATCACCATTAGGATCCAGAACCTCGTCATAGGGATGTGTCGGTTCGTAGTCTTCCTCCTCATCAAACGCATCTACTATAGAATTCACCGGATGTTCTGCATTATATTCTTCAGCCTCTTTCCAGAGCTTTTCATAGTTATCTGCGGAGAGGTCTGAAACTGCCTGATCGTAATTACTGATCAGCAAGGCATTTCTGTACTGATTCCACATATCGCTGAATGTTGGATAGAAAAAAATTCCTGCGCCTGCCAAAAACGCTGCTGCAATAAAAATATTAAGAATAACATTTTTCTTTTTTCTCTTTTTCCCCATGTATTATTTCCTATGTTGTTTTCTGTTCTGAATATAATTTACTGCTGCCACAAGAATTACTGCGATCACAATTCCCACAGCAACACAAAGTGCAAGCATCGGGCCTGTCGGATTTGTTATTCCTGTTGCTTTCTGCTCTGTCTTCTGGATTTCCTTTGCATTCTCAACAGAAATCCTGTGGCCTCTTACCAGTATCCTGTGGGTATTCACTGCATATGGTGTACACGTTATAAGCGTCACATAATCTGCGCCGTCTTTAATAGCCAGAGATTCTGTCTCCTCCGGAAGAACTGTCAGTATCTGATCCACTTCATATGCCAGTGTTCTGTCAAGAACATGCAGGTAAAAAACATCTCCTTTTTCCACAAGATTCAAATCTGTAAAAAGCTTTGCGCTTGGGAGGCCCCTGTGTGCGGAAAGAATACAATGCGTGTTCTCGCCGCCAACAGGAAGACTGCTTCCAAATAGATGTCCGGCACCTTTTTGCAGCGATTCCTCTGTGGTGTAATGATAGATTGGAACTTTTACATCAATCACAGGAATCTCCACATAGCCCATCATTCCATCGCCATTCAGGTTCAGAAGGGACTCGTATGTACTGTCCGTCTTTCCATCTCTTATTGAAAAAGCATCCGGCACACTTTCCTGCTTGATCTGTTCATTATATTTCTCTGCTGCTTTCCACATGCTTTCAATTTTTTCTGATTTCTCATTTGAAAAGACACTGCTGCTATATTTACTGATCAGCTTACTGTCCCTGTACTTGTTCCAGGTATTACTGATCATCGGATACAGCAGTATGGACAACCCTACCAGAAACAGCAGCCCAAATCCTATATGATTTTTTCTTTTATTCTTTCTCATAGGTTTCTCCATACTGTTGTATTACCATTCCCGGTCTCCGAAGAGACCGGGCGGTAACTGAATTACTTATTTACTGTTCAGATTCTGAACAGATGACCAAACGGTTATTTCTTACTCTTCAGATTCTCTTCTGCGGCTGATAAAGAATGCACCAGCTGCACCAACCATCACAACAACACCGATGATCGTAAAGAGATATGTTCCCATGCCACCTGTGGATGGAAGTTCGCCAAGTTTAGTGTTCTCAAATCCATACGGATTACTTGCATTCTTTTCATCATTTACAAGCGTTACAATTCCCTCAGCTTCATTGTAGTCATAATGGGTAACACTTCCACCAATGGATACATCATATCCTGTAAGTGTATCTCCGGTAAAATGAGCTGTGATCTTCACTTCAACAGGTGTAGATACTAACTTATATCCTGCAGGTGCTTTTGTCTCGATCAGATAATAAGTTACATCGCTGTCAAGTCCGTTGATCTCAAGTCTGCCATCTGCATCCGTTGTAAATGTGTTTTTATTTCTTGCATCAGTAAACAGAGGGCCTGCTGCAGATCCGATGTGGAGCTGGAATTCAGCACCTTCCAGATACTCTGTACCTGTTGTTGTTTTTATTACTTCGCCTGTTGTCTCATCGTATGCAATTTCTCCATCCTGGTTGATCTTGATAAACTCACCTGTCTTACTTGGTGTACCTGTTACTCTTTCACCAATAACATCTGTATCAATACCGAATGTATAATGTTTGGTCTCACTTGTCTTAGTCTGTACTTTATCGTTTGTAGAATACTTAAGTTCTGCAGTATTGGTATTCAGATCAATATTAATCTGTGCATCGCTGGACACTTCTGCATGATAAGTAATAACAATTTTCTGTCCTCTATGAGCAAGGAGCCATGCATCACCTAAATTTTCTACTGTAAAGCTTTTAGCTTCATTATCAATTGCTGTTGTAATGGCCGCTATTACAGCTGTTTTTAAGGTGGAATCTTCGCTGCCGCCCACTGTTGCTGTTATTCCATACTGATTATTGTTTACAAAGCTCAGTCCATCCAGTGTATCTTTGATGGAATACTGGATTCCTGTTTTTCCGGTTTCATAAGAAGGAATATCTGCTTCAATCGTAAATTTGATGATATCCCCGTACTGTGTGCCTTTAATGTCATTTCCTGCTACAACTGTTTCTGCAGTTTTCTTAATATCCGGTTCAGATTTCTTCATGTATACAACACTATTAACATCGGTCCATGTATCATGTGCAAAATCAAGAGTGCCATATTTTATAATTCCATCTGTATCCATCTTTGCACTGATGATAGCTGGATTGTAAAGAGTAGTTTCTGAGCCAGTTACAATGATCATCCAGGTTCCCGGTGTCAGAGCTGATGTTATATAATCACCATTCTCCTCAGGTCCTGTGATTTCAAAATGCGTTGGAAGATCACCTATTCTATCTGTTGCCAGTGCAGCAACATTGGCTGCTGTAGGATTCAGCGAACCATCTGCATTCATATCAATCGTGCCATCCAGTACTGGTGAATACGTTCCGTTAGCATTATAATCAATGATCTTATACGCTGTTACAGTAATGTTATTTTCTGGTGTAATTCCTTTAATAGTTGCATGGCCCGCAGCCATAGCCGCATTACTTGCAAATGCTGCTGTACACATCGACAGTATCATTACTGTCGCCACCAATAATGCTTCAATCTTCCTAAACAAATTCCTCATATGACTAGCTCCTTTCTTTTTCATCATTTTTTCTTTTCCATTCCCCTCATATTTCCATATTTACAATTAATGTGTTACGATCTTTCTGCTTCTTCCTCCTTTCGTTTATTCGTTATAAACAACAGGAGTGCAGTTGCAAGAATCGCCACACCACTGATTGTAAACCCGTAGATTCCCGGTCCGCCGGAACTTGGCAAAGAATAAAGTTTTGTATTTGAAATTATTTTTACTGCGTCGAATGCCAGATTTTCTCCGTCTCTCACAGTTACCTCAATTCCATCACTCAGAAGTGAATATCCCTGAGGAGCCTTTGTTTCAATAATTGTATATGTTCCCGGCTCCAGCTCACTGAATTTTGCCTTACCTTCTGAATTTGTTGTTACTGTAATGACATTTCCATTTTTATCTGTTACATCCTCCCCATCCTTCTGAAGCTTAAATTCCGCTCCGGCAAGAAGAAGTTCAGAATTTTCACTGTCAACCTTAATGATCGTTATTGAACAGAATCTCTGATTTGTAACTGTAATATTTTTCTGCATTTTATTCTGTTCATCAACTGTCAGATTACTGTAGTCTACTTTATATTCAGCATCTCCGATCATTATTGTTGTATCAGTTCTTACATAGCCTGTATCTGTTTCATTTACCTTAATAGTAAAATCTGCATTCTCGTTGCCTGCTGCCGGTCGAAGCTCCTTCACCACATATTCAATTCTGGAATCAAGCTTATCAAACACTGCCTCATAATTATTATCAGTATTAAGTTCCAGATATTTACCTTCCACCGGTGTTAATGTCTCTACGCCATCATTGACTGTCTTCTGATACAGGCCTGCATAAACAGGAACCGTTCCGGCGATTTCAGAAGATCCTGCCTTCCATACCTTATTCACCTTGATCTTGCTATATGGAGTATTTGTAACAGTTACTGCTGCATCATAATACAGTTTGATAGTTCCTGCATTTCCAACTACAGCCTCTTCATCCTGATGACCAGTCTCTCCTGCCCTTACTATATTTCTGGTCTCATATACAGGATTTTCATACTTTTCCTGATCCTCTGCACTAAGAACCTCTGTCACCCTGTAATAAGTGCCGGAAAGAATTCCTGTTATAACAACTGTAAAATCTTTTCTAATTCCGGAAACAACTCCATTCTCAATGGTTCCGCATACAATTGCAGTTGTTCCACTATTCATAAGCTGGTTCTGGTCATTATAGTAATAATAATTTCCACTGCTATCTTTTAAATAATAATCTCCGGAATAATTCTGAAGCTCCTGTTCGCTGGCTCCCAGTTTAATATTAAATGTAAAAGTATCTGAAGTTTCCACATCTGGATTCATCTTCTTGGTAATCTGAAGTTCTCGACTGTTTGCTGCTGAACAGTTATTGGTATAAACCACAACCGGTCTCATACTTACTTCTTTTTTATCAGTCTCAACGCTCTTGATTACTCCCTTTCCAGCCTCCTGATTATTTTCATCATACTCTGTATAACCTGTATCATTAATCGTGATCTGGCTGTATTCATCAGACTTTACTCCAATTTCTTTTACATAATATTTCCTGTTCGCCTGCAGATCTGTAAAAATTGCAGATTCATCTGGTTTCAGATAAAATACATTTTGATACTTCTTTCCGTTGATGATCTCACCAGTACCATCTTCTCCATTACAAAAAGTAATTGCTTTATCTTTTACCGGCTTGCCGGCATTTCCATAATATGCAGAACTGTTTAAAAGCTCATATTCTGTATCTGAATATGTTTCATTTCCATTTGCACCTGTACTTAATGCTTTCTGTGCATATAACTGAATTGCAAATTTTACATTACTGTATTTTTCCTTGTCAGTATTACTGAGCTCTTTTCTTACTTCAACCTGACCGCTTGGAATAACCTGAATATTGAACTTCACATGAAGGTTGGAAGCACCTGCGCCTCGTTCCATATAAAACATCTTAAATGTATGGGTCGTATAATCCTTAAATGTATTTCCTTTGAAATAATTTCCAACCTTGCTATCATCCCATCCTGTTCCATCCGGAAATACTCCTGCTGTCTGGAATATTGTTTTCAGTGTAGTGCTGGATTCCACCGGGTCATTACCTGTCTGGCAATCCTTCCAGCTTACAACGCCTGTATTGAAGTTGATCTTACCGGAATGTGCATCATGTACACCTCCAATATCAAGAACCAGCACACCATCAATATAGATCCACATGTCATCGTCGCCGTTGAATTCATAGATCATATCCTGCTTGGTTGAACCATCGGGAAGTGTTGCTTTTCCATTCTTTGGCTGCAGGAAATTAGCTCCCATATACATGCTGAAATAATAATCGTTTGTTCCCTGAGTCAGATAAAGTTCTCTGCCCTTTTCCGGATCAGTATCAGCTAACTTCTTTCCATCTTCGTCATATAGATTCGCATTTGTTGAAAATTTTCCATTTGCAATTTCATTATATGGCATGAAATTTCCACGTTTATAAAAATATCTGTCTTCATTTTTCGGCGTTCCGATCACATCATAAACTGTAAAATTTGAATTATCAGATCCCAGATAAGCATAATTCTTAAAACTGCTGTACTCGTAATATCCTGTTGAATCATAAACTGATTGTAAAAATAAATAATTCACTTCTTTTCCATTGAACAACGACTCCAGATTTGTCCCTGAATTTGATGCAATTGGATATCCATTATTTCCCAAAAGAGTCCTTAACAGATTCTTTTTGATACTTCCATTACCATAAGAACCTCCAATATCAATTCTGGAATTACTATCTGGACCAATGGCAACATTATTTCCATCCAGGTTTTTCATTGTCATTGTGATTCCATCACTGGTATGATTCACAGTTCCAACAGCTTCCGGATTCTTTGCATAAACAAAATATACGGTACCACTGACATTGTTCCAACTGTTACCTGAGTCAGCACTGCTATACTGATTTTTTTGCTTTGAATAACGTAGCCTTTTAATTTCAGTTCCTGTATCTTTCGCTGTTGAACTTACTTTTGCTTTATAAAAAGAATAATTTCCAACATTTTGAATCTTTCCTGCAATATTGCTTACGCTATACTCAGTTCCGCTGTTCAAAGATACTGAACTATTTTGTCCAATTTCGTTTCCGGCAGTATCTACTACCCGTATACTTAATTTACTATTAGTATTGGTCCACGTGATCGTAAATACTGAAAAGCTTTCCGTCTCAAACTCTGCCTTCTGAACTTCACCTTCCGCACTGGTTTCCACACTGGCTGTTCCGTCCTGGGTCATATCTACAACAGACTGCACATTGCCATCCTCATCTTCAACCAGATGCATTACTGAAATATCAAATGTCTGCTGCGCTGCATTCTCATTTTCACCACTCTGGAAAAGCTGATCATTCTCTGCATTGTCTGCACCATCAAGACTGAATGTTTCCGCGCCTGCTGTTTCCCTGATTTCTTCCGGAGCTTCTGATTTCTGATACTCCATGGAAATCTTAACTTTTCCAGCTTCAGGATTAATCTTTTCACCATCGCTGCCTGTAAAATAAATATCGTAAGCCAGAAAACCTTCAATGGAATAATTTTCGTTCTTCGCCTTATTCTCAAGCTGTGATGCTACTTCTGAATATTGAGCAGTTTCTTTTTCCACCGGAGTTACAATGAATTCCGCATCTTTCGGGATAACTCCGCTCTCAGCAGTTGCTGTTACAATTACATTATCTATGGTTTTGGTATAAGTAACCGGCTCTTCCAGTTCCATGTCTGTGACTTCTTCCTCCGCTGGTTCTTCCTCCTCCTTTTCAATCAACTGAGCCATATCGCTTCTTATGTAGGCTTCTGCTTCATTCCAGGACACCTTGTACCATGTTATTCCGTCTTCTGCTGTTACTGTTTCCAGAAGCGGAAGTCTTGTCCCTGAATTTACGGTATCAATTACTTCCGCATCTTCAGATGGACTTACATGAAGATTTACATCATCTGCAATAACTTCGATATAACTTGTCTCTGTTTCTGCATCCTGATCTTCCTTCGCCTCAGAATCATCTTTCTCTGCATTCTCAGAATCCTGTGGATTTTCTCCATCTGCTTCATCAACATTCTTCTCTGGATCCGCTTCCGGGTTACCGTCGGGATTCTCTGGCTGATTCTCATCTCCCTGTCCGTCCGAATTTTCTGCTGGCTGCTCTTCCTCCTGTCCATCCTGATTCTCTGCTGCCTTTTCCTCTGCCTGTCCATCTGGATTCTCTGCTGCCTTTTCCTCTGCCTGCACATCCGGATTCTCCACTGGTTGTTCTGGCACCGGTACTTCTGTCTCACTGTCTGTAAAATCCGCTTCCTCACTGTTTCCTTCAGTCTGTCCAACATCTCCTGCCTCTTCATTGACTTCCGGCTCAGCACTGACTTCTGCAGAATCCCACATCACCGCAAACACTGCATTATTACCAGTTTCCACCTGCACGGTCTCAAGCTGTCTGTAATCATTTACATTCAGGACTTTCAGTTCTCCACCCGCCTGCAGTTCATACACATCCGTATCACCAGTACTGCCATTATAACGAAGTTTCTGAACCGTTACATTGGTGTTAGCCATATCATTAAGTTCCGGTGCTGTCAGTGTCTTACTTTCAATTGTTATCTTTACTCTGCCGTTTGGATCAACTCTGTTTCCTCCGGCATCCACAAAATACACATCATATGCCAAAAAACCTCTCAGGCTGCTGCCTTTGTTTTCAGCTATCCATGTAAGCTTCTGAGATACTGTATCATAAGATACGGATGAATTGCCGCTTACAGTATCTACTCTAAAAGATGCGTTCTGTGGAATCGCTCCTTCGTCCTGAGCTTCTGCAGTCACCCTGACTGCATCGTTTTCATATGTAAGCATTGATTGCTGTACCTGCTGTTCCTGGTCTGCACTGTCTGAATCTGATATGACTTCTTCGGCGGTCCAAACGGAATCCTCTGTGCCATCCGTAAACAACTCTTCCGTCCCATCTCCAAATATTTCATCCGCGGAGATCGTGTATGCACTTGGCATACAGGACATCGTCAACGCCAAAGCCACCGTGAATGCCAGGATTTTTTTGATCTTAACATTTTTCAATTTCTTCATATCTTTCCCGCTTTCCTGTGTGTGCATTAACGTGTACTATATTTTTTATTACCTTCCTTTCGTTTTTATTCCTTTCTTTTTTAAGAACTTCAGGTTTTTTGTTCCGCACTGAAAATTTTTCTCGAACAGCCTTTTTGACCCTAACATCATTATTTCTGAGTATCAAAATAGCTGTCAGTATTGACAGCTATTTTGATACTCGTCCGATATATAACCAAAACACTTCTTTTTAAGCCCTTTATATGTTTTCAGTACTTTTCGAAGTGTTCTCATTAAATATCCGACTCTTTATGAAATTTATTATATAATGCAGAATATCAGCCCTCACCTGCCAGCATTGCAATGGAAAACTCCATTGTTGACAGTTCATTTGTTACTTTCCCCTTTGTCTGAGGATTATGTATGGACACCCAACTCCTGCTAAAAGATAACCCCCCTCCGTGATACGCCTGTACATATCCGGATTGCTCTTGCGTATGCAGGCTTCCAGGAGCCCACGCAGAAGTCCGTGATGTTCTATAAAAGGCTCGATAAAATTATCCTTTTCAGCCAGATTCCATCCTTTCATCAACTATAACTCTTATTTTAAGTATAACTGAAATTGTCCAAAAATGAAAACTCTTTGTTAAATCTTGCCAGGAAACAATCAAACAAAAGAGCTCTCAGACCACAGGTCCAAAAGCTCTCTTCTCAATATTCACATATTCAGTTCAATCATCCAACACGAAGACGGAATTTCTGAATTTCCTTCTCACTGGAAACTCTCTCGATCTCAGCCCCAAGACTTCTCAGTTTATCCTCGAAATTCTCATATCCACGCTGAATATAAACAATATCATCAACAATCGTTATACCCTCAGCAGCCAGGCCTGCAATAACAAGTGCCGCACCAGCGCGAAGATCCGGAGCGCTTACACGCGCACCAGTAAGCTTCTTCACCCCATCAATGATAGCAGAGTTGCCCTCCACCTTAATGTTCGCACCCATACGTGAAAGCTCATCTGCATATTTGAAACGGTTCTCAAAAATACTCTCTGTAACAATACTTGTACCCTCAGCAAGTGCAAGAGTAACTGCGATCTGTGGCTGCATATCTGTAGGATATCCTGGATATGGCAAAGTCTTTACATGAGTGCGGTGAAGTGTATGCGGTGCACGCACGCGAACTGCATCATCAAACTCCTCAACCTCGCATCCGATTTCCTCAAGCTTCGCTGTTGTAGCCTCAAGATGCTTCGGAATGACATTACGAACTGTAATATCGCCACCTGTTGCTGCTGCTGCAAACATAAAAGTTCCAGCCTCGATCTGATCCGGAATAATAGAATACTCTGTACGATGAAGAGTCTCAACACCACGGATACGGATCACATCAGTACCTGCTCCCTTGATATTAGCTCCCATACTGTTCAGGAAATTGGCAACATCAACAACATGCGGCTCTCTCGCAGCATTCTCTATAATTGTACGGCCTGCTGCCATGGAAGCTGCCATCATGATATTGATAGTCGCACCAACAGAAACCACATCAAGGAAAATATGGCTTCCGTGAAGATTCTCAGCTTTGGCAACGATAGCACCATGACAGATATCCACATCAGCGCCAAGAGCGCGGAATCCTTTCAGATGCTGGTCGATCGGTCTACTGCCGATATTACATCCGCCCGGAAGCGGAACTTCTGCATGTTTATATTTTCCGAGCAATGCGCCCAGAAGATAATAAGATGCTCTGATCTTCTTGATAAATTCATAATCTACACTGAGATTGCCGATGGTAGAACCGTTGATCTTTACAGTAGATTTATCTACACGTTCAACCTGGGCACCGATCTCAGAGATTGCCTCAAGGAGAACATTGATATCTCTTACATCCGGCAGATTCTCAATTAATATAGTTTCATCAGTCATAATGGCTGCTGATAATATTGCAAGAGCAGCATTCTTCGCGCCCGCAATATCCACTTCTCCAACAAGAGGATTACCGCCTTTAATCACATACTGTTCCATAACACACCTCTATTATTTACTCCTCTATGAGCAGAAAATTACTGCTGTTCACTCTGTGATCAACACTGATTTTTTCCGCAACTTATAGTTATTTTCATCACTTAGTATAAATGGAAACATCTGTTCCCGAAACCCGTTTTTTAGGTCAGTTGTATATTATAACACATATTTCACATTTGTAAACTACTTCTCTCCCCGTTTCAGTGCCTGAAGAACCAGCTTAAGGCTTCCTTCCAGATCTTTATCTTCTTCGTCAACGATGATATCCGCATACTTTTCGTATAATGATACCCGTTCTTCATACAGACTTTCAAGCGTCTGGCCTTCTTTCAGAAGAACTCCACGTCCTTTAAGATCTCCAAGACGTTTCGCCAGAAGTTTCAGTGAGATCTTGAGATAAACAACAACACCTTCTGATTTCAGATGCTGCATTGCCTCGTCACAGTACACCACACTTCCACCTGTGGCAATTACTGTATTCTCAACCTGAATGGACGCATTCACACGGTTCTCAACCGCCTTGAATCCCTCCGGTCCATCCTGTTCAATGATCTCGCTTAATGTTCTATTCTCTTCCCTCTGGATGATCAGATCAGAATCAATAAACTGGTATCCCAGTACCTTGGCAAGCACAACGCCGATGCTGCTTTTTCCAGCACCAGGCATTCCTATCAGTGTAATATTATTCATACTGTGTCCTTTCATTTTAGCATAACCGCATTCAGATCTCCGCGATCATCACTTTAGTATCATTTTTTCCGTTTACTTGTTTTCTTCTTCACACTGTAGCCGAAAGTTCCTACTTTCCGGTCACCTGCCAGATACTCTCCATGAGAATAAACAAGAAGTCCTGCATCGTTGAGATGAAATTTATTATTTTTATCCATGTATGCTTCATCAGCATGAACCGCAAGCACATCCGCCAGAAACATATCATGGGATCCCAGTTCTTTAACCTCATGTACTCTGCACTCAATGGAAACCGGTGACTCCCCGATCATCGGTGCAGAAACATACTGTGCTTTCTCTTTTGTGAGATTCAGTTTCTGGAATTTGTCAACGTCGCGTCCTGAACGCACTCCGCAGAAATCCGTTGCAAAAGCCAGTTTTTCTGTTGTCAGATTAATGACAAATTCTCCCGTTTTTCTTATCATATCGTATGAATAGCGGGATGGTCGGACTGAAATATAAGCCATGGCCGGATTCGTACACACAGTTCCTGTCCATGCAACTGTAATAATATTATCATTGCCTTCACCATCTGTAACACTCACCATTACAGCAGGCAGCGGATAGATCATATTTCCCGGCTTCCAGATCTGTTTCGCCATTTCTCCGGCCTCCTTATGCGTAATCACTATTCATAAGCTGAGCAGCCTCCATCATAGCCGGAATCAGCTGTTTCTTTCTGGATACCACGCCTTTCAGGCAAAAAGCATCTCCTTCCGGTTTCCGTTCAAAAGCGATCTCAGCCATCTGCTGGCTTCCCTCTCCATAGAAAAGAAGCTCTGTGGATTCTTCCAGGATATTAGTCAGCATAAAGTAAACTCTTGTAATATCATGGCGTCCGCATTCACTTACCATAAACGGCATCAGTTTCTCCTTGATCTCCTTCAGCTCCTCACTGTCCATGGAACTGATCTGTCCCACGCCAAAGGAAACATTGCCTTCACCGATAAATTTCTTATAATCCTGATAAAAGATCTCCTCAGGAGACTTATCTTTCAGATTACTTCCTGCTGAGAACATTTCTCTTGCAAATTTCTCAATATTGATTCCTGCTATCAGGGCAAGCGCGCTGGCAGCTATCTTATCCTTCTGCGTGCAGGTCGGTGAACGGAACATCAGCGTATCAGAAATGATCGCGGCACAGAGAAGTCCGGCGATCTTTTCCGGGATCTCCAGTCTCTGCTCCCCATAAATCTCATAAAGGATCGTTCCTGTACATCCAACCGGCTCATTACGGAAAGCAACAGGTGTCATAGTCTGCAGAGTTCCAAGCTTATGGTGATCGATGATCTCAAGAATTTCAGCCTTCTCAATATTATCAACAGCCTGATCCACCTCATTATGATCAACAAGCACAACTTTTTTCTTATGCATATCCAGAAAATTACGTCTGGAAATGGTTCCGATACATTTGCCATGAGGATTGATGACAGGGAAAGCCCTGTGACGGTTTTTTATCATAACTTCCTGAATATCATCAGTGAAATCCTCAGTGTTAAATGTAACCATGTTATCACGTTTCATAACATAATTTACCGGAATACTCTGATTGATCAGTCGCGCAATATTGAACGTATCATACGGTGAGCGGATGATCACGATACTTTTCTCATGGGCAAGCTTCACTACTTTCTCGGAAACTACAATATTCAGTCCTACAATAATGCAGCTTACATTCTGGCTGATAGCCTGAAGATGATCTTCCTCACGGTCTCCCATGATGATCATATCATTCTCTTCAATATAGCCCTCCATCATCTTCGGATTGGCTGTTCCAACGAGAACTTTTCCCTTAACAAAATATCCGTGGCTGTTTCCCTCTACAACCTCACCTCCTACAGTCTCAGCAATCCTCTGATACTGTGTCCTCGCATTTGAAAGGAGGTAGCTGTCCGTTGTATCCATATAGGTCTTGGCAATATCTCCGATGGTCACAAGGCCTTCCAGACAGCCATCTTTATCGCGGATCGGAAGAGATACGATACTGTTCTCCTGCATCATATCCCAGGCATTCTTCAGAGACATGCTCTTGTCTGCCGGTGGACTGATACGGATATCCATATCTTTAACCTGGGTTCCGATATTTCCAAGATAAGCCGGAGGCTGCACGCCAAAACGATTCAGCACATATCTTGTCTCCTCATTGATCTGGCCGGCTCTCTTCGGGATATATTTCTTGTTCTGTGTGGTTCTGTTTTTAATGTCAGCATAGGCAATAGCCGAACAGATGGAATCCGTATCCGGATTCTTATGTCCGATTACAAATATTCTCTCCTGATTTTTCATTCACATCCATCCTTTTTCATCCAAGTGTCGTTGCTATGTAGTGTGGACATTTCTCAGTCCAGCTTGATATTTGCAAAAAGTGAACCAAGGGATGTTGTTGCCTCTTCATCGGATTCAGGAAGCTCAAAAATCTCCTCCTCAACTTCCTTCGCCATCAGATCAGATGCCTCTTTAATGCTTAAGCTCAGTTTACCGTCCTTGATGGCAATAACTTTAACTTTGACCTTGTCGCCTACATTTACTGCCTCTGAAGGCTTCTTAATCCTTTTTTCGCAGATCTGTGAAATATGCACCAGACCGGAAATTCCATTTCCGAGATCAACGAAAGCACCATACGGTTGCAGACTCTCAACAGTTCCTTCTGTTACAAAGCCAACCTCAATATTGGATATCTTGTTTCTGCGGTCCTCGTCTGCCTTCTCACGAAGAAGTTCTTTTGCAGAAAGCACAAGTCTCTTCTTCGCTTTATCAACATCAATAACCTGTACAATAAGCGGTTTATTCAGATACTCTTCCGTATCCTCAACGTAGCTCAGAGCCAGCTTGGAGGCCGGAATAAAACCACGAATGCCTTCCACGTATGCAATAGCTCCACCGTTTACGATACCTTTTACAACAACATCCAGTGCTTCTCCTGATTTCTGAAGTTCAGCAAGTTTATCCCATGCCAGAACCTCTGCTGCCTCCGCTCTTGAAAGCAGGATATTGCCCTGTCCATCATCCTTACGGAGAACAGTTGCCTGAATCTCCTCGCCCGGCTGTACTGCTTCTTTCATATTAAAGCCCGGCTCCCTGGAAAATTCCTCTGCCGGGATGAATCCCTCTGTATAATATTTGAGATCAAGAACAACACCTGTCTCATCAACGCTTACAACTGTACCGGTGATAATATCACCTTCATCAATTTTCTTAAAAGAAGCCTCAAGCTCCTGCTCAAAATCCTTCATAGACTCCGCCATTTCCTGACCTCCTGTTCACTTTTATCTATTTATCATTTACTGCAAGCCAGCACTTTATGCCACTTCCGATTTTATCCTTATCTTAGTTATTATAGCATGAGCAATCAGCCCGCGCCATGTTTTTTTAGTACATCATAACTCAAAAAAGCTCCTGCATTGCAGCAGAAGCCCTTTTTTTAAACATTTATAGAATTTTTTCCATAAAACGAGGAGTGCCCCGGTAGTGGCTTACCGGGGCGATTATTATGAAAAAAATTGTATGTGTAATGATACAGATACACACCATTACAGCGTCTTTTGTAATGTTCTTTCGAACTGTTATTATAGTACCAAACAAATATGAACATATTATGAACAGCTCGTGAACTTTTAGCGTATTTGCACAATTTTTCCCTCTTGTATCCTCTTTTTTTATAGAAACGCCACATTTATAATTTTATTCTGCTTTTTCAATATTGTACATTTTATATAAAGCCAACAATAATGCGCCTAATAAAAGTGACATTTAAAACACCTGCCTCTTACTGACGGGAAAGCATTCCTTTAATAAACTGAATTGCTTTCTGAAAAATATTCTTCACATCTGATTTTGTAACGCCCATATCTTTCAGGGTACTGTATGTATCATTTACATATTTTTTGATCTGGTCATTACTGACATCAATTCCGCGGAACTTGCTGATGATATTTACCAGTGAATTCTTATCATCATCAGAAAGTGATACACCATAATGATCTGCTGCCTCATCGATTCCCTGTGATATCTCATCGTCTGTAATCTGATTGGAATCAAAAAGTCCTTTCACATAAACAATAATATCACTTACTTTATCCGGATCAGCTGCAAGAGATTCAACTTCGTTATTTTTAAGAACCTCTTCCATCTGGCTCATAATTGAACCGGAATCAGATGCCATAACCATCATTGGTGAAGTACAGGAAATAATACCAGCAACAACCAGTGCTGTGATTCTGTTCATTTTTTTCATAATATTCATCCTCCATATAGGCATCCGCCTGTATACATCAACTATAACTGTTTTCTGTTTCAATAAATTCATTTCCTTTTGACGCTCCCCAGTATAACACACCTGCCCTGCCCCTTGTAAAGCTTGATTGACCTTTTTCCAAGATTCCAAGGTCAGACTTTATGTATATACCAGTAAATATATTCACAATATTTTCATATTTTCAACAAACTTTCCTAACATCTCTTTTTTACAATAAATATTGTAAATTTTTCATTACTTATTTGTGTCTGATACCTCAGGCACAACCTCCTTTCTATGACAAGTTATATATGTCCGGATGGATTCCTCTCCAACATCTGTCCGGAAACGCAAAAAGAACCCGGAACAGCTGCCTGGGTTCTTTTTGTATCTTTGTTTATTTTTTCATTTCGTAAATGCAGTTGGCAAGCATTGCAAACTGTTCCAGTGTCAGTGCCTCTCCTCTGATATTCAGTGGAAGTCCACACTTTTCAAATACATTCTCGATTTCTTCCTTACTCAGGGAAAAATCTCCGGAATTCTTAATTCCATTCACAAGTGTTTTTCTTCTCTGGTTAAAAGACGCACGGATCAGTCTGAACATGAGACGTTCATCCTGTACATCCACCGGCGGCTTCTCATAACGTGTCAGTTTGATAACTGCACTTCCGACCTTCGGGCGTGGCATAAAACAGTTCGGCGGCACATTAGCCACAATCTCCGGCTTCGCATAATACTGCACAGCCAGAGAAAGTGCTCCGTAATCCTTTGTGCCAGGTCCGACCTGCATACGATCCGCAACCTCTTTCTGTACCATAACAGTAATGGAATCCACCGGAACATTCTTCTCAAAAAGTCCCATAATGATCGGTGTTGTAATGTAATACGGCAGGTTCGCTACTACTTTTACCGGTTTTCCGCCGTTCTTCTCGTCTGCGATCTTTTTAATATCAGTCTTAAGAATATCATTATTGATCACAGTTACATTATCCCATTCCTTTAGAGTATCTTTAAGGATCGGGATTAGTGAACTGTCGATCTCCACAGCAGCAACCTCTCGTGCCGCTTCTGCAAGATACTGGGTCATAGTTCCGATTCCAGGACCAATCTCCAGTATAAAATCATCCTTCGTGATTCCAGAAGAATCTATAATCTTCTCCAGAACGTGTTCATCGATCAGAAAATTCTGACCAAACCTTTTCTGGAAAACAAAATGATACTTTTGAAGGACTTCAATGGTATATTTCGGGTTGCCCAGATAAGGTCTGGCCATATTTTTTTACCTCTGCTTTTCTGTTTATTATTATCAGCTGAAATCCTTTTCAAGAAGTACTGTGTAACCATCACGGTCTACACGCTTCTTGGAGCGTTTAAATAATCCGCTCTGTGCTCTTGTCATTGCATCATCAAGCATTTTCTTCACAGTTCCGATACACATCGGCTGGTCTTCCTTCTGGTTGATCCCGATCAGATTGTACAACGCAAGCATTCCCATCTGATCAATGCGGAATCCATTCTCCATTGTATAGACCTTTGCAAAATTGACAAGCTCATCATTTGTAAATACAGGAATATTGATCATTGATGTGAACTTCTTCGCAAGCTTCGGATATCTTGCGATCAGTTTACGCATACCAATCTTCTCATCTTCAAGAATTACGATCATTCCCTTTGTATTGCCATTCATCACTTCTTCAAGCTCAGCCGCTGTTTCCTGGGAAAGCTGGTTTGCATTCTCAATAACAAGGAAACCTCCTGCAAGCTTGGCAGCAATTTCTTCAATATCTTTGCCGTTAAGATCTTCTGCGAATATATAAGCAACCTTGGATGCCTCGATATTCAGTTCTTTACAGATTGCCGGGATCAGGCTGGAGATCAGTCTTGTCTTTCCTGTTTCTCTACCGCCCATAACGATCACATTACCTGTCCGTGAAGTCCTGTCTGCTGCCCCTTTCTGTACATCGCAAAGTACATCAAGCAATTGCTCTTTCATTCCAGGAACAGCTACAAAATAGGTGAAAAGCTGTTTCTCTTCATCTGTGAGCAGTCTCTTTCTTGAAATGATCTTGTTTTGATCTTTCTCCGGCTGGATAGTCTCGATGAATTTCTCAATCTGTTCTTCCTCGCTGAGCTCTTCATCATCATCCTGATCTTCATCATATACCATATCCGAAACGAAGTCATCATCTTCCTGATCTTCTCCTGAAGTGAAGTCATCGCCACTATATTCTTCTTCCTCTTCCAGAGGTACTTCATCCTCTGCTACAGTTACAGACTCATCTGCATTCTCTTCTGCTGAATGTTTCTGTACTCCAGAAGGACCATTCAGAAATTCTGCTTCTGCAGCCTGAAGATCCTCTTCTGTAACAGGCTCTTCATCTTCATCATATACAATATCCGGAACGCTCTGCCAATCTGCATCTTCTGCATCAGATTCCTTCTGCGCTGAGATCTCTGCCATAATATCTTCAATATCTGCTGCATCCGGCTCATCCGGAACAAACTCATCTCCTGCAAGATCAAGATCATCATCTTCTTCTGCATTATCTGCTGTATGTGCTACCTTGTTTTCCTCCGGAATCTTAATTCCCTGCTCTGTTGCAGCCGCAAGGATCGTATCCTCAAGATTAAACTCTTTTTTATCAGAATCCGATTTTTCGCCTACAGATGCTGCAATTTCATCAATGCTTCCAAAAATTCCGGAAGAATCCGGAAGATCAGCCGAACTGCTTGCATTGTCCGGATCTACATTAATCATTGATTTCGGGATCTTAAGCTCCGGCATACGGATCGTTGCAGAAAAATCAGGTTTGCCCTCCTCATTAAGCGGAACTCCTGAATCTTTCTCTTCTTCATCAGATTCATTCATGATCTCAGCAACACTCCGGGAAAGTTCTTTCTCTGTAACTTTCTCAGTCTCGGCTTCTTCAGCCTCCTCATAAACTTCTTCCTCTTCGTCCTGCTCGTTCTGAATTTCAGATTCTTTCATTAACTCAACAGTTCCGGATGTCAGATTATCAACACCGGTTTCCGGCATTTTCTCAGGCTCTTCTGATTCCTGAATTTCTTCCTCCGCTTCAGCAACTTCTGTTTCAGTTTCATTCAAAGCTTCCTCTGTGACAACAGGCTCTTTATCTGACTCTTCCTCAGATTCTTCTGATGCAGCAGCTTCCGCATCGGCAACCTTCTTCTGAAGTGCCTCTTCGCTGTCTTCATCCTCTTCTTCCTTCTTATGACCACCAAATATATCCCGGAAACCTTTTGAGATTTTTTCCTGAATAGTCTCTGCACTGTTCAGATCTCTTTCATCATCAACCGGAATCGTGTCTGTAACAAGGCGATTTTCTTTATACTCTGTATCAACAGCATTTTCCCTGCTTTCTTTGATCTCCTGCGCTTTTTCCGGCGGGATCAGCTTCGGAATAAACTGCTCTTCATATTTTTCTTTCTCTTCTCCTGTAAGAACGCCCATTCTCTGTTTCAGATCAAGAGCTTTCATTACGTAATTTCCATCATTGAACCAGAGAACCATCTCATTACAGAGATCCAGGCACTTCTGCTTGTCTCCTGCCTTATAATACAGTTTTGCCAGCTCATAAGACCAGCGTTCTGTAAATTCCTTCTCTTTATATTCCTCAAGAATACGGATCTGCTCATTTAAAGATGCGTTCTTCTCCCTGGCAATCTTATATTTTAATATATACTGACTGTTATCATTACCAGCAACTTCTCTGTATTCGTCAAAGAATTCTGTAGCTTCACTGATCTGTCCCATCTTCAGGGAAACTTCGATCAGACGGTAAAGTATGTTCTTGCCGATCGGTGCTCTGTGATATGCAAGAAGAAAGATTTCCTTGCTCTCTTCGTAACGCTTATTGGCTGCGTATATTTCGCCCACAACACAAAGGGTACGGACATTTTTTACACGACGCCAGTCAATGCTGTCAACGATCTGCATTGCACCTTTATAATCCTGGCCTTCAACCAGTTTATTGATCTCTCCCAGTTTGACGCGAAACTCCTCTTTATCCAAAATATTCACCAACTTTCCATAATCAGAATCAGTTTAACATATGCCTACGGCCTTGTCAAAACCCTTTAGGCATATAAACGTGCCCTTTTACCACCTGAAAAACCTTATTGATTTCAAACTGATGACTGATAAAATCATCCAGGCCTGTACAGGTAATAAGTGTCTGTATATCATGTATACTTTTCAGCAGATAAGTCTGCCTGTTGCTGTCCAGTTCCGAAAGCACATCATCAAGAAGAAGCACGGGGGTATCTTTGATCTTTTTTTTGACCAGATAGATTTCTGAAAGCTTCAGGGAAAGTGCTGCTGTTCTCTGCTGCCCCTGTGAACCATACTTTCTGATATCAATTCCATTTACTTTCACACAGAAATCATCTCTGTGAGGTCCCACCGAAGTCAGCTTCATCCGAAGATCCCTGTCTCTGTTCAAAACCAGCTTCTGCTCAAACTCCCCGGCAGTCACATTTGGCTCATACAGGATCTCCAGATCCTCCAGACCGCCTGTCAGACCCTTATGGAGGCCTTTTGCGATCTCATTCAGTTCCTCAACAAATTCCTCTCGTTTATCAATGATCTTTTTGCCATAGCCGACCATCTGTGCATCCCATATATCCAGCGTATCCTTCAGTCCGGGATTCGCATAACAGTCTTTGAGAAGACGGTTTCTCTGGTTCACAATGTGATTGTAGCCGGCCAGCTCTGTGATATAAACACCATCCAGCTGACAAAGCTCCGAATCCAGAAAACGTCTTCTCTCTCCTGGTCCATTCTTGATAATATTAAGATCCTCCGGAGAAAAAAACACAAGATTTACCACGCCCATAAGCTCCCTTGCCTTGCGGATCGGCAACCCGTTAATGGCAACTCCTTTTGCTTTATTTTTCCGGAGGTGCATGTCTATTTTGTATGAAAAATCACCCTTTTTTACCATCATTCGGATGTGGGATTCCTCATTCTCAAAACGGATCATCTCCCGATCCTTGCTTCCCTTGTGAGATTTACTTGTCCCGGCCAGATAAACAGCTTCCAGAATGTTGGTTTTTCCCTGGGCATTGTCGCCGTAGAGAATATTGGTTCCCTGATTAAAATTCATCTCCAGCGACTCATAATTCCTGAAATTATTCAATCTGATGGATTCAATGTACATTCCTTCACCCGATCACATAAATATCTTTTCCATCGTAGGAAATAGTATCTCCCGGATGGATCTTGCGGCCACGGCGGTTTTCAACCTCACCGTTCACCAGAACAAGGCCGTCGTTGATCGCATATTTCGCCTCAACACCATCTTCCACAACGCCTGCCAGCTTCAGTGCCTGGCCAAGTTTGATAAATTCATCTTTAATTCTGATTTCCAATTTTTTTTCCTCTCAAAATAACAGACAGACATTCCGGATCTGTCCTGCTATGAATTACCGCCGGCAAAAAAATCTTTATTTTGTCCACATGGGGGAGTTTTTAACTACCTCTTTCGGATTCTCTCAAAAAGGTGGTAGTTTTAAAATACCACCTGCCAGCTATATTTCCAGTTACATACTCTTAGCAAAGTTTTTATATGTGCGTGGCTCGCGGACATCCACTGCCGGCCACGCAGTTTTTACCCATATGCACTCCATCTGTTGTTTCGTTTGTGCATTGTATTTTGCAAATACTATCTCCCCTGATTCTGGTTGATGTTTACCGGAAGGATCAGATAAGTATAATTCTCTTCATCATCACGGATAAAGCAAGGAGCTTTAGGGTTTACAAGATAAATGGTAACAGTTTCATCATCAATAACACGAAGTGCATCGATCAGGAATTTCGGGTTAAAGCCGATCATAATGTCTTTACCCTCTTTCTCAATATCGATCTCTTCATTCATGGAACCCATTGCAGAATCAATGCGCAGCTCCATATTATCATCTGTGATATTGATAATGATTGGTTTTTTATCAACTTCCCGGACAAGAAGTGTCGCACGGTCGATACAATCCAGAAACTCTTTTTTGTTAATTTTCAGTTTTGTCTCATAATCGCTTGAAAGCATCTGGTCAATTCTGAAATATTCCCCTTCAATCAGTCTGGAAACTACCATAGTCTGGTCAAATTCGAACAGAATGTGGTTTTTTGTAAAGTAAATACTTACCTGGTCATCCACTTCTCCGGACAGAATCTTACTCACTTCACTTAAAGTTTTTCCCGGAACTACCACCTTACGGTCAGAATATTCTCTCTTAAGCGGCATTTTTCGAATCGCAATACGATGGCCATCCAGAGAAACTACTTTTAGACAGTTATCCCTGATCTCAAAAAGTTCACCTGTCATCAGTTTATTGTTCTCATTTACAGCAATAGAAAAAATGGTCTGTCTGATCATTTCTTTCAAAGTATACTGGGAAATTGTAAGTGGTTCATCTTTTTCGATTATAGGTAAATAAGCAAAATCTTCTCCTGATTTGCCAGGAATGTTGAATTTTGCTTTTTCACAGGTGATAGTTGCTGCATATTTGTCGTCTGTTTTGATAGTAATGTCATTATCTGGAAGTCGCCTGATAATTTCATAAAAAATCTTTGCATCAAGAGCAACTTTTCCTTTTTCTTCAATAATACCATCAACTATTGTTTCAATTCCCAGTTCCATGTCATTGGTGGTAAATTTGATCTGGTTGGTTGTTGCATCCATAAGAATACATTCAAGTATTGGCATGGTGGTTTTTGATGGAACTGCTTTAAGTGAAATACTTACACTTTTTAACAGACTGGATTTGGAGCAGATAATTTTCATAATGTGTATAACTCCTTTTTTGGATAAATTGTGGTTTTTATAAATATATTTATAGAAAAAATTCGTCGTAACCGCCGTAGGGGGTCAGATTTTGTGAAAAACTCCCGTAGGCCTGTTAGTTACAAGGTTTTTCGGGTGGGATAACTTTGTGTATAAGTGGTAGTTTCGGATGTGAATAAACCGGGGATAAAATTACCGCCGATTTTTTGCAAAAAAGTTGTACACATTCTTCCACATGCAATCAACACGTTATACACCAGTAATGTGGAAAACTTTCCTAACCTTGTGGATTAATCTTCTTTTTCAATATATCAATGGTATTTTTTAAGTTATCATCGTTCTGCAATTCATTTTCAATCTTTTCAATACCGTGCATAACCGTTGTGTGGTCACGGTTTCCAAGTGCTTTTCCGATATTTTTCAAAGGAGTGGAGATAATTTCACGGCAGAGATACATGGCAACCTGGCGCGGCATAACGATTTTTGAGTTTCGTTTATTTCCGCTTAAGTCAGCAGGAGTAACTCCGTAATGTTCGGAAACAACGGAGATGATATATTCTGGTGTGATCACTTTTTTTTCATCTGGAGAAATAATATCCTTCAGTGCCTGTTTGGCAAGCTCCAGAGTAACTTCTTTTTTCTCAAGTTTGGCTCCTGCCATAACCTTATTAAAGGCACCCTCCAGCTCTCGAATATTGGATTTGATATTAGTTGCAATGTATTTGATAACATCTTCGCTGATGCTGTAACCGTTCATCTCCTCATTCTTGTGAAGGATCGCCATTCTTGTTTCATAATCTGGCAGTGTAATATCTGCGATCAGTCCCCATTCGAATCTTGAACGGAATCTTTCTTCCAGGATTTCCATGTCTTTCGGTGGTTTATCTGAAGATATGATGATCTGCTTCTTGGCACTGTGGAGACTGTTAAATGTATGGAAAAATTCTTCCTGTGTAGATTCCTTTCCTATAATAAACTGAATATCGTCAACGAGAAGAACATCAATATTTCTGTATTTTTCACGGAATTTACTCATTGCAGTGTTGTTTCCGTTTCGAATTGTTTCGATCAGTTCGTTGGTAAATTCCTCACTGGTTACATAGAGAACCCGGCTGTTTTCGTCGTGTTCCAGTATAAAATGAGCAATGGAATGCATAAGATGCGTTTTTCCGAGGCCGGCTCCGCCATAAATAAACAGTGGATTATAGGTATCTCCCGGAGATTCGGCAACTGCCAGGGCAGCAGCCTGGGCAAATTTGTTATTGCTTCCTACAACGAAGGTGTCGAAGGTGTATTTTGGATTTAAATGAGCTTCTTCGTAACGTGTATCGTGAACCTGTTTATCATAGGAAGTATTTTTTTCTGTTTTTTTGGGGAGATCTTTTTCCAGGACGAAGCGAACCTCGCATTCTTCCATGCCTGTCAGCACACAGATTGTAACCTGAAGCGGTATTTTATAACGTTTACTGATATAATTAACCCCAATCGCAGCCTGCTCAGAGGGAACAACCACTGTTATCAGCTTTCCGTCAACCTCATAAACTTTCAGTGGTTTAAGCCAGGTGTTAAAAGGGACATCATTCACCTCATATTCAGATTTGACAGTTTGCAGGATCTCCTCCCATTTTTCAATAACAGTGTTCATTTTTTCCTCCCATGAGTTTTATAATAACCCCAGCCTGCGGCTGGAGACAGATATCCTTTTATATATTACAATGAAAATGGGGTTTTCGCAATGGAAAACGTTGAGATTTTGGGGAAAACTATGTGGATAATTTTGGGGAAATTACGGTGGATGAGGGTGGAAAATAGTGTATAACTGGTAAATTGGTTTCCATAAGTTGACGCTATGTGGAAAATAGGAAGAATTTATGTGTATAAAATTATCCACTGTCAAAATACCGCAAATAAAAGGATTTTTTGAAGATAAGGTAAAAAAACAGCCTGAAAAAGTGGATAGTTTTGCTGGTAATCCACTAGTTATCCACAAGTTATCCACAAAATGTGGATAATATTACGTAAACCATAAGCATAATCCACATAAGTGGCGAAAATTAAAAATGCACAGCAGGCGGTATTTTTCAAACCCTTGATTTTATTGGGTTTTTTGCAATTTTTACTTGACGAAAAGGAGGTTTATTTATATAATTGAAACGATGTTCTGAATGATAAGTTATTTCATAACAATTAATTAAGAATAGATAAAGGAGGTGCTTTACCTATGAAGATGACATTTCAGCCAAAAAAGAGATCCAGAGCTAAAGTTCACGGCTTCAGAGCTCGCATGAGCACAAAGGGCGGACGTAAAGTATTAGCTGCAAGAAGATTAAAAGGAAGAAAACAGTTATCAGCATAAGCTGCAAGACCGCATTTATGTGGTCTTTTCTTCTATCCGGAGAAATATCCGTGCAGACGGAATTTAATTAAGGAGGATTCGTTTGATCAGATCAGAGTCCTTAAAGAAGAATAAAGATTTTAAAATTGTATATCAGAACGGAACATCATACGCAAATCGGCTTCTGGTGATGTACGTGCTGAAGAATCAGCACAAGAAGAATCGTCTGGGAATATCTGTAAGTAAAAAAGTAGGGAATAGTGTGGTTCGCCACAGACTCACCAGACTGATAAGAGAAAGTTATCGTCTCAACGAAACAGATTTTGACAGTAACCTTGATATTGTAGTGGTTGCGAGAGCTTCTGCCAAGGGCAAAGGCTTTCACGAGATCGAGAGTGCTTTTCTGCATCTTGCGAGAAAGCATCATATAACAGGGAATGAACATGATAAAGAAATTTCTGATTAAGATGATAAGGCTCTATCAAAAATATATATCGCCGATGAAGAGAACGAAATGTCCTTATATTCCCACATGTTCTCAATATGGTTTGGAAGCAATCGAAAAATATGGCGCATTCAGGGGCAGTCTTCTTGCGGTATGGAGGATATTGCGATGCAATCCTTTTTCACATGGAGGCTATGATCCTGTGCCATGAATTATTTTGTAACTGTTCGGCCTCTTTTTCCCAGGGCTGAATAGTTACCATTGGACTTTTACAATTGAATAAGAAGTCTAGGAGGAAATGAATTTGGAACTGTTTTTAGCAACAAAAACCGGAACTCCTATTATTGGACAGATCGCGTCTGTGATGGGATGGATCATGGATGGCATATATAAGATGCTTGACGGCCTGTTCGGAATCCAGAACATTGGTCTTTGTATCATTATCTTCAGTATTCTTATCTTTGCCTTTATGACACCGCTGCAGATCAAGCAGCAGAAATTTTCCAAGTTAAGTGCGATCATGCAGCCTGAGATCCAGAAGGTCCAGAAGAAATATCAGGGTAAAAAAGATCAGGACTCCATGATGAAAATGAACGAAGAAACCCAGGCTGTTTATCAGAAATATGGTGTTTCTCCCACCGGTAGCTGTGTACAGTTAGCCATTCAGATGCCTATTCTGTTTGCACTGTATCAGGTTATCTACCGAATTCCTGCTTACGTTGGAAGTGTAAAGAGCATTTTTACTGGTGTAGTTGACAAGCTGGTAGCTGTAAACGGATACACGGATATCCTGCAGCAGTTTATTACAGATAATTCCATGACACGAGTACGTCTCGTTATGGACAGTGCCGGAAATGCTACAAGTAACTCTATTGTTGATTTTCTGTATGCACTTTCTCCTGAACAGTGGAAAGAGCTGGCCAAGATGGATCAGTTTTCAGGCTTTTCTGATATGATCACAAGTACTTCTCATGAGATTTCCAAGATGCAGGGATTCTGTGGACTGAATATCGCAGACCAGCCGCTGTACTATATCATGGAGTTCCTCAAAAATCATGGTTCTCTGTTACTTGCGATCATAGCACTTCTGATCCCGGTTCTTGCATGGGCAACTCAGATGCTGAACCTGAAGCTTATGCCACAGGCAGCAACACAGCCGACAGACGGAAATGATCAGGCCAGTGCAATGGCAAGCTCCATGAAGACCATGAACATGGTTATGCCGCTGATGTCTGCATTCTTCTGCTTCACATTCCCGGTTGGTCTTGGTATCTACTGGATCGCCAGTGCTGTTGTACGAAGTGCTCAGCAGTTTGCGATCAACCGTCATCTTGATAAGATGAACATTGATGATCTGGTTAATGAGAATATGAAGAAGATCGAAGCGAAGCGTGCGAAGGAAGGACTTCCGCCTCAGAAGATCACCAATCAGGCTCATCAGTCCGCCAAGAATATCAATAAACCTGTAATTGATAAGGGTAACAGCGGAAACAATGGTGCTTCAGACAGAGCACGCAAGGTTGATGAAGCTTATGCGAAGTCAAGAAATGCAAAAGCAGGAAGCATCACAGCCAAAGCTAATCTCGTAAGAGACTTTGACGAGAGAAATAAGAAGAAATAATCAGGAACGGAGGGGTTCGTAATGGAGGATTACATTCAGTTTTCAGCAAAAACAAAGAATGAAGCTATCACAAAAGCGTGTCTTGAGCTTGGAACTTCCAGTGACCAGCTTGATATTCAGGTTATCAGTGAAGGCAGCTCCGGATTCTTCGGAATCGGCAGTAAACCTGCCGTGATCAAAGTTCGCAGAATCGAGCCAGTTTCTGATATGCAGGAAATCGATGATTTGGTAGAGTCAGTGAAACTGGACGCTATTAAAGATGAGAAGAAATTAGACAAGACGTTTACTCCGAATGTAAAGAAAGAGTCTGTACCGAAAGCTGCTCCTGTAAAAGAGAAGAAACCGGTGAAGACAGAAACTGTACAGGTGGAGAAAACAGTTGCGGAAGCACCTGCAAAGGCTGCAGCACCAAAGGAAAAACCGGTAAGGGATTTCCAGGGCAAAGCCAAACCTGCACGTGAGAAACAGCCAAGAGCTCCGAAAGAGCGTCAGCCAAAAGAAACACGTGAAAGAGCACCGAAGCAGGGCAGACCGGTAGAGATCCTTACTGATCCGCAGAAGATCAAAGAAGTTGAGGAGAGAGCAGTTGTATTTCTTCGCGATGTATTTGGTTCCATGGATCTTGGAGAAGTGGAGATTACATCCAAATATAACACTGCAGATGGTTCTCTTGATGTAGATTTTGAGGGTGAGGATATGGGTATCCTCATTGGAAAAAGAGGACAGACACTGGATTCTCTTCAGTATCTGACAAGCCTTGTGGTAAACAAAGGAGAGTCTACTTATATCCGAGTAAAACTTGATACAGAAGATTACAGAAGACGCCGTAAAGAAACTCTGGAAAACCTTGCAAGAGGAATTGCTTTCAAGGTGAAGAAAACCAGAAAACCGGTAGTTCTGGAACCGATGAATCCGTACGAGAGAAGAATCATCCACGCATCTCTGCAGGGCAACCGCTATGTAGAGACAGTCAGTGAGGGTGAAGAACCTTACAGACATGTAGTGGTAAAACTGAAAAGGAATAATTACTGATTCAGTGGTAAAAAATATAAGCCGTAGTCCGGAGCGAAAGCTCTGTGGATACGGCTTTTTTTACTGATAAACTGCGAAGTGGTTTATCGGTGCAGAGCCAGGTGGCGAATATGGATTGCGAATATCCGCTTGATTAGTGTGCCTGACGGGCACGAGAGAGGCAGGTCATCATTATGAAAATTGAAAAATTTGTAAAGCTTATGACAGGGCATTTTGATAATAAAGAGCAATTTACAGAAATGAAAGAAGCCGGGAAAATATTTCCGTATGCACAACATGTAAATACAGTCTGCAATGATAAAATAAAAAATATTCCTAAAGATTTTACAGGAATATTTATTGTAGAAGAAAGCTATTATGAGACGGCCGGAAGACGTCACGTATCACCACATCTATTTCTTATTACAGATAATAACGATAAAATTATGCTGTCTTCCTATGAAATTCCGGAAGGAGAAGACAAAAATACGTTTTCTTATAATTCTATGAAGACTGTAGATTATAGTGAACTTAGAAAATCTGTGAAGTTTACACCGGCATTATATCAGGAAAAGGATGGTTTTTGGGAAGGTGGCAGTGTGAGCCAATTTACTCCGGTTGTGACATTCAGGCTGTGGGAAAAATTCTCAGATGCGTGTCTGGAGGTATCGGAAAGTATGGAAGTGAATGGAAAGAGAACCTTCGGATATGATGTTCCGATTATTTACAAAAGGGTATAACAGCTATTAAATTTCTTAAAACAGGTGAAAGCTTAATGTGAAATTAAAAATTATCATTGCAATCTCCACAGCAATTCTTTATAATCATTGAAGAGAAATAATAAAAAATATTTCGTTACTGTTTACATTGTTCTCAGTTTTTCTGTGACCTTTGCTTACAAAAACACTTCAGTGAACAGTAACGATATTTCTGCAGCGGACATCCGGAATGCAGAGATCACATTTATAAATATAGAAACTGACAGAAGATGTTATTCTAGGTGAAAGCGTGAATAATACGTGTTTTTTGCGTGTAAAAAGCTTTTCCGGAATAACTTTTTTTGTGCCGGGATTATGGAGCAATCCTGTTGGCAGGAACTTTTGAGAGGAGAGTGAATAATGGAAGAGACAACGATTGCTGCGATTTCCACAGCTATGAGTGCATCGGGAATCGGAATTGTCAGGATCAGCGGGCCGGAAGCTTTTGAGACTGCATCAAAAGTGTACCACTCCAAGGGTGGAAAAAAATCTCTGGAGAATGTCCCAAGCCATACGATTCATTACGGATATATATATGATGGCGAGGAAATGATAGATGAAGTACTGGTCATGGCCATGCGAGGTCCACGGACATATACAGGTGAAGATACAATAGAAATTGACTGTCATGGAGGCGTTCTGGCAATGAAAAAAGTATTGGAGACAGTACTGAAAAATGGTGCCCTAATTGCCGAACCAGGAGAGTTTACCAAGCGAGCATTTCTCAATGGAAGGATTGATTTATCGCAGGCAGAAGCCGTTATGGATGTGATACAGTCCAAAAACGAGTGCTCATTAAAGAATTCAGTCAGCCAATTAAAAGGGTCAGTACGAAAAACGGTACAGAAAATCAGAGAAAAATTACTGTACCATATAGCGTACATTGAATCTGCATTAGATGACCCGGAGCACTATGATCTGACAGGATATCCAGAAGAATTAGAGCAGATCGTGGCAGAAGAAAAAGAAAAAATACAGGAATTGCTAAAGACAGCAGGAGACGGAAAAATCATCCAGGAAGGTATCCGGACAGTAATTCTTGGCAAGCCAAATGCAGGAAAATCATCATTGCTGAATCTGCTTCTGGGAGAAGACAGAGCCATCGTAACAGATATTGCAGGAACCACCAGAGACGTACTGGAAGAGTATATAAACCTGAACGGAATCACATTAAAGATCGCAGACACAGCCGGTATTCGTCAGACAGAAGATATCGTAGAGAAGATTGGTGTATCCAAAGCAAAAGAAATGGCAGCAGACGCAGATCTGATACTTTATGTGGTGGATTCCTCAGTACCGCTGGATGAAAATGACGAAGAAATCATAAAAATTTTGCAAGAGAAAAAGACAATTGTCCTCTATAGCAAGACAGATCTTAAATCGGCTATAGATATAGAAGATTTAAAAAGTAAAATAGACCAGCCGGTGATACCGATTTCGGCAAAAGAAGAAACAGGAATTACAGATCTGGAAGAAAAAATCCGGGAAATGTTCTTCAGTGGAGAGATAAACTTCAATGATGAAGTTTATATCACAAATGAACGGCATAGACAGGAACTTTTAAAAACTGTGGAAAGTCTTTCTCTGGTAGAAAATAGTATAGAAAGCGGAATGCCTGAAGATTTCTATTCCATAGATCTGACAGATGCATATGAGAGTTTGGGAAGGATCCTTGGAGAATCACTGGGGGAAGATCTTGTTAATGAGATATTCTCTAAATTTTGTATGGGAAAATAGTGTCCATATAAAAAATAAGCATCCTGCCAGGGGAAAACAAACTAATCAAATTTATAAAGAAATAACGAAAAAATAAGAATATATACGAGGAGAAAAAGCATGAAAAATCTGGAACAGTTTTTCGACATCATAGTAGTAGGCGCAGGCCATGCTGGCTGCGAAGCCGCATTGGCAAGTGCCCGTCTGGGCCTGCAGACAGTCATGTTCACAGTCAGCGTAGACAGTATCGCTTTAATGCCCTGCAACCCCAATGTAGGAGGCAGCTCCAAAGGGCACCTCGTCCGTGAGCTGGATGCTCTCGGCGGTGAAATGGGCAAAAATATAGACAAAACATTTATTCAGTCCAAAATGCTCAATCAGTCCAAAGGACCGGCAGTTCATTCCCTTCGTGCCCAGGCAGACAAACAGGCCTACAGCACAGAAATGAGAAAAACTCTGGAAAACACAGAAAACCTGACCATCCGTCAGGGCGAAGTAACGGAACTTCTGGCAGAAGACGGACACATCACGGGCGTAAAAACCTTTTCAGGAGCTACTTATCATGCAAAAGCAGTCGTTCTCTGTACAGGAACCTACCTCAAAGCCCGCTGCATCTACGGCGATGTAAGCAACTATACGGGACCAAACGGACTTCAGGCAGCCAATTATCTCACTGATTCCCTGAAAAAACTGGGAATCGAAATGTTCCGTTTCAAAACAGGAACACCGGCCCGAATCGCCGGAAACACCATTGATTATTCCAAGATGGAAGAACAGTTCGGAGACAAAAAGGTAGTTCCGTTCTCCTTCTCAACAGACCCGGAATCCGTACAGATCGAGCAGAAATCCTGTTGGCTGACCTATACAAACGAAAAAACACATGAAATCATCCGTGCAAATCTGGACAGATCCCCGCTGTACTCCGGTATGATTGAAGGAACAGGCCCAAGATATTGTCCGTCCATTGAGGATAAAGTAGTACGTTTTGCAGATAAAAAACGTCATCAGGTATTCATCGAGCCGGAAGGTCTTTACACAAATGAAATGTACATTGGTGGAATGTCAAGTTCCCTTCCGGAAGATGTTCAGTATGAAATGTACCATTCTGTACCAGGACTGGAACATGCCCGAATCGTAAAAAATGCCTATGCTATCGAGTATGACTGCATCAATCCACGCCAGCTCTACCCAACACTGGAGTTCAAAAAGATTAAAGGACTTTTCAGCGGCGGACAGTTTAACGGAAGCTCCGGATACGAGGAAGCAGCCGCTCAGGGCCTTATCGCAGGAATTAATGCAGCAATGGAAGTAAAAGGAAAAGAACAGCTCATTTTGGATCGTTCAGAAGCATATATCGGTGTTCTCATCGATGACCTTGTAACAAAGGAAAATCACGAGCCATACAGAATGATGACAAGTCGTGCAGAGTACCGTCTGCTTCTCCGTCAGGACAATGCAGACCTCCGTCTCCGCAAAAAAGGCTGGGAGGTAGGCCTGATCGACGATGAGACCTATCATAAATTACAGGAAAAAGAGCGTATGATCCAGGAAGAGATCGAGAGGGTAGAACATACAACCGTAGGCGGCTCTGCAGAAGTACAGAGTCTTCTGGAATCTCAGGGAAGCACACTTCTGAAATCCGGAACTACAATTGCAGAACTGATCCGCAGACCTGAGCTTAATTATCATGTACTTGCGCCAATTGATAAAGAAAGACAGGAACTTCCGGAAGATGTATGCGAGCAGGTAGAAATTAACATCAAGTATGACGGGTACATCCGCCGTCAGATGAAGCAGGTAGAACAGTTCAAAAAACTGGAGCAGAAAAAAATTCCGGAAGATATTGATTATGAAGATGTAGGAAGTCTTCGTATCGAAGCCCGTCAGAAACTGGAATCTTACAGACCGATCTCCATTGGACAGGCATCCCGAATCTCAGGCGTATCCCCTGCTGATATCTCCGTACTTCTTGTATACCTGGAAAGCAGATCAGGAAATAAGCATTAAGAACAAAGATATATCGTATATGAACAATAAAAACATAAAGAAATAGAGAGGAAACTACATGTACAATTTAGAAATCCTGGAAAAAGGCTGTGAAGAACTTGGAATTACTCTAAATGACACACAGAAACACCAGTTTATCCGGTTTTACGAATATCTTATAGAAAAAAATAAAGTCATGAATTTAACCGGAATCACAGAATTTGATGAGGTTCTCGTGAAACATTTCCTGGACAGCCTCTGCTGTGTCAAGGCTGTAGATATGAGCCAGGTAAAAACTGTCATGGACATTGGAACAGGAGCAGGATTCCCGGGTGTTCCATTGAAGATCACTTTTCCGGAGGTGGAAGCCTGCCTTCTGGATTCCCTGAACAAACGGGTAAAATTCCTGGAGGAAACCTTCGAACTTCTCGGACTTAACGGAATTTCCGCCATCCACGGAAGAGCAGAAGAATATGCCAAAAACAAATCCTACAGAGAAAAATATGATCTCTGCGTATCCAGAGCAGTATCCGGCCTGGCAACCTTATCCGAGTACTGTCTCCCATATGTAAAAGTCGGAGGAGTTTTTGTGTCCTATAAATCCGGTTCCGTAAAGGAAGAAGCAGAAGCAGCAGAGAAAGCAATAAAGATCCTCGGCGGAAAGATTCGCGACATCCGGTACTTTGACCTTCCGGGTTCCGAGATCAGTCGCTCTCTGGTAATTATCGAAAAAGTAAAGAATACACCGGGCAAATATCCAAGAAAAGCCGGTACACCGCTCAGAGAGCCACTTGCATGATCGCTGAGTTCAGATGAATATATACAAGTCGAATTTGCTATGCAGCTCTGTACCGAATAACTGCATGGAATCATTCGGTTAAATTGAAATCTCCTGTCGAACAACAATGAAATTTGTACGACAGGAGATTTTTTTGTCCAACAGTTTCACAAAATTATCACAAAGTTATCCTACTTTTATCACAAATTACTTTTACACTATACAATGATAGAGATGCCCCTGGATTCCCCCATTCTCTGTTTCATCCAGGGGCATTTTCTATTGAAAAAGATGCTTAAAGGAGGAGAGTAAAGTGATTGAAGTAAGTAATCTGGTCAAAAAGTATGGCGACCATACCGCAGTTGACCACCTTTCCTTTCAAATCGAAAAGGGGAAAATTTACGGATTCCTGGGTCCTAACGGAGCAGGAAAATCAACAACAATGAACATGATCACAGGATACATTGCTTCCACAGAAGGAAAAGTAATGATCGATGGTCATGATATTCTGGAAGAACCGGAAGCAGCTAAGAAATGTATCGGCTATCTGCCGGAAATGCCGCCACTCTATTTTGATATGACAGTTCTTGAATATATGAAATTTGCGGCTGATCTGAAAAAAATCCCAAGAAACCAGAAAGAAAAACAGATTAAAGAAGTCATGGATATGGTAAAGATCACAGACATGAAAGACCGTCTGATCAAAAACCTTTCCAAAGGTTATCGCCAGAGAGTCGGCCTTGCAC